>Ga0307930_1000795_pt1 | contig 25290 bp, 26 predicted proteins | sample OrgLakmetageno46_FD_203161 | JGI IMG/M metagenome (GOLD analysis project Ga0307930, IMG submission 203161) | Saline water microbial communities from Organic Lake, Antarctica - #46 | ecosystem: Environmental > Aquatic > Non-marine Saline and Alkaline > Saline | place: Antarctica: Organic Lake...
CTGGAATGCGAAAGCAAGCAACACAAAAGCCAAGCTGCGGTTTGGGTTTTGGCTGCAGATCTATTCGTCCTTAGGCTCAAAGATTTTGATGATGTCTGAGAGCGGTGTCTTCGGGCCCATCTTGCCTTCAGGGTCGTGCGGCAACATGATGTCCACTTTGATGCCCACCACACCTTGCCGCATCATTACGTGCCGCACAGCGGAGTCAATGTACTCGTCCGCAGCGCGGCCTGACTTGATCATGTAGCTGTCAGATTCGAAAAAACAAAACGCAAGAAAAACATCGTGTGAGAACGATCGACATGGACAAAGGAAGACACAATTCATGCAACGAGTAAAATTCATGAGTGTCTGTCATACGAGTCTTGGCAAACAATGACTACCTACGATTGCTAGGACGAGACAAGACTTGCATTCGTCATGAACAGATGAACAAGAGGGAATGCAAACACTAGACAACTAGTATGTGAAGCTGCATATGGAACGAAAGAGGCGCTAAACACTAACCCGTCGCCGAACTTCATGCCCTTCGCACGCTGGCCGCGCAACTTTCCGCTCACCATCACCTCCGCACCCTTTGCGCCCGACTCCATCACGAAGCGGAGCACACCGTAGCACGCACGGCGCACGGCGAGGCCGCCCAAGAGCTTGTACTTGAGCGACTCAGCCTGAGCTTGCGCGCACAAGCCCTTGTTTGCTACGCGCTCAGCGTACAATTCCACACCGCCTTCTGGGAACTGAAATCGCTTTTGCACCACCGAGGTGAGCTCCCGGATACGGCGGCCCTTCTCGCCGAGCACGTTTTGAGTACGGGTAGCCCGGATGATAATCTCAGTCCGGATAGGGGTAGCACGCACTTCTACACCAGCGTAGCCCTCCTCAGCCAGCTCACGGTTCAGGAACTGCACACGAGCAAATCAAAAGTGGTCAGCTGGAGGAGCAGCAGTACACGTAGCTCGTGGATCATCCGACAAAAAAAGCTAGAGGAAAGAATGATAACAAAAACAGCACACATAGAATGCGAAATGCGTTCACCTCGTTGAGCTCGGCGTAGAACACGCCATCAGCGACGAACTTGCGCTTCTTCGAGATGTTGGCGTTTGGCGGCATGGTCAGATAAAAATGGGCCTGCTGATCTGCGAGTGCCAGAGGTGAAGAATGCGGGCGATTTCTTGTTCTAGAATAGAAGTACAAGGGGGTTCCTTTCCGCCCTTATAAGCCGACCAATGAGTGCCAACTCCATTTTCTGTAGAAATCCTGTGATGTCATCTACCATTTAACTCGTCATTTTCGTGCGTCTGTGATTTGACGTCCCCGCTGCTTCCACATTCCTTGCCTCGCCCGCCAACAGGTCGCCCTCGCGAGAGATTCCGCGCAACATCTTCGACGTTGTGTTGAAGAAGTAAGTTTCGATGCCAGCGCACAGTATTGGAGAGTCACCCAGGAGCAAAGTGCGACCTCTGAGCACCACTGTGGGTCAAAGCGCCAAGCTCGGTGCTCGATTCTGCTCCAACGACATGAACTCCGCGAGCCCATTCGCGGTGCGAGACAATGATCGATCGAATAATTTTTTAAGTTTCTTTTCAATTAGGCCCTTATGAGTTCGATCCTCTCAAACTTTCACTGAGTATGCCCTCGTGTCCTTTCCCGCTCGACTGGTGTTGTTGTCGTTTTTGTTTTACCATCCAAATATTCTTTCGTTCTCGCCCTAGGCCATTCCGATGGACATGCTCAAGACGGCGCTCGGCTTCTTGCCCGCAGTCGACCTTGCGAACGCCGGCGTGTGCGGCTCTGGGCTTCGGGCCGCGGCCATCAGCCCGAGCCTGTGGGCTGATCTTTGTGGCCGTCGCATTGATTGCTTTCTGGTACAGCGGCGAGTGAGGGCACGGTTACGTCGTTGTTGTTGAGCCGGGTCAACTTTCTTGAATGACAGTTTTGCCCTTGACAACCTCACTTTTGTGCCCTTTGCCCCACAGGGAGTGTTCATCCTCTTTGAGTGTTCTCCCGGAGCTTCTTTCATTTTTGTGTTGTTGAATTCTTGGTCCTCACGGCTGCTTCCTCTTTCTTTGTCACCTTTCAGGCGGAAGGCGCGCAGCCATCTTTGGGGCGGTACGCGTGGTTGAGCTCGGAGGACAGTATTGATCTTGGCCCTGATTCTGAGCATCTTTTTGAGGCGTTTTCGGCACCAACTTCAACACAACAGCGACAGGGGTGCGCTCACGGGAGGCGAGGAGCGGTGTCGGCGAGGGCGCAGCGCGTCGCCATGTCTGCGATGCACCGCTTAGGCCTCGCCGGCAACCCTCATCAATGGGTTCTGTTATATCAGGTAGTCACCTATGAGTGAATTGAAGCGCATGTGCTCAGATTAGTGTGTGACCCTTTTTTGCTGCGACAAGAACTGCATTCGCGAAACCAATTTTTAACGGGAGGCGTATCTTGCGCGCGCGCACCTTGTTTTAAAAAACTACTCTCCTCTTTACCAAAAAGACAACTATTCGTTTGTTGTGGGCAGGCGTTGGACTTGCTGTGCTTGGTGGGCGTGTGGCAGCGCCTGCCTGCGGACAGCGCGAGCGACTGCCGCGGCGAGCTCCTCGGCATCGGGTTGACCAACCCTCAAGAGCCCGAACGAGAAGGAGCGGCACGCGGCAGCGAGAGCAGCGACAACGGCGAGTTCAGCGATAATCCTTCCACCACTGCGACTGCAACGACTACTACTCTTGAACCGAAGGCCACAACCGCAATCCGAAGTACGTCATCCGAGGCAAGAGGCACGTGCTCGTCGAAATGGTGCGGTGGGCTCGTCGCGCACGCGTGCTCTCCGAACGGCGGACGCGACGTGAAGTTTACCATCGCCATCATGCCGGACCCGCGTTGCTTGCGGCGCTTAAAAGTGTCGCCTCGTTTGCCGGCATGCAACCCTCGGGTCGCGCCAGTCCTTGGAGCGAGGTCAGTAGGACAAGACGGTCGTGCTTTAGGTGAAGGAGCTGCGGCAGCAGCAGCGGCGACGGCGACGGTTGGTTCTGCTTCTTCTTTTCATAGCAACGGTAGCAGCAGTTGTTTTTGGAATGGCAGCGGACGAGACGGCCTCGAGCTTCGATTGTTAGGGCTCGCGAGTGCGAGTCGCTTCGGCAGCAGGAGCCCTCGTTGTGCGAGTAGTCTTCCCAGAAGTTCGGCCAGTAGCTTCGACTCCAGCAGCAGTAGGAACAACGACGCTCGAAAGAGCCCAATGCACAATACGTCACATCATCAAAGTGCTTTGTCCATGCGCTTCCACGTGCGGCATTCGTTGACCAACCACCACTACACCTACGCGCGCTTACCGGGGCCTTTTCCTGCGCAAGATCGCTTCGCACTACCTACCCAAAGCCTCGAAGGCCACTCGACGTTGCTCAATAACAGTGCACTTCATTCACTTCCTCAACCTGTCGGCGCGTTTTCCGATGTGCTCGCTCTTTCCGCCCAACACCACATGGTTCAAGACATTCCGTTGCTAGCGTCCACGTTCCGGCGCCTTCACCAGCAACCGCAAGAGCAACAAGACCAGCAACCACACCAAGAAGAACAGGACCAGCAAGGTGGGCATCTAGACCAACAACAACGACAAGACCAACGCCGAGATCAACACCATCAGCCACTGCAACAGCCAGCAGTCGGTACTTTAGAGGCATTGCGCGGGCTCTGGGTCGCACCCTATGGGAGTCACGGCCTCGAGATCGTGCACGTGGGAACATGCCATGCTGGTTTGCACCGTCCTATAAGCTCGAAGCTCGAGCAGCACATTAGATCGATGCATGGTGCTGTAGTAAGGAAACCGACTAGCGATGACGAGGAGATTAATGGAGCAGCCGCTCAAGGCAACGGCCTGGCTGGAGGCTTCACTTTCACCAGCACTAGTAATTGCATTGACAGCAACAGTAGTTGCAGCAGAGACGGGCCTAACACCAATAGCCAGCCTCCTCTGGCCGAAGATTCAGCTCAAAGGCACCCGTATTTCCACGAGAGGCAATCGTCACAAGACAGCAACTCGTTAGAGCCGACAGAAGATGGAGAAGAATGCTTGCGACTGGAAGGCCTCAAAGTAGTAGGAGACCCGAATGTCCCCTCAGGGAAATTGAGCTTCGTAGTTGACGGCTCGCGCAGGTACAATACCAATCGGAGATAATGTACTAATTTCCAATGGAGAAAAGGCGTATCTTGTGTTGTCTTGTGTGTTATTCATTTCTTAGCCATGGACCAATTTTCTACTATCTCTTGCTTCTTCTGCTTCTTCTTTGATATCAGGTACGACCCCCGGGAAGTATTGGGCCTCGACGACCGCCTCGTAGTTGCTTTCCCACCAGCTGGGGCCACAGTGGCGGACCTGAACGCGCGGCTGCCCGGAATTGTGAGCTGGTACCGTGGTCAGGGCCAAATCAATCCTTTGGCCGATGGTACATGGGAGCCCGAGTGGGTCGGCATTAACGTGATCGTGTACGACCCTGCACAGCACCCCCGAGTGGGGTTTAGCGTACTCTGGGACGAAGTTGGGGAAGCGACTCGGCACATTATGGACTTTGCACCTTTAGACCTCTCTAGCTGAATGAGAAAGGCGAGAGAGAGCAGAGACCCTTTTACCTCCAGCCCAAATCTCTCGCTGGATTGACTTCTCTCGCATACCCTCTAAGTTATTTTTGAGGCTGCATGTTATGAACTGGGCTCGGTGACGCGCGGAAGCTAATCCGAAATAGCCCCATACCTAGCTAATTTGACACAGGCCCCGAAGGGCCGGAATTAGAAGGCTAGAACAAAGGAATTCAATAAACGAGTGTGTGCCTTAAGCACCCCTAAGGAGAAAACTCCCACGGCGGCCTTGAGAGCCACGAAGAGGGGGCGTAAACCAATTGCCAATAGACCCTACCAACCGGAATTCACCGGGATTGAAGCCTTAGATGCGTATAAGGATTAAAATTATCCGTGTAGCCCTTGGTATTTGGTATTTGAGGCACCAAGTGTACCTGGTAGAGGAAGTAAGTGGTGAATAATCCTTTACTTCCTGTTAGAACAGCCCTTTTACCCTTTCTTCATTACCTGGCCAGGATTCCAGGGATCGTGCGTTGTGGAGTGCAGTCTTGGAGCAGCGTCGCTGCACGCTGCAGTTCTCCGTTCTAATTTTTGCCTGTGCTTTTGCTTTGAGTTACTCCCTAAGGTCGCCGTTGATACTTCCATGTCGATTGTGCCTCTTTTTGAATCAGCTACGATGTCATTGCAGGTTTCACGTACATATCTGCTATCAGACGGGATGCTGCTGCATGCTGCAGCCAAAGAGCGAATATACTATGTAAACATGCAAACACAAACACAGCAAAAAAATAATCATGCATTCTGGAATGTATTATATTAGAACATTCTTACATTTTGAATCTTAGCCACATCATCATCAGAGCATGAGCATAGCACGTGAGAGAACATGACAAAATTCATGATGAGCTCATGATTTGACTCCTCCATATTCTTCTACACTGCGCGCATGCTTAAAGATGCTCCGCCGAGTATCGTTAGGTGACGACTTCGACCAAATTCTACGACATTTTCAAGCTGCGGGTGTTCGGGATGCTGAGATAGGTGAGCGTGTGCGAATGTAGATTGATCTGGACCTGCCTGGTGTCTGAGATGTTCTGGTTAGGACAACTTTGATTGAGAGTTAGAACAATGAAAGATTTGTGCGGGATTCAATTACAATGAATACTTCATTGTATCTGCTTACGTGAGTGCTCCTAAATTTGATCTTGCGGTAGTGTGTGAATACATCGTCAAGTCACTGTGCGCTGATGGGTCAACGTGGAGAGAGCTCTTGGAATTGCCATCGTATTGCCTTGAGTTGATACTTCGTCCACCGATCATATGCCCACAATCGTCAGCGAAGCTCATAACATACATTGGAAAGCGCGCACAAGACGAAGATGCACTCAATCAGGACATTTTGCCATCGGAGAAATTGCGAATTGGATCTCGTCGGGATGCACTTCTCTCAAAGTGCCCTGAGTCTAACTTGCGCTCTCTCGCCTCTTTGGCAGCAACCTTACAAAGAAGTGATGAAGCGTTGACTTCTAAGAACGAAATTGAGTGTGCTGACTCGACATTTCGTAGATTTTCTTCGAAGGCAGCGGATGATACAATCCTCGAATTCAGAAAACAGTTCCATACATTGGATTCAGCGGACTTGAAAAAAGAAGAAAGTAATGGTCTTAACGAGACGGCATTGAGCATACAACTGAAGAGTAACGAGAAGAATGCATTTGCGGAGCTCAAGAAGCATGCCAGGAGTGAAGAAGATCGACTGACTCCCAATCCATTCCCTTCTAACAAGATTCCAGGCAGAAGGTGCAATTCTGAGATGCCAACTCCTCCTCCTTCTGAGATCGCCTCGAAAGAGTTTGGAAATGGAATAAGCCTCACGAAAAAGCGAAAACTGGCCATCATGGATACTGGTGACAACGGAGCCGTAGAGAGTTCGCCATAATCGATAAAAGTTTGTTTGAGAAACTGTGGTATGTGGTGTGGTGAGGTGGCGAACTCGGAAAGCTTCGTGTGGCAATGCGAGCTTTGAGAGTAATCCACGCACGATTCGAGGGTGTCATGAAAAATTGATACCTAATGCCCGAATTATCATGCGCATTGAGATATATGAATCGAATTCTAATTCTAATTTCTAATTCTAGGTTTCTGCAGATTTATATTTGGACATTGGACAACACAGGGAGAATACATAGCCTATATAGCATAATTCTTTCCGTGTGTAGCACAGGCTCCTCCACCTGGCGCCATCCGCCATCGCATTTCTCGATATCCCGACCAGAGGCCGGGTGAATAGATACAGGGACCTCATGAGGACTCGCAGGGGTATAGATATAGGTCTCCTTTGCTCCCTACAGCCCATATATTAGAGATGGCAATTCAATAGAACCAGCCTTCAGCCTTCTAAGAGCAAGGAAGATTGTGTGGTGTACCTGTTATATGTGCCTCTAGCGGATAAAGAGTTATAAATTACAAACGAATGGTGTAGCCCTCCTATCGGGCGCCAAATGCAGCGAGTGCCTTATTCGCCACAGCTGGCGGTGGGGCAGGGCGGGGCGCCTCCCGCGCAGCTGCCGCATCCTGTGGAAGGAAGAACGCACCCCCACCGGGCGCCAAAGGGTTCGGCCGATTCGAATGCCCACCTTTGGTAGCGCCAAAGAAGCCGTTGAGTGCCGCATTTTGTAAAGCCGGTGGCGGCGACGCTCCATTGCCAGCGCCGTTGCCATTGCTCGCGCCCTGGAAACTGACGTTCCGTTGACCATTTCCAATGTTGTTGCTCCCGCTCCGGGCCTGGTTTGCTTGCAAGGCACTGCCCCAGCCTCCCCCACTGCCGCCGCCCTTGCCGCCGCCGCTGTTACCACTGGTGCTGCTTGGAGGTGACCCCGCCGATCGAGGCGACGATTCCGCATACCCGCCGCTGCTCCCACGGCCAGTACCTAAGCCCCGGCCGCTGCCACCGCTGCCCGCGTAGCCCCCGCCGTCGCCGTAGACTCCGCCATAGCCCATGTTGTCAGTGCCGCCGGTGCCGGCCGTCCACACGCGCTGCTCTTCGGCATCGGAAGCAGCCAACACTTCTGACAAAGACCGCATCCCATTTCCATTACCGACGTTACCGCCGCCTTTGCCACCGCCCATGGATGATGACGACTGTTGCCCCTTGCCTCCAGCAAAACTGCCTCCGAAAGACCCTGGCTGCCCTCCAGCTAATCCAGCTGCTGAGGCATCGCTGCCACTGCGAAGCAAATTTCGAGTGCTACGAGGTGGGCCTTGGTTGATCTGAAGAGAGAAAAGAGAGAAAAAGAACAACGAGTGCATGTAAAAATATATGTCAATTGTAAAGATGAAAACGTGAAGATTGCCAAGGATTGGGGAGAACAGGGTTTAAAATGAGAAGGATTCAAATGTTGATTTGAAGTTGGACAACCAAAAAGAGGGTGAGGGAAATGCGTTAAGCACCTCTTCGAGAACAGTGCGGAACGCCATCCGGAGGCGCGGATTGGCAGACAGATCGTGAGCTTCGCTTGCGGACAACCCATCATTGGCCTGGCTGTCTTTGCTGTCGTGTGCACTGCTGCTGCTGCTGCTTCCTAGGCAAGACAAACTAAACAAACTGCTGAAACCCGTCTTCTTTTCCTTGTGAGCAGCCGACAGCTCATTCAAAAAGGTATTAGCGTCGCGCGTGTCCTTGTGATCGTGCCCAAACACCAGACCGTAAACCCGGCAACACCCGCGGCAACACTGCAACGCGGACGCCAAATCTTCCAAATCTTTGTAGATTAAACTCACCTGCGGAGTGATGCATGCATGGGTGTGTTGCTACGAGGGCATGTGGGTTGGAAAAGCTCTTTCTACTCATGTGCAGTTATTTATTTGGACTTCACTTTCAAACTCAAAATGAGACATATAAGACTTCGTCATAACAACAGTATCCATCCTAAATGCTACAGCTACGTTCAACCTCTCCTCATTTAAAAAAAAAACTTACGTTAAACAAGGTTTCAGCGACAGTAGCATTCCAAACTCCTAGAGTCTTTTGCCGAATGCGGATCGCTCTCGCATGCAATTGTAGTGCTTCCTGATCTTCGTGTAATTCCCGAACCTAAGTAATATAAGCAGTATGGTAACGTGAATAGCATTTATAACACCTGCAACATGAGAGCTTGTTGAAGACAGTAGAAGGATTCACGTGGAATGGACTAGGTTGAAATAAAGCGTCTGTTCGTATAGACGTCAACGTTCTATTTGAGCCATTCACACGACAGCATCTTACAACACCGCCACAACACTAGATAGTACACACCAACAACAGAAGCCCTTACCACAATCGCTAAATCGTTGAGGGCAGCGGCAGTGTCCGGCGAGGTGGCGCCTGCTTCTTTCTCAGTGACCTGCAGGGCTTGCTCGTACAGGGTGCGGGCTTGCCCTAAATGCTGCAGCGAGAAAGCAGCGCCGGCTAAGGCTACTAAAGGGGCGACGAGGGCTTGTCGAGGCCACTGCCCCGCTCCGCTCTGCGTTGATGGAAGGGTGTGAGTGGGTGATGCGTAGGTGAGAGAGTAGGCAAAAGATGTGAGGAAAGAGCACAAAAGCCAGAAGAGAGGTAGAAAAAGAAAGAAAAGAGGAATGGGAATGAAAAGAACACGAAAAAAAAACAAGACAAAATAGTTTTTTGTTGCAGCCTTGAATATGCCCCCCCCCCCCCCCTCGCCCTCTCACCTTTCCGTGCACCGCTTTCTGAGTCAGTTTCAGGACCCGCGCGTGGTATGCCGCCGCTTCTTCGTGGCGGGTCTTGTCGACCATGGCCTGAGCCAAGCCGTTCAGGGTCTCGAGCCGCGCTTTCAAGGCCGCTTCGTCCTCATCGGGGGTGGCCCAACCTTGCACGGCCAGCTCGTCTAAGCGGGTTTCCTGTGGTGGAGGGCGGGGACAGAGGAATATGATGATGTTGGAGTGAGGTAAGAAGAAAAGGAAGAAGGGGGTGGAGAGAGAGCAAGAGCACGTACATGAGACGCAAAAGGTAAACGGATAATTGAAGGTTAGCTTGAGGTACACACAGGGGCCGGCATCAAATCTCTTATAACTCTTAGGTTCTCCTTTTAAATCAAACTTCAAAAGAGGAAAGCTACATCTCTTTTCGGTGTCTTATGCTTCCGTACCTGTGCCAAAAGCTGCGACGAGCCCCAAGTGTCCGTCAGCTTTTTGCCGGTGGCATTGTTAGCGTTCCCGCCACCTCCCGCGGACTGCGCGGCCTGGGCTAGGGTGCCCATGGCCAGGTGCATCCCTGCGGCCCGCTTCTCGTTCACGTTTACTGCCTGGATGGCGCCGTATAATTTACGGCCACTGCCACCGCCGACCGCGCCTTCGGGCAGAGTGCGCCCCGCCGTCAGCTCCTCGAGCTCGATGACCTTACGGTTGAAAACGGAAAAAGGGCAAGAAAAAGGCCGAGGTAGAACAGACAAAACGAATGTTCATGAGAAATTTACCAAAAAGAAAAAAATTCTGGAAAATACATGTTCTGATCAGGCCAACTGATGTAAAATATTTTCATGTCTAAAATCCTAATGCATGCGCACACGCAGTACCTGAAGTTGAAGTTCCAGGATTTCTTGCTTGAGCCGCGTCGCCGCTTTGTAGTCTTCCCGAGCCACCGCCGCCTGTTTTTCTTCGCGCAAGTGCGCTATCCGTGACTCCTTCTCGTCCGCGGCGGCTGCTGCTTGTGCGGCCTCTGCGGTTTGTTCGCCCACTTCTGCGGTTACCGCAGCTCTCTTCGAGGCTTCCGCCGCGGCTGCTTTGCCCTTGCTCCCAAACGCAGCGAGCATGCCAGCTCCCGCTCCCGCTCCAGCGGCCGCAGCATCCGATTCAGCTGCAGTAGCTGCGGCTGCGGTAGCTACGGCGGCAGGTTCTACATGTGCGTTGGACTCACGCAAGGCCCGCATGAGCGCTGAGGCGCAGTCGTTCTGACGCACTTCCCAGCGATAGACCTGGAGTGAAGTGTAGAAAGAGAAGGAGAAGGTCGAGGTAAGAAACGAAGGAATAAAATCTCACGTCACAAAAAGAGGAGGCAAATCCCAAAATTCCAACAATCATTCCCATTTTCATCCGCAATCATCGTCCGTCCAAGTTGTTGGCATTTTCACCAAATGATTACCTCCGCCACCGAATTCAGAGCCGCCACTGCCGCTGGGTGGCCTCTTCCCTTGGCCTCTTTCCAGTGGGCGCACAGCGCGTCAAAACACGCCAAACACTCGTCCCGGTGGGCTTCGTACCTGGGTGCGTTTGAAAAGGCAAGATGATTGTCGCCGTAAATTCCATTCATTCGGAAGTACTTCAGGCTCAAGCCTCAAATAAAGGGAGAGAGAAGGGATAAAACAAAATGGGCGATCTTTACCAAGGCCCTCTTTTCTTTAGTGGCTAATCCTCTCGTCTCAGTGGGTGTAACTCACTTGGCGTGTTCGAATTCCGTCTGCGCGCCTTTCTTGACGGGGCTTCCATCGGCATTCAATTCGCCTTCTGCTCCACCACCTCCACCTCCTTTTTTCTTCTCCTTCTCTTTCTTTTTCTTGTTCTCCTTCTTGTTGAAGCTCTTCGCCGCAGCCATGCCGTTCGCTGGGTGCCTTGGGTTGCTGTCCTGGTGCTGGGCGACATACGTCCCCAAGGCGCGTGCGACAAACGCCAGAGCGCCCGCGGCATCCGCGGTGTAAGCATGCAAGCCGCCTAGGCCGTGGCGTGACTCGACGAGCCCACGTCGGAGGTCGGCGCCGGCCGAAAGTAAGTCCCCCTGTATGCAAAGAGATGAAGGAGTGAGAGAATTCGGAATGATATTTGAGTCAATGGGGCGAGAAGAGAAGAGCGGAGACAGCGGGTTCCAGGAGGTGAGTGGGTCAATGGAGAGAATGGCAGAAAAGAAAGATGGACACACACGAGGTTGAAAAAGAGTTGCCAGGATGAAAAGAATGAAAGAGAAAGAGACAAGACAGGAAAAGGAGCTCCGGAAAGCAATTTTTAGCCTCGAAACAAAGCCCAAAAGCACGCACACCTGCTGGTGGTAAATGAGGCCTCGGTTGTACAGAGTGGAGGCCACCGCGGCGCGGGCTGCTCTCAGAGCTTGCTGCGCCTGTCGCTTGCTCCCGCTCACGCCGTTGCCGTTGCCGTTGTTGATTTGAAAGCACAGGTCTTCCGCACTCTTGAGCACTTGTTCCCGCAACTTCAGCGCGCGGCCGAAATGCACGATTGCCTCCGAGGGCTGGCTCAGCTGCTGGTGCACCTACATGTAGGAGGTAAAGTAGATAAGATGCATAAAAAGGGGAATGGTGTGAAAGTTGTGTGTATAGATTGTGTGTGTGTTTGCACACGGAACACCGAAGAGAGAAAGGAAAAGAAGTACAGGGGAAAAAATAGTACAATAAAAAAAATGAGACATGAATAGGGCCTTTTTTTTTTCAATCATGCACGAAAGTTAGAGTTCTGATCTCATTGTAACCAATTACCCACTACACCCCACCCTACAGTACCCAAGTGTACCCTACCAGGGCCACGTGGCACAGGGTCATGGCGACGTCCTCTGGGGGTACCCCTCTGGCAATGGTGTCGCGGCTGAACCGTAAGTCGCCCGACCGTCGCATCGCTCGAGCGTCCATCACGCCCCCTGCACCTGTCAATCATCATGACACAGCGCTTGATTCAAGTGTGGCAACGACGATGAGACTACAGCATAATCTGAGGATTTTATGGGCTTGCTTAGTACGTATGAGATGGGCTTGATGAGTACGCATGGGAATATATTATTATGGAATATGACATGCGGGAATTCACCTTCGCCTCCTAACGCTTCGTTCTCGTCATCGCCTTCTTCTGGCAGACGTTGCGCAGCATCATCAAGCACCGCGTATAGAGTCAAAAGTTGGTTGAAGATGTCGAGGGCGGAGTCCAAATGCCCCATGCGCCACCGCACGAGCGCGTAATTGTTCATCACCTGAGACCACGAGAGGCAGGCATTTGCATCAAACAAAGATTTGAGACAACACGAATGAGGGAAATACTGCGCTTATTCTGATCCAAGAATACCTAGCGGTACTCTGAGTTGCTTACATCTAATTGGATCTAAATTTTTTAACTTACTTTAGCCGTAGAAGGGTGAAACTGCCCGAGTTCGCGCTCTTTGATGTGCAGCGCTCGTGCAAAGGACTCCGCGGCCTCGTTCAGCATGCCCAACTTGCGAAATTCCACCTTTTGAGGGGAAGGTGTAAAAAAGTGAGAGGGAGAATCATTCATGTTTCAGTTTTCCATTTTTTAGGAAAAAATAAACATCACTCATTGTTCACGTTGATTATAAGTACACAGGTTGCGTGTCAATATTCGAGCACACAGTCTGTCGTACAGTACTACAGCATCGCTACAGTACGAACCGCCATGTTGTTCACGCAAGCTGCGGTGTCTAGAGGGCTGTACTGCCCGCCCGTGTGCTTCGCGGCATGCAACGTCATCAAGTCGTAGTGGCTCGAGGCCGAGTTAGTCGGGTCATCCTTGTCGTACGCGACGATCTACAATAAGGAGGGCCAAAAGACAAAGGTATCAACAAAAAGAAGGCCAGAACATAGATAAGAATGAGAGTTGAAGGAAAAACATTTGAATAAGTAATTACAGGCAGTAGGCTGTGGCTAAAATTGTGATTTTCAAACAAACAAAAAATTAGATATGAGTTCATCTACGCGTGTGTCTATGAACTCGTTTTGCACGTTCCATCATCGTCGTCAACGTACCGCTTGGCTGTCAGGATCTTCTGCTGACACGCGCTGAAAGGACCCATCTTTGAGAAAGTGGGTTCGAGCCGCGGTTTCCTCGTTCACAAGAGCTTCGTCTTCCGCGTATTCGGCCAAGGCACGCGCATAGCAACGCAGACTAGCCGTGGCGGCTTCGGCTCCTGGGGATGATAATATTTGAAGGGGAAAAGAGGGAGGCAGGCACAATCAAATATACATTCACTGCATGCTGATAAAATTGTAATCGTACACGTAGCAAAAAAATGCGAGGAAGGTGAGAAAACACAGGAGGAGAGAAGAGAGCAGCCAGAGGAGGTAGAGGGCGAAGATGGGCACACACGCATACACACGCACCTGGGTCGTTTTTTAGTTCTGCGTTGTGCGGTGCCTGCTGCGGTGGCAGCATTCTCGCGTGCGCCGCAGCAAGCTGCAGCACTACGGAGACGGTGTGGGGGTGGTGCCTACCAAACACCACTTCGTACACATGTAACGTGCGCTCTAATTGGTCGACTGCCATGGTGTCCTCGAGCCCCACCAGCAAGCGCCTTCTCAGCGCCGCGATGCACTGAATGGTGTTCAACGTGGCGGGGTGGCCGTCTCCCAGCACCGACTCTTGCTCCTCGAGGGCTTCTTCGAAGAGCACTAAACTGGCCTCGTGCTGCCCCTGTAAGACTCGCACCGCCGCCATGCCACACAGCCCCTCGAACAGCAGACCTTCGTCCCCTCCGCGCCCCTTTAAGCCCAGCACGAAGGCAGCAGCTTTCAGGAGCTCATATCGAGCCCGCCGGGCGGCGTCGCTTTCGCTCGGGTTCGATGCCGCGGCGGCGGCCGCCGGCTGGCCGAGGTCCCGCCGGGACTGCTTGAACTGCCCGACGGCATCTTCCAGCCGGCCGACGTCCCGCAACACCACGGCCAAATCGCACCGCGCAGCAGCGACCAGAGACCGTCCGAGGGCGCCACACTGCGGCCTCAGGGTTTCGAGAGCCGCCACGGCGCGTTCGTACTTGATCAGTGCATCATCTCTTTTCCCCTGTAGCTTGAAGAGGGCGGCCAGCGCGAGGATGGTTTTGGAGGTTTGTAAATGCAGTGGCCCCACGGTCTGTTCCTGGACGCGCAACACTTTCAGATACCAAATCACGGCGAGTTTGAAGCACCAGCCTCGGCCCCCACCCACCCCAGCGCGCCCCTGTTCTTCCAGGAGCATCGCGTAGCCCCGCATGATGTTCAAGTCTTTCACGGTTTCGGTACCAGCCGAACTCCCGCCCATTGCAGCGGCTGCCATGGCTGCAGACGAGGCGGACAACGACGACGACGACGACAACGCATCGTTCTCCATGCCCGCGGTGGCAGCGGCGGCGGTGGTAGCAGCGCCTCCGAGGTTGCGATCAGCGAGCACGCGGCGCGCTGATTGGACCAGAAAAGCTCGTAAGCTCGACGCAATCGCGCGGTTCACGAAGAGCAAATCTTTGGCCGGCTCCAATCCCCACGACCGTTGGCCGGACTTGAGCCACTTCAACAGCAAGAGCTTGTCGGCGCCCGAAGTGCATTCGGCCTGCCGAATGTCAAACCCGTGCACTACGCGCCTCAGCAACGCGGGCAGTTCGGCGTACACCACCTCGTCAAACGCCTCTTGTTCGTCGGGCGGCAAGCTGAAGTAGCACTGCGCCCCCACGCACACACTGGTGTACACTTCGGCGCAGCACCACAGCCGCTCCAGAGCAGTAGGGCAGGTGAACCCGGGCGAAGCCACGCACACGGTGCTGCCGCACGCACGCACCGCAAAGACGAAGCCTTCCACGATGCTGCTTTCGTTCGCGAGTCGAGCGTGAAACGTGGAACTCCCTGCTCCGCCGCTACTGCCGTTTGCAGTTCCAGCGAGAGCACTAGCGCCACTGCTGCTGCTGCTGTTGCCGTTTCCAGAGCTGTTGCCAACGACAACGTTGCCCACCGCCCCAGTGACCTCCGTCCATTGGTCCAAGCAAAAAGCATCCATCCACACGTAAACCGCCGCAGGGTTCAGCGGTTCGGGCTGCTGCTGACCACACCACGCCACGCAGGCCGCGATGGAGTCGTGAAAACTGCCGCTCCAGGCGTGGCTCAAGAACAAGTTGGGCTGCCCCGTGGCCGCAACCACCACCTCTACCTCCGGGTACTCGCTAGGATGGTGGTGCAAGCTGCTCGGGTCGTCGTATTCGATGCCCCATTCGTCCACGAGGCGGGGCCGCTGCCGCACTAGAGTGCGCAAACCACAGTCCGCTAGGAGCCCTACGAGGGCAGTGCGACGCCCGCTCTTTGCAAGCCGCTGCCGCAGCGCTGCCACGACCGAGGAGGTAGGCACTGCATCGGAGGAGACCATTTCGGCCGCGAACAACTGCAGTGCAGCGAGGGAGATGCCACGCTCCCAGATGGGCGGCAATGGCCGCAGTTTTTTCGCGAAAGTGGGCTCAGAAGTCGGGGAATTGTCTAACACGTCCGAAAGCTGAACGTCAACCTTTTGATTTGTTCGTTTTAAAGATAACAACGGAAGAAGATAAAAGAAAGCAGACGTCAGTGGGCAAAACATAGATACATTCCTCTTGCTTGGCGCTGCGACTTGACAAAGAAGCGCACTTTTGAGCAGCCCAATCTTATGAGAGCACGAAAAGGCCTCAAACCAAACAAACAAATGCAAAAACCAAAGAAGCACACGCGCACCTCTAATTGCGTCAACTCAGCTTCCAGCCTTTCTTTGTTATCCCGCAATTCATCAAGCTGCTGCTGGCTCAGTCCTCCTCCTGCTGAACCTTTGCTGTCCTTCTTGCCCTTCGCATTGCTAGGCGCTGCTTTAGCGGTGGCTTGCTCCATGGCGGTGGTCGCAGCGGCCAATTCGTTGCGCACTTCTTGCTGCCGTTGCCGCAATTGAATGCCTTCCGCACTTCCACCTTAAGGGGATTTACACAAGTGTGTTCCATTAAAAAAATCACGTTAGGAGCAGCAACGAAGAAACCAAAAGAAAACAATAATTGAGACTGAGGAAGTAAATCAATGGGAAACAAGACTTGAAACAACAGGCGTTATTCTCCATCTCTCTGTCACTCGCTCATCTTTATACCGGTAAACAACCATCCTCATTCATCCTCGTCATTCTTCTTTACCTTGCCCCGCCGCTCGTATCTTGTTCGCGCGCCATGCTTCAAACCCAAAGAGCACGTCGGCAAAGAGCGAATCACGGCCAGTAGCGCCGTCAACCTTGGTATATTTATATTTAGGCACATGCATGCAAGGACAAACAATGAACAAGGGTTGAAGTGGTCATGTTCACGAGCATGAGACAGGAATGATAAAATGATGAGAAGATCAGAAGCCTTCATAGATATTAAACCGCACAATTCAATTTCAAGTAAAATCTTGCATTGGAAGAGACAAAGAAGGGGAAATAAGGAACTGAGGATATGAGGACTTTTGCCAATCGTCACATAGAGCAAAAGAAGCACGTAAGCTAATACACGATTAAATATGTACGGTATGTATTTATGAATGTATGCATACCAGGGAAGGCCCGCCACTAACGGGAGCATCGCCATCCAGAAGAGCTGGTCCACCGCTGTCTGCCTCCCCGTTGTTGCCTCCTCCACCTTTTGCCGCCGCAGCTGCCAGTGCTGCCTTCTCCGCCTCCAAGAACACCTTCAATTTTTCTGCTTTTTCGTCGGCAAGTCGCCTTGCTGCGGTCACCGCGGGCGAATGGGTTTCTTGTTTCTTGGCTGCGGCAGCTTCGGCTTCGGCCGCTGCCGCTAACTCCGCATGGGCCTGAGCCGCATCCCGGTGCTGGGCAACCGCCGCAGCCATCGCCTCGGACGCAGCACCACTCTCGGTCTGAGCGTCTAATGCGGTCGCCGCGGCCTCTTCTTGCCTTTTCTTCACCTCAGCAATGGTGCCACCACGGCCAGGTTCTCGCGCGGAGGCTGCGGCAGCCGCTGCCGCCATCGCCGTTTGTTCGTCTGCCAAAGCCTCGTGGCAGAGCTCGCAGACGGGCTGCATTTTCGGCAAACCAAATTGGGGCAGCCGCATCCGCTGGTCCGAGCACGGGTAGCAGCAGCCGTGGCCGCACGCGCGGCAGTGCCGGCGGGTCTTCCGAATGAGCTTGTCGCCGCACACGGGGCACAACTTGTCGTCGATCAGGGGTGGGGCTTCTTCTACCGGCCCATCGTAAGCGGGGGCCTCCTCGAGGTCCCATTGGTCTTCTAACGGATCGGCCGGCGCGTCCTGAGCCCGCCCGCTCCCAAACCCTTCCCCGAGGCCCATGGCTTCGTCGTTGAACGAGTCAATCGAGCCAGTTGATTCCATCCGGAGCCGCCCACCGCCAGTGCCGCCTCCGCCGAATCCATCGTCATTGTCATCGCTCTCACCGCCGCCGCGCGAAGTGCGCCGTTTTGCTTTCCCAATGGAGGGCTTCACGCCTCGCCCGCCTCGTCCGCCGCGCCCTCCTCCCTTGCCGCCCTTGCCTACAACAGTACCATCTGGCTGCAGCCGGTTCTTTTTCAGCTTCGCAAACCCGCTCATTTTGACTTCTTCCCCTTCTTCGTCTTCTCCATCTTGTCCATCGTCGTCGCCATACGCGCTCACGTCATCAGCATCGCCATCGTCACCGTCCTCTTGGTTGCCGTTGGGGTCTTCGCTCCAGGACGGATCAAAGCCGTCCCCCCTTTTCGGGGGTGGCCCTTTCGAGGGTGGGCGGCGGCGCCGGGGCCCTTTCGCATTGCCTCCTTCGTCGTCTTCGCTGCCCCCATTCTTGTTGCTGCTGACGTCATCGTCGCTTCGCTTGCGCGCGAGGCCTGCCGAGGGGCGCCGCCCTTTCCTTCCGCTTCGTTCCTTCGCTGCTGGTGCTTTAGGAGGCAGTACGGTAGTAGGAACATTCGACTGATCGCCGTGCGGTAAAAGAGACCATTTCTGGGCGGAAGTTGCGCCCCCAAGCGCTCCCACTTTTGGTTTTGCTGCATTCAGCCACACCTTCCATAATCGATAATTAGGCAGGAAAAAGGATGCGTCGAGACGAAGGGAGACAGGCAAGTGAAACTGGGGAGACAAATAGGTGTTTCCAAGATCATGAAAACGCCCGTAAGAGTCAACAAACACACCAGCGAGCATGATAATACAAAAACAGCGACGAAGAGTCGATAGAGTAGACGCTTTTTACCTCGGTGTTGTGTTTCTTGCTCCCATTGCGGACCGTCAAGAGATACCCCACAGCCGCGTTCTCCAAACCATGGTCGTTGTTTTGCTTCCACTTGCACTGCAGGCCCAGGGAGCCGTCTGGCTCGATGTCCGGCAACGCACACACCACGTCCGCCTGTAAAGACGTGTAGAATAGAATAGACATGTAGAATACAATAGAATGGCATACAATAGGACAGGATGTCAGCACCAACATGCCAAAAACACGAACACGCCGAATAAGGAAACGTAAAATGACTCCTCAGAAAAGTGGGGCTAGCATGTGACATGGAGGCAAAATGGTTCAAGCACACACTCGCCAAAAATAGTACTCTCACGCTCCTACCCATACATCCTTGCATGCACCCATGTATACATTTACATTCACATTTACATTCACATTCACACACACACACACATCCATGTCATCATCTCACCTTGCGGGCGCTGCTGTCATTGGCCGTTTGCAGCACCCACCCTGTAGCCTTGTTCTGGAATGCCCCGTCCGGCAGGAACCGCCAAAGCATGTCGTCTTGCTCGTAGTCGGCCGTGTCTTTGTGCACTGACAGGACCTGAGAAGAAGGGGTGCATTGCACGTATGATCTCTCTTTCTCTTTCTCTCTGTTCGTATGGGAATGAAGTTAAGGAATGAAGAATTTGCGCCTAGAATGGGGGAGATACTCGCGGAAGAAGAGGGAAAGTACAGAAAAAAACTGTAGAAACGGAGGAGAGATGCAAATGGTTGGACTGAGAAGAACAGGTATTGCTTTCAATATAAACGTTCGTGAGTTTTTTTTTTTTCCTTCTGTTCTGCCTATTTTTTCTGTTACCGGAAGTTCTTCGCTGCCCGGTGCCCGATTCACAGCCAAAAAGCATCCCCCCAAAGCACACTCCACGAAAGCCCAGCCGCCGCCACTCTGCACCGTAGTTTTAAGGTCGCCTCCAGCACTGTTCATGTTGGTGTTGGCCGCGGTTTCGTCGTCTTCGTCGTCGTCGTCCTGGAAGTCGCGTTCGCGCATCGACTTTTCGCGGAACGACTTTTCCATTTCATGGTTTTTGATGAACTCTTTGGCGGCCGCTAGTTGAGCCTTGAGCGCTGCTTTCGAATCTAAGGGAGGACCACCACCACTGGCACCACCGTCATCGCCTGTAGGGTCACCGACGCCGCCGCCTCCAGCACCGAGCAGCGCTTTTGCGAGGGCCACGCGCTCCGCGTCTAACTTTTCGGTGGAGACAGAAGTAGCCGTTGAGTCTAAGCGGCTGCTGCTGCCGTTCTGTTGAGTCCGTTTCTCTGTCTCCGCGAGTTGCTCTCGGAGCAGCGCAAATGAAGCTTCCACTTCTGACTCGTTGCGATTGTCCGAACTGCCGCCACTGCCGCGGTTGTTACCAGGGAGGTTCGGTGGGGCGGCCAGGCGGGTCTGCAAGTCTTTGCCGAGCACCGCCACTTCCCCCTGGCCGTCCCATACCGTCAACGATGCTTCCAAGCCCGCCACTTTCATGGCGTCGTTGTAGAGGTCTATTGCGTATTGGTCGCTTCCCTCCTCTGGGGGTGATTCTAGAGGCTCCTGCGGCACTGCGCCGGCGAGCACAGTCCCTACGCAGGTTTTACGCTTGCTTCCAGTGCCACTAGACCAGTAGGTGACGGTGTCACCAGGTGCCACTGCCCACACGTCGACGTTGGATGCACTGCCGCCTTCGCTTCCGTCATTATCGTCATCCAGACTTAACCCACCACCACCACCGCCACCACTGCCATTGCTGTCATCCTTGGCCCCCGCGGCTGCTGAGAGGCTGTCGGCCACTGCGCGGGCTTCGTCCGAGAGAGGCGCCTTGGCATGAAGCGACGCCAGAGGCATGCCTTTCTCGTGCAAGTCGAGAAGTGCTTGAAAACGGGCCACGTCGAGAGGAGTCATGCCCACCTATTTGGAGCAGAAGTCACATGTGTAACACATGAATATAGGAAAGCGAACTTTAAAAATGAATCGTACACATAAAAATATGAGAGAATAAAATCAGCAGAGTGTACGTCTGGAAAGCAAAAAAAAATGAGAAAGCGGCCCATATTTTCTTTACATTTCCCTTTTATTTTTATTCGTGTTTCGCTTACCTTGTCCACAAGGAACCCTTCGGCCACTCTTAGCCACGGCGCCGTGAGCGCATCCATGGTGTTCACCCCTCGTCTCGCCAGCATGTCCTCGTACTTTGCGAGATCGCCGTCCTTCAAGAACGTGGACACTTCCGGCTCCACCTCGGGCGCTGGGCCCGACAAACGCGCGGTGCGGTCTTCTTCGGTCAAGTCTTCCGCGGTGAGGGAGCGCCGCGGGGGTTCTCGCGTAGGGGTGTCAGCGCCTCCTGCGTCGTCCTTTGGGGGTGCGGCTTCTGTAATGAGGTGATGTGATGAGGTGAGACGATGATGTGAGAAAGGCAAGGCGAAGTCGTGATGATGACGGCGTATTTCAATGTCAAAGAACAAACGAAACAAGAAATTTAAAGAGGTTAATATTATGAAGGCAAAAAGAGAGGTGCATGTCTATTCAGACTTCCTTTTTCGCATTTTTAAGCGCTTCTCTCATTTCTTCTTGTCACCCTCTCCCTTCTTCTAAAACGCTCACCAGCGGCTGGTTCGGCAGGAATTTCGCCTCCATTGGCCGCGGCCAGCATCTTTTTCAGCTTGGTGATTTCTTCCTTGTACTCGCGGAGCATCGCATCTTTGGGGTCTTCGTTCACCTTCAGTGTGATGTTCGGGTTGGGGTTTGATTGAATTTGATTGAGAAGAAATCTCGGTATGAAGTAAGGACGAATTAAAGGAGAAGGAAAGTGTAAAAATGAAAAGTCATGAATATGACACGAAACTTTTCTTTTTTAAATACCAAAATGTCCAAGTATATCATTCGTACCTTGGCTTTGTTTTTGATGGACTTGGCTCTCGCAGCGTAGCGCAAGGTGCTCAGGGTTTCGTTGTAATTGTAGTCTGCGGGGGAGATGGCTGCCATCATGAGGGTACGGCAGTTGCCACCCAATGAACTCTGCAACAGCCGAGTGAGCTTCGAGTCACGGTAAGGGATGTGCTTTCCCTTCCCGTCCACCAGAGCCGAAATCACGTTCCCCAGCGCGGACAAAGACTTGTTGATGTTGACCCCTTCCTTCATCCGATCGCCCGTGGCGCCCGTCTTGGACGTGGTTTCGGACCCCGCGAGGTCGACCAAGTTGAGTTTGCCCGCACGCAAGAATTCCTTGGGTGGAGCACCGGGTGCGGCGTCGGCGGGGGTTTCTTCGCCGTATTCTTCTACCACCTGGGGGGTGGGGTGCAGAAAAGAAGGGTCAGATGGTCTCGTGTTTTACGCCAAGAAAAAAACAGCGAACGCGCATACATACTGACTGTCAAAAAGAATGCTTAACGCACCACGGTGAAAATAGAGTGGCTCCGAGAAGACCCTGCGTTCATCAAGGTAGCTCCTGTCTGCATATAGAAGAGAGGGAGAACGAAGACAAAAAACGAGTTTGATTTTTTAGAGTAAAGTTCAATTTTATCAGAGGGTAAAGGTAAGCAATCATGCAACAGAGCAAAGGACACGTAACATAAGGAGGGGGGTGTTCGGGCACGAAGTTCATCTCTCGTATTGATAAATGGTAGAATCGACTCTTGAAGCGAAGTAAAGTGGCTAAGATGCACGCCACAAAAAAAAACAGTCCAGAGAGCGCAATCATAAACTTGCCGTTCTGTACTGTTCTCCTCTCGCCATCACGAGATTGATAGAGTCGCTGTCGAAGACAACTTCTTCGGTTAAACCTTCCACAAACACCCCTTTGTCTGGGTGCTCCTTCAGAGGCAGTTGCGCTTTCGGGTCTCCTCCGAGCAAGTCTCGCACCTGAGGTAGAAGAAAATAAAAAGAAGAGGAAAAACACACACAAGTTGTAGGAGTGAAGAAAAAAAAAGAAAAAAAAGGGGGACGATGATTTGAACTTTTTCTTTTCAAATGAGACACCAGAACGAAGGCGAGGAAGAATGCTATGAAGAGAGGAAAAGGGGGAAGTGGGAGAGTATATCCATTCAAAGCAAAACACAAGCGATCATTGTGTGCAGCATGCACACTTTTGGGGGAGTCCGTACTTGTTCGTTGTAAATTTCGAGGTAGCACGCTCGGGTTAAGAACTTGGTGGTGGGTTTGGAGCCGATGTGCTCAAAAATGTGGTCAAACGCGCACGGAATCACGCCTCGGAGCTCTTGCACTTCTAATACACCCTGCATCGTCCAAGTCTTGCCGCAACCCTGTACATTGATAGTAGTAGGAAGAGGAAGAATGGTCGAATAAGGTAGACGTAAACGGGAAAAAGAGAAGAAGAGGTAGGAGAAAGAAACAAGGAAGTGCGAAGATGCCACGAGTTGTTGCATTTAAAAAAGTGCCATTCAATGGAATACCTATATGTACGTGTTGTGTATAAAAGCACTCAAAAAGACAATGAGGAGGCAGAGACAAACAGCTTGGTTGGTGCATACCGTTTGGCCGTACGCGAAAATGGTGCCGTTGAACCCCTGTAAGACCGCGTCGACTAGACCACTGCACGAACCGACGTAAAAGTCTTTTTGCACCGTTTTTTCACCCCAAACACTGTTGGTTGATGCAGCAGGTGGTGGTTATGGAGATTGTGGTAGTGAACAAGGATTCGGAAAATTCCAGAGGAAATAACAAAGTTTGCCCTATTTTCTACTTTCTTGTTTCTATTTCTTTTTTCTGCTTTTGTGTCTTTCTGTTGTTCAGTTTCTTTCGTTTCTCCTTCACAAGTAGGAGACAAAACGGTCTAGCTTATACCTGTCGAAAGTAAATTTGTTCGGAGTACCAGCGGGCTTGCCGCCTTCCATCAGAACAATTTCAACCTACGCGCACACGCACGCAGCAGGAATTTTGTGTGTGACTAGGGGGAGTTGCGGTAGGTATATTCGACTGAAAGCATCACTTCTCCAAGGGTTGAAATAAATGCATTCTATGGTTTGCTGCGCCTTACTACATTGCCTACGTCTATACATACATAGAAGTAAGCTAGGAGAATGGTTGTAAGGATACGGGAAGGCAGGATGTGCTAACCGTGCGATTGGCATAGTCCAGAGTAATGCAGGGGCCGCGCTTCTCTTCTATTTCCTTCTTGTTGAAGGGACGCATGCGGACCGTCACCATCACAGTGTCGCCTTTGACTTCGATCTTAGCCCCCATGGCGTTTGGATCGGCCTCTGTGGTGACTTCGCAGCCCATCGACGGCTTGTACGGCATTCTGAATCAGCCGGCTCTTCAGCCCTTTCGGCACTTCAAGAGCGTGGGTGTAAAAGTGTAGAACTTTTGAGGCGGCAGCAAGTCTATAGACAGAGCGCCGCTCCTCGTTCAAAATATGCTTGTCGCACCAAGTGATAAGTAGATAAGGAAAAGGAGGCGGGAAGTGCTAACTTTGTAAGGAACGGCTTGTTGCTGCTTGCGCCATGTTCCTATTTCTGATAATTAGTGCGCAATGCAATGCGCCGGTCAAAAGTCAAAAAATAATGCCGTTCAGCCGGCGGGTGTGCAAGATTCAATTCGCCCTCGTAGTTCAAAAATGGAACCGCTCGGCTCTGCGCAGCGCTTACAGGCTCACACAGGTTATACTAGGTCATAGGCTTACTGCCCAGTGCTCAGGGCTGTATACTTACTTTTTTTACTAGTAAAGGCTAAGCACTGAAGCTACTCGGCAATATTGCGACACGACATTGCTGAGCTCTGTTACTACTACGCTTTGATAGCAAAGAATCATTCATCACGAGCAACACCGTGCACCTGCGGAGTAAGTCAATCTTATCGAAGACTGAAACCCAACCGTGGCTCTGTAATTATTAAGAATTGGCAGTAATATTAGCATTGATACGGAGCATGAGACGCCCATTCGAATCAACTTGTACTCTACTATTATGGTCTTCGCGGTGTCACAAAATCAGCTGACCTCGATTGATGGATCTTCTCGAAAAGCGTCATTACAAGAACCAGAAAAAGCAGGCTCAAAGTGAGCTCGAGAAGTTGTTGCCCTCGACTCCACCACGAGTACGCGATGCTATTTTCCCACAATCAGGGCGCCGTCGGCCGCGTGTGCTCCTTGGACGTGGCTCTCATGGCCGCGTTTGGCAAGTGAGTATTCCATCTGGAGCACAAGGAGCAAACCATAATGATGTCAATCTGCCTCATGCCGTCGCTGTCAAGGAGCTTGGTCTTGAAACCAAAGAACTCGAAGCGACCGCAAAGCGTGAGCTTGCTGTGCTTCGCGCGCTGTGCAGTAGCAGCAATAGCAATTGTTGCACGAGTTTAGTGCGCTGCTGGGGTGCTGTGACAGATCCGGCGCGCAACCTAGTCGCAGTGGCGCTTGAGCTAGCCACGGAAGGATCGCTACGGAACTGGCTGTATCGTTGGAAAGACGAGCAGCAGCAGCAGCAGCAGGAGGAGGAGGAGGAGCAAGAGTCGACTACACCAAACTCTAGGTCATGCCTGTTGGATTCCTGCGTAGCTCGTCCCATCTCCGGTGCTTACCTCAGCGTGGTGGCTGCGCTAGCCGCTCACATAGTGTCCGGGCTGAAAGTGCTCCATGCAGCAGGTTATTGCCACGGTGATTTAACGCCAAACAACGTGCTGGTGTTGCCGTGGGAAACCACTGTGGGCAATTCTGCTCCTTCTCGTTCTCTTTCTGACGTCTCATCATCGTCAGCAGCTGCGGCGCCTCAACCTCTTGATTTCCACCAGGTGAGATATCCTCAGCCAATCTTTCTTGAGGCTCTACCTGG
>Ga0307930_1000798_pt1 | contig 25240 bp, 26 predicted proteins | sample OrgLakmetageno46_FD_203161 | JGI IMG/M metagenome (GOLD analysis project Ga0307930, IMG submission 203161) | Saline water microbial communities from Organic Lake, Antarctica - #46 | ecosystem: Environmental > Aquatic > Non-marine Saline and Alkaline > Saline | place: Antarctica: Organic Lake...
TGCCTATCCCAGCACCGACTTCATTGCCTATCCCACAACCAACGTCACTGCCCATTCCAGTACCAACCTCATTGCCTATTCCAGTACCAACGTCGTTGCCTATTCCAGTGCCAACGTCGTTACCCATTCCAGTGCCAACATCATTGCCTATTCCAGTGCCAACCTCGTTGCCTATTCCAGTACCAACGTCGTTGCCTATTCCAGTGCCAACGTCTTTGCCTATTCCAGTACCTACATCATTGCCTATTCCAGTACCAACTTCTTTGCCTATTCCAGTACCTACATCATTACCTATTCCAATACCAACGTCGTTGCCTATTCCAGTACCTACATCACTGCCCATTCCAGTACCAACTTCTTTGCCTATCCCCGTTCCAACGTCATTGCCCATTCCAGTACCTACCTCATTACCCATTCCAGTACCAACTTCGTTGCCTATTCCAGTACCAACTTCTTTGCCAATCCCCGTTCCAACATCATTACCTATTCCAGTTCCTACCTCGTTGCCTATTCCAGTACCAACGTCGTTGCCAACGCCGTCACCAACACTACTGCCAACGCCATTACCTACGGCACAGCCTACGTATGCTCCAACACCAGGGCCTACTTTTATGCCGACGCCTGCGCCTACTTATATGCCAACACCAGGACCTACATTTTTACCCACACCGGTGCCTACTTACATGCCCACGCCAACACCTACGTATATGCCCACACCAACGCCTACGTATATGCCCTCGCCAGCACCTTCTCTACTGCCAACACCGGTGCCCACTCCTCGTCCAACGCATTATCCTACTTCACTCCCGACACCTGTACCAACCCATGTGCCTACAACTGTGCCCACACTGCAACCATCGCCACTTCCTTCTCCGGTTCCATCGCACTTGCCGTCTCCGCATCCGTCTCTATTGCCAACAGTGGAGCCCACACTGTTGCCTACACGCTTGCCAACGCCTCAACCGACACTCACACCCACAACTCAACCAACGTTGGTTCCGACTCGTTTGCCGACTTCAAAGCCTTCGTTTTTACCCACGCCGAAACCAAGTTCTGTGCCATCGCATGTGCCTACGACGGTGCCGTCGCTTGTGCCGATTTCGCAACCATCATCCAGTCCTAGTTGGACTCCTACGTCCAGTCCATCTCAAGCGCCTTCACCGCAGCCATCACAGCAACCGACGCGATTGCCCACGCCTCAGCCGTCATCATTGCCGTCGCCAGAGCCAACTCTATTGCCAACTTTGAAGCCCTCTCCTGTTCCATCCATTCAAACTACGCACAGTCCTACTGCGGTGCCTACACACGTCCCTACGCCGAAGCCATCTCCTGAACCGACGCCGTTGCCTGTACCACTGCCGTCGTCACAGCCAACTCTAACCCCGAGTATCATGCCCTCGCCACTGCCAACGTTGCAGCCGACACATACGCCGACTCTACCACCAACGCTAGCCCCTACACCATCGCCCACTATGGAGCCAACGCACGTGCCTACCTCTGCTCCAACCTTGATGCCTACACCAAAGCCCACTGCTACGCCCTCACGCGTGCCATCTCCATTGCCAACGCTTGCCCCCATTCCTGCCCCCTCTGCTCAGCCCACGCACTTGCCCTCTGTCAAACCCTCACAGCTGCCGACGCCGCTGCCGTCGCCAGTACCGACTCGTGTGCCATCACAATTGCCCACACCTCTACCTTCGCCCTTACCAACACCGTCGCCTTCGCCATTGCCCATGCCCGCTCCAACTCCAGTGCCCTCAATGAAACCTACACCTGTACCCACACATATACCCACGCCTTCGCCAAATGTTCTCCCTAAAGTATGGCCTACCCGCAGCCCTGCTACTTATGTACCAACAGCACCATTCCCTACGCCGCCGCCCTCTACTCCGCCTACGCGAGCGCCTTCTTCGCGGCCATCTCCGCTGCCTACCTATGCTCCAACGCCACCGCCGACCCACGCGCCCACGCCTCACCCGTCGCCAATTCCAACACCGCAACCAACACCAACCCCCACGCACAACCCAACGCATGTGCCGACGCCGCTTCCGACAATAAAGCCAACTCCTCCGCCTACCCACAACCCCACGGCGCCGACTCCTCGCCCGTCTGTGCAACCTTCTCCATCGCCTAGCCACGCTCCTAGTCCTGTACCGACTTCAGCGCCTATTCCAGTGCCCACGCCACCGCCTACCCATGCTCCTTCGCCAGAGCCCACGCTGGTGCCTGTGCCGTCGCCCACACCGCTGCCGACGACACAACCCACGCATGAGCCAACGCCGCCTCCAACAGAGTCACCAACACCTTTGCCCACGCATGTGCCTTCTCCTGGACCAACTCAGAGGCCTTCTCAGTTGCCTACGGCGCAACCGACGCATAACCCAACATTGGTTCCTTCTCCTCTGTCTACGCCATTGCCTACGCTTAAACCTACGCCACCGCCTACTTCTGAGCCTACCATCAATACAAGGGCACCGAGCGCAGTACCGACCCATTTACCTATACCAGCGCCTACAGGATACCCAACTCTACAGCCGTCGCCGCTACCAGTGCCACAGCCCTCACCTGAGCCGACCTCACATCCTACTGCTTTACCTACCATTGTGCCAACTCATGCACCAACTCCGGCACCTTCCTACAACCCAACTGAGCTCCCAACTCCACCGCCTACGCACGCGCCGTCTCCTCAGCCTACGCCTTCACCGAACCCTGAGCCTTCACCACAGCCCACTTATGCACCTTCTGCGCTCCCTACGCTAGCGCCTTCACCAAGCCCCACATTTCAGCCCACGCATGGTCCAACCTTAGTGCCCACTGCGCAGCCAAAGCCAGCACCCTCGCCGCAGCCAACGCAAGTGCCCACGCGCACATTCACTCCAACGCACTTGCCACCCACGCCCATGCCTCAGACCCCTACTACACTACCATCTTACGTGCCGATTCCAAACCCTACGATGGTCCCCACGCCATTGCCTACGCCAAAGCCTACGCTTACGCCTACGCCACTGCCCACATATGCGCCTACACCACTGCCCACACCTCAGCCCACGCTCGTGCCTACGCCACACCCGTCAAGCGTGCCCACTCCAAGGCCCACTCCAGAACCAACTACGGTGCCAACGCCTTTTCCTTCTTACAGCCCTACTCCAGTACCCACACCGCTGCCAACGCTAGTGCCTTCTCCGGAGCCCTCACTCGAGCCCACGCACACGCCTACGTCGCGCCCAACTCCTCAGCCAACCTCGTTGCCATCGTTCGTTCCGTCACCGCATCCTTCGTTACCGCCTACCCTAGTGCCCTCTCCAGCGCCGGTGGTGGCTCCTACGCCGCAGCCCACGCCATTGCCTACGCCGCAACCAACGCCACTGCCCACTTTTGTGCCCTCGTCTCAGCCTTCCCAGATTCCGACCTACGTTCCATCTCCTCACCCTACAAGTGTGCCTACTCCTCTGCCGTCTATACAACCTACTCCAGTGCCTTCGCCGAAACCTACGCTTCCTCCTTCGCCGCTGCCAACACTGCCACCGACGTCTGTGCCCACACCTGCTCCGTCGTTTGTGCCTACGCCTGTTCCTACACCTTTGCCGACGTCAGTGCCTGTACCAGAACCCACTCCAGTGCCCTCTCCACTGCCTACGCTTACTCCTACAATGGTACCGTCGCCGCAGCCTACCTTTGTGCCCACGCCATTGCCCACGCCACAACCTACACAAGTGCCTACGCCAACGCCGACCTCTGTGCCTACGCCGCTGCCAACTCCCTTGCCGACAGCTGTACCTTCCCCAAATCCAACGCCAATTCCTACCCCACAGCCATCACCACTGCCGACTTATGTGCCTTCTCCTGTTCCAACTCCCGTGCCCACTCCGCTCCCTACCCTCATCCCTACTCCAGTACCCACGCCGCTGCCGACTCCCCTTCCCACGTATGTGCCTACGCCGCCGCCATCGCCAGTGCCCACTGCTATCCCCACCATCTCACCACCACCCACCCACATACCTACTCCACTGCCGTCGCCGGTCCCCACTCCGTCCCCGAGTCCGGTGCCTACGCCAGTGCCAACAATTTCATTTCTGCCCACGCCTGCACCCACGCCACTGCCATCTCCATCGCCGTCGCCTGTGCCCACTCCACTCCCGACCCAATTTCCTACGCCACTGCCCACGCCACAGCCGTCCGCTAAGATTGAGCGCTACAATGAGCTTGGCTGGAGTAACTCGTGTCCTGGACCGGCCTCGTAAGTTTCGCACACATGCATCCACCCAGTTTGAATTCTGCTTCCGCCGCTTCTCAATTTCCTTCTCACTGTGCTAATGCCTGTTTTCACACTGATATCAGGTACTAACCATTTTTTTTTTTTGCTTTTGACTTCAAATTCACTTCGTTTTTTCTTTTTGTTTCCCTTTCTCTCGATCCCTTTCTCTCTAATGCTTTCCTTTCGTGTTGCTTGTGTGTCAGTTACATGTGCTTTTTCGAATGCTTCTTCGATTGCGAGCGCTTTTGGGCGACTGACGGAGCATGTGCCAGTAATTGCCCTTCACAGATTTACGCCCAAATCCAGTCGGACTTTTGTTACTTCCATCCATCTCCGAGCCCCTCTCGCCCACCAACACTACCTCCGAGCATTTCTCTCAGCCCAACTCCTTCACCGACGCCATCGCCAACTGACTCAATGCTACCAACTCCATACCCGACGCCCATACCTACCCATATCCCAACGCCTCTGCCAACCTTAAAACCTACTCCCGCACCTTCGCCAGCGCCGACGTCAGAGCCTACCTCTCTGCCCACTCTCAAACCAACACCTGTGCCCACGCCAGCGCCGACTCCTTTGCCAACTATATCGTTGCTCCCTACTCCAGTGCCGTCGCCGCGACCATCGCAGAATCCTAGCCCTGTGCCATCACCACTGCCATCGCCCGTGCCTTCGCCTGCGCCCACTCCTGTGCCCACCATTACGCCCAAGCCTACGCCTGCACCCACGCCAGTGCCTACACCGGTGCCCACGCCCATTCCGAGCCCTGTGCCGACCTCGTTTCAGTGCCCTGCCGACACCAATGCTCTGACAGCGGAAGCTCGACCGGTGATTGGTCTCTCATCGAGAAGCACCGGTGGTGTGGCAGCAGCATCGTTACAGGGTGGCGGGTTCCCTCAGGGGAGAGCGTCATGCATAGACGTCATTGTGACGCTTTCGGACTCTGCAGGTAATGGATGGAATGGCCACATCTTATACCTAGGTGCCAACACTTTTACACTCTCGAGTGGGCAAGGGTACAGTAGTCAAGACGTGTGCTTAACACCAGGCAGTTACTACCCTTACGCTTGTGGTGGCTCAGCGGTATCTGTGGAGGAAGTGTTCTGGAGTGTTGGTGAAGTATCGGGTAGGGCCAGTCTCACGTGTGGCTCGGGAGATAACTCAGAGGAATTGAAAGTAAAACGGCGCGATGCATCCAATGGTGACGTCGAGAGCACTGCCATGGCGATCACTTATAACGATGAAGGCGTGCGAGACTTGATCGAGAGTGGCTATTCCATTTCTCGCGGGTTTCAAAAGACGTTCTACCTCTTAGGTGCCAACGAGCCAGGTACTCTACTCTCTTTTGAAGCTACGGTACGCAGTGGCGCAATTGTAGCATCCTCAGAGCCCCTCAATGCCACTGTAAGTGAAAGCAAAGCAACGCATGTGGCAGTGCTCTTGCGCACTCCCGTAGTCTATGACGATGCGTCCACTTTAGAAGTCGCCTACCAACTCTTCGATGTCGACTCGAAAACCCACGTGCGAATGGAAGGCCTCCGAGTGCAACTGCAAGTGGCTCGAAATTGGACGTATAACTACGGTGCTCCGAGTAAGTCCCCCGTATTTTACCCTACGATGGCACCTCAAAGCAGCAGTGTTACGGCATCTCCAACTGCTCAGCCTACGCACACGCCCACGTCGTTGCCTTCCCCGATGCCTACTCAAGCCCCTACCGCAGCGTCCTTCGCAACTTGTGACCTGCCGCTCGATGCCACCTCCGGCATAGGCCTCTGCTCCGTGGAAATGGATCCGTTTTGGTTCGTCAACGACACGGATGCTCGTAAAGCAGCCGTTACGGTCCTCGTGAGCTATGATGACGACTTTGGTAGTGGTGGTGACAACAGCAATTTAGCGTGCCTGTCGGAGTCTCTTTCTGTGGCCCTCTCAAAAGTCCCGACGTACAGCAGTTTGACGGCTGCAGGGATGGTTGCGTCTCTGCCTCGCCACCCTCTGGTACCTGGCGAGACAATGGATGTGTTTGTAATGGCCCACACGCAAGGCCAAGCCCTGAATGCATGGGGATTTACGGTGACCTACAATGCCTCCGTGCTCACTTTTGTTGGCGCTACTACAGAAGAGGCCTATTCCACGGCCGCTGTCGTGGCGGACACTGTCTATTCCCCAGCATCCAATTTTAGCAGTGGAAGTGCCTTCAAACGCATTACTTTGGCGTGTAGTGGGCCTCGAAGTGGTGCGTCTGACGCTGCAATCACAGGAAATGACGTTGCTATCGCCACTCTATCTTTTACCGTCAGGAATGGCGTCGCAGCCGCGATTTACACCGACGTGATGAGCTTAGATGTTACGCAAATGGTCAATTCCTATTCCATTGCGTTTGGTGCAGGAATTGCAGGACAAATCAACGATGCTCGAGGTGGTGCTCGGACTTCAGGGCAATTAGAAGTGGCGCAAGTTGCTTTTGTGGGACTGTTCGCGTACACTCAACATAATGAACTTGTCAACACGGCGCCATTGACCACCACTGAGGCTCTGGAGTATGAGGATGTTCCGCCAACGCCACAACCGACTTTCTTGCCGACTCCATCCCCGACGCCAATGCCTACGCCCTTACCTACGCATGCCCCCACGTCGCTGCCCACGCCTCAGCCTACGCCATTGCCGTCCGCTCAACCCACGTTCGCACCGTCCCACAGCCCCACGCCACTGCCAAGCTCACTGCCCACTTCAACTCCAACAACACTGTTTTCTAACACCACTTATGCGCCGTCGCCTTTGCCGTCATCTGTGCCAACCCCGCAGCCAACGGAGCAGCCCACTCCACAGCCTACGCGGGTGCCTACGTCGTATCCAACCGCCCGGCCAAATTTACAACCCACGCCCTATCCTACGCCGCAACCCTCTATATTACCTACACCTGCGCCCACACCTACGCCTACGCCTGGTCGAGGGGTCAGCGTAACCACCAATGTAACTACTGTTGGCATCTACAATCGGGCTGGGAAAGCCAACGTAGAAGTGCCCTCTAGTGCCGTTACATGTGCTCTTATTGACCCACAAACATATGGTCAGGTTGTGAATGTCTCCACTTACGGGTGTATCGTAAGCGCTGCCGATTTTCACACCTCAGGCGCGTCGCAATTGCATGTAGCGGTCACTGGCGATGGTTTAGGCGTAAACGGGGCAGATTTGTTTGCAGCAGTGTCGTTTCGAGTGTGGTTTCCGACTGCACTTGCCTTAGCGTCAACGGACTTGAATCTCGACATGATCTTGCCCGGATCGCCGCATGGATTTGACACCAAGCCTGTGCGTGACAGCTATGCTTTCCGCAACAAATGCGGTCCTCGGTATCAGAAGGCGACTCTGACGGCAACCGCTACCTTTCAGAGCCCTGTACTGCACAGCAATGCCAACGCCATTAGCAACAGTCTTGAAATCATCTCAAACAGCAAATTTCAACGCGACGCACGGAACGCTACTGTGGACGTGACTCGCTTCATGCACTGGCGTTCCAACGATACTCGTGTAGTGTACCTCGAAGACAACGTTGTGTGGGCGCGCAGCCCTGGCACGGCTCTCATAGACGCTGTTTTGCCTCGATATAACCCTGCCTTGTATGTTGTGTCCGGCGCACTCGCACACAAGGTCACCGACACGCAAACCTCCTCAATCGGGTTAGACCGTCTGGTTCCAATGTTTTTCACCGGTGGGGTTTGGGCGAATGCCACTTTGCCTGATGCAGGAGCTTTATCAGATAGCAGTGATAGAAGAAGCGAAGTCACGCCATGGTTTAAATTAGAGCAAGTGCTTGAAAAAGAGGGCGCCTCAGCTCAGGTATTGGCCTATGCCGAGTACGTGGACGGTACATGGGAAGACGTCTCAAGCGAAGTGGAGCTCATCTCGCAAGATCCTGGCAATGTTGCGGTGAATGGATCATTCTTAACCGTGCCCCGTTATGCCAAATCTACGTGTTTTCCATCGGTGCAAGTAAAGTGGGCAGTCTGTGGAGTAGAAGTAGCCACGGCGAATGCAGTCGTGAGAGTTGCTCTGCCCAAAGCTATCAACGTCTCAGTCACAGCGTCTGCCATTAAATTGACGTATTTCAGTGACGGTGCAGTCAAAGCCCCTTTCCTTGTCGCATCTGAAGTCAATCTGGAAGTGTTAGTCCATTTTGTGGATGGTTCTACGCAAGACTATACTTTAGACCCCCGCACCAACTATACTGTTACGCCTGTTGTCGACGACAATTTCTTTTCTGCCGCAGATGCTGCTCCAGCTTTAGTCACCATCAATGACGCTACCGCCTCTGTGATATCTCCTCGAATAGCTGGAAACGTGACCGTGATGGTGACCTTCCCTGGGACCTATCCTTTCTCAGCATCTGTGTCCCTCACTGTGGTGTATTTAGAGTCCGTAGTGATACAAACCTTGCCTTGGCCTGGAGATGGCAGCAGCATAACCTCTACTCAAGGCGCTGACGTAACCACGCTTGCCCCATTGGCCTGCTCGGGCATACACCAACGTTTAGAAGCAAGAGCAACGGGAATCTTGAGCGATGGCACTTTTTATGCGGGTTCGTCCTTCTACAAGCGAGTGTCATTTCTGTCGGGGCGGTCGGCTATTGCATCGTTTGACTCTGCTCCGTGCTTCAAGCAAGCTTGTCGTGGTTTAGTTGCGCATCGAGCCGGCCGCACGCAACTCACCGCAACTTTCGCAGGGGTTGGGTCCTCGATTGACGTGTACGTCAACAACGACCAGATACCGCTTACTGCACTTCGCCTCTTGGCTGCGGACAATGCAACTGCTCTGTTCAAGAGTTCTAGCACGGTGGGAGGTCAAGCTGGCTCGCCTTCTATCAATGCCCTGATCGCGCGTGCCACGTTTGCCGACGGCACTGAAATTGATTTGAGCCAATCAGGGAGCCGGAGCAGCAGCTGGCTGCCGCCGTCGTCGCTGCTGCGCTTTGAGTCGTCAGAACCAAGTGCACTGACAGTGTCTCACGAAGGAGAAATCACATTGCAGAGCAATCACCCCGAATCAATATATTTAACAGCGAGAAGCAACTGTAGCACGAGTTCTGATGGTGAGAAAGGTGACGCCGCTGATCCGATTTCGGCGATGTTGACGGCGTACGCTAATGCAGACCCTCTACCGTTTGATGTGGATATGGGCAGTGAGGTTGAAGCACCGCTACCTGCGACTCAAATCGGCGAGGAAATTGACCTTGACGTTCGGATAGCAGTAAAGACCTCTGAGTCATCACCATCACCTAACAGCCTCACATTGTTTCAAGTCGTACTGCACTACGACGCTACGCTATTGGAACTCGCATCTGATGCCAGTTGCGTGCAGGGTGCAGAGTGGGGTCATGTGTTTAGTTGCACAACGAGTGACCCCGTTGGCGAAGTGCTTCTCTTTGGGTTCTGTGGCCTCGTCGATCAATCGCAGTGCGGAGCTGCCTCTAATGGCGTAATGCATGTTGCAACCTTGACGTTCAAAACCTTGAAAGTAGGCAGCGCTCAGTTTCGCGGGAACATCGTGAAAATGAAGGACGCCACAGGGAGGATGGTGGTCAATGAGGCCATAGTCAGTGGAGCTGCGTCACTGTTAGTGCTCGGCACGCCTGCTCCCTCGTCCGTGCCTTCGCCATCGCCAACGCTTTTGCCCAGCATCACTTCGCACCCCTCCAGCACACCGGTGCCAAGTGTCTCTCTCCCTCCTACTTCCTATGCCTACGGTTCTTGCGCGGACCACCTCGCGGCCGGAGCCACTACCAGCGGTATTTATACCGTGCGTCCCGCGGCAAACAGTGGTTTACCGGATGGAAGAGGCGCTGCTGTGGATAGCCCGAACTACGAAGTGTACTGTGACATGACCACAGACGGGGGTGGTTGGACCTTGGTGATGGCTTACAATCATTCAATTAGAGGGCATGAGCACATCAGCAATGCTTTTGGTGCCCCTTTGGAGCACGGAAAAATTCCGTTAGATCCTTTAGGTGGGTATAGTCACTTTGACGTACGCAATTTGACAGGTGCTCGTTTCGAGGATTTAGCGGAAGTCCGCCTGTATTGTGAATCCAGGAACCACAGTCGCGTTGTGCACTTCCGGAGCAGCGCGAGGGACTTGAAGCATGTAGCATGGACGGGAGATGCATCGGAAGTGCCGGTGAACGCGTGGGCGTCGGGATTTACGGTCCTCGAAGGCCACACGGCATTTTTACCAGAAGTTACAGGGGTCAGCCAGGGGAGTTCTAGCAGTGGATTCACGGGCAATGTGTTTGGCAGTTTGAACAGCAGGCACCAGTGGGCGGTGGGCTACAATGGTACGAGTGGGCCTGCGTGGGCCTGCGATGACGGCGCGAGCAACGGTGACGTCGGCACATTTCATCAGGTGTGGGTGCGTTTCGGGGCTCGATCAGCAGCGCCCTCTCTAGAGCCAACGGCTTCGCCTTCTGTGCCGCCTTCGCCATTGCCCACGCTGGCGCCTACCCTGGCGCCCACTCCGCAACCCACGCCGCTGCCTACACCTGGGCCTTTTCTAGCGCCTACGCAAGAGCCAACGCTACGACCTTCCGTAGCGCCTTCGTCGCACCCTACGCAACGGCCCACCCCGGAGCCCTCACCGCGGCCCTCCACAGCAGCTTTAAAAGCGGGCCTTGAAACGGGTGCGCCTTCGATTGAACCAACTTTACACCCGACTCCTCGCCCATTCTTTGCTCCAACGGCTGGCTACCCTACCAACGTGCCCATCAGTCAACCCACGGAGTGGCCTACGCAACAGCCGACCAAACTCCCTACCCCAGCCCCGTCGCTGCTACCGACGCCGATGCCTTCCCCAATACCGTCACCGCAACCAACACAATCCTTAGCGCCTTCACCGGCGCCGTCCGTGTTGCCATCTTTGAGACCCACCACAAGGAGCACCTGCTCAGAACGCACATGCGATCAGTTAGAGTGGGGTGGTTCAAGTGTCTTCGGTACTGAAGGAGTCTGCGGCGCCTCCAACCAACCTCCTCTGTACAATTGCTCGGGTGCGGTCTCCTACATTGCAGCGCGCGATTTTTGTCAGTCAGTCGGAGCGCGGCTCTGTACCGCCAATGAGCTGCTGGGAGATGAGGCGCGCTCTACGGGTTGTGCCTATGACAGTGAACTGGTGTGGTCCTCAACGCAGTGCAACAACGGCAACGGCGCTTATTTCGTAGTGTATGGCTCGTCGGCGTATGGGAAAGGAAACACCGAGTGCGTCGAAGGCGCGTCCGGCAGTGGCAGTGTTGACTTACACGTAGCTCGCTGCTGTGCAGACGAAACGACTTGTGCGCCTTCGCCCGTGCCTTCGCCTGCGCCCACTCCGGTGCCCACGATTTCTCCATTCCCTACGCCTTCGCCGTCGCCGGTGCCCACACCACTCCCCACGCCGTATCCTACGCCATCGCCTACGCCCGCCCCAAGCCCTGAGCCTACCCCAGTCCCCACACTCAGTTTGTTGCCCACGCACTTGCCGACTTATCAGCCCACCAACGTGCCAACCCCAGCGCCCACGCCCGTGCCGACGATGCTGGGTTACCCTCGTACATGTGCCGAGGTGCGCGGCGTGGTGCGTGAGATCACTGATGCAAGGCCAGCGAGCAAGACGATGAGCGGAATCTACCGGCTCTTTCCGCGAGGTCAAGGTTACCCCGGCTACCCTTTCTACTGTGATTTAGACACCGACGGCGGAGGCTGGCAACTAACCGTGGCGTATAACCGTGCTGCTTACTCGTCGAACGCGCTGGTAGAAGTCGATGCGTCGACTTGGAATGATTTGCCGCTCGACCCGGACAACGCATATGCCCACTACAATTTGGAGTCGTTCTATCCTAGCATTGGGGGTTATTCCAGCACTGGCTCCATCGAATCGGTGCGCTTGGAATGCTCCACTTCTGACCACAGCCGTGTGATGCACTTCAAAACTGCCAATCCCGCTGTAAAAGAAGTGGCCTATTCAGGTTCCGCCGCAAGCATTGAGTCTGGCGGCACGGACTTTTCCGAGTATTACACTGCCTTAGATGGCCACAGCGCCAAGCTCCCGGGTGACACCACCCAATCCGCCACGGGGGTTTCTACTGGGTTCAGTGGCGACACTGCGACAGGGGCGCTCTTCGCTAAAATCTCGTCCGGCTCCGGCAATCCCGTAAACGCGTGGTCGATCGGGTGGGTCGCAAGAAGTGGCGGCACTCGTCGGTTCGATTGTGACAATTACAGACCCAACCCGTCGATTTACGCTACCATGCATCGCGTTTGGGTGAGGTTCTCCTACGGGACTCCTTCTTTGCCGCCCACGCATTTGCCCACGCCGTTGCCGTCGGCCGAGCCTACGACAGTGCTCCGCCCTACCTTGGAGCCAACTTACTTGCTGCGCTGCTCTCCGCAAACGTGCGGTGAGCTTGGGTGGATCGATTCAGACAGTGATGGCGTGTGCGCCAATGCCAAGCTCAACGTAACGGGTTCCCTGAGCTACACCACCACGACTGAAGGGTTCGCCTGCAGTGGCAAGCTTACGTGGGAGGAATCGCGCGACTGGTGTGAAGCCGGTGGGGCTCGCCTCTGCACTTCTTCAGAACTCAACAGTGGGGTGGCTACGGACACAGGGTGCAATCTGAACGAATTGCAAGTCTGGTCATCTACTCCCTGCGGCGATGATGACGATGACGACGACGGCAATTCAGTGTTAATGTTTGCGAGCGGGAGAGGCGACGGTGCCAATGCCCGTTGTTACCCTGCAACTGCAAAAGTGTACGCAGCGTGCTGCGCCGACGTGCGTGATGCTAACTCTGCGAGCTGCCCCACGCCAGAGCCTACCTCGCCCACTCCAGTGCCCACCCCCGCGGTGGATTGCTCCGTCTCCTCGTGTGCGAGTTTGGGCTGGGACAATGCCGAGAGCTACGGCGCCGATGACGTGTGCAGTGCCAGCAACCAGCCCCCCCTCAGCGGGTGCAGCTCTAATATGGTGTGGAGCGAAGCGCGCGACGTGTGCCAAGGAGTAGGGGCTCGGCTCTGCACGTAAGACTATTGGAGAGAATGTTCAGCTGACTGAGTCCACGATCTGACCAGCTCAACATCACAGCTTTTACGTTGACCTCAAATATGACTTAAGAAGTTTGTTTTGAAGCCTAGAAATTATCTGTATCCCACAGTCATTGATTTCCTTCTTCTTTTAAAGTTATCCTTCTCGTATTTCACCGGCTGCAATTTGACCAGGTTGGACGAGTTGCTTGACAGCGAAGCCCGCGACACCGGCTGCAATTTCGACGACGCACAAGTGTGGTCGTCTACCCCGACCAGTTCTGCTGGTTTCTACTTCAGTACTCAAGGCGATGGTACTTCTACAGGAATTCCCCAGGATGCCAACACGGCGCAACTCGAAGTGCGGTGCTGTGCCGACCAATACAACGCTTGCCCAACCCCTAGCCCAACCCGAAGCCCAACGCATCAACCCACTGTCACGCCTCTGCCTACACTGCTGCCTTCACCCGTGCCAACCCAAGCACCTTCGCGCATTCCTACCTACAGCCCGTCTCCACGGCCATCGTTTGCACCAACGCCAGTGCCCACTTACGTGCCTAGCCCTCTACCGTCCCCACTGCCCACACCAGCGCCCACTCCTGTACCTACACCACTGCCTACCCCTTTGCCTTCTCCTTTGCCAACGCCATCACCAACTCCAGATCCCACGCCAGTGCCCACACCCGTGCCAACGCACATTCCAACAGAACCTCACGAGTGTGGCACAGACGGCACCGTGAGTGCTATTCAACGGCTCTCTGGCCTGGACGGGAACCTGCGGCAGTTGAAGATTGCCCCAGACGCCAACGATTGGTTTGGGTGGGCGACCGCAGGCATTGGCGATTTGAACCAAGATGAGATCCCAGATGTTGCGATCGGTGCACCAGGGGCCAATGCTTTGTACCTCATATATTTGGCCCACAATGGCACGGCCAAAGGTGCTCTCCGCATCAATGATGGGTCCAAGAGCGGGCTCGACTTTTCGACCTCGTTTTTTCCGCTGACGCCAACGGACTATTTCGGGTGCAGCGTAGCCTCTATTGGCGACTTAGACGGCGATGGTTTCAGCGATTTAGTGGTCGGTGCATTCGGCGATGGGGTCAATGGGACGTCTTTCTTGGAACCAGGCACCCAATCAGGTGCGGCTTACGTGCTCTTGATGGGTCCTTTTGGGACTGTCCGCAACGCGACTCGTCTCTATAGCCCGGGAGAAACGGCTGAGAAAGGTGCTCGTTTTGGCTGGGCCGTAGCTAGCGCAGGGGATTTGAATGGCGACAATGTCACAGACTTGGCCATTGGTGCTCCGGGTGTTTTGGGCGGAGAAGGCGCCGTGTACCTGACGTTCCTTAACGCTAGTGGCTGGCCCTTGAGCGAGTCCTCAAATGACCGACCTTATTACGCAGTGCTTAGCTCTCGTTCGGGACTATTGCCACCCTCTGTGCAACTTAGCCTGAAAAACTCGACCAGTGCGTTCGGTTCCAGTCTGGCCATTGTGAGTGATTTGAACCAAGATGGTATTCCGGACCTAGCCGTAGGCGCGTACGGGGACGATGGCACCAATGACAATGGCACTATCCCTCTTGACTCCAGCGGCGCTGTATACCTTTTAATGCTACAAGCAGAGGCGACAACAGGTGCCTTGGTGAATGCGACCAGCGAAAGCGGCGTGAAAATTGATGCATCAACGGTTCAATCGATGGGCCACCGTTTACAGAGTGAGGATCACTTTGGGTGGAGTTTAGTTGGACTGGGGAACATCGATGGCGACTATGGAGTTGAGTTGGCCGTTGGGTCTCCTCGAGACGACGATTTACTGCCTCAATCGGGTGCTGTATACATGGTTTTCTTAGATCGCGCGGAACCTTTCAACCGTGGCGGCGCTGGTGGTTTTACCGACGGTGCTGTGTTAAGCATGGTGAAATTGAGCAATGAAGCCTACTACAAGCGGGACAACAAGCAAGTAGGCTTATATCCGCTCACTTATAGTTTGCCTGGCCAGGAAGCTTACAACCGTCGCTTGCAACAGCGAAGGCATTTGGCTCAGGTGACCCCTGCACCTACAACTTCGTCATATCCCACGGCGCCGCCTACGGTACCTCCCGCACCAGTACCTACGAGTACGGTGCTACCCACGGCGCCGCCTTCTGTACCTCCTACATCAGCACCTACAAATTCGTTACGTCCCACTGTAGCGCCAACACTTCAACCTACACCGTGGCCCACCCCCACGCCTTCGATCAACGCCTTCATTTTGAACGCTGGTGGAGACTACTTCGGTTGCTCGGTCGCCAGATTGGGGGACGTCAGCGGCGATACAGTGGGCGATCTCGCGGTCGGGGCCTATGGAGTGGACGATCGAGGTTCGAAAGGGGGCTCGGCTTATGTGATGGCCCTCACGGCTGTCGATTGCACGGAGACAGATTTTGGAGGAGTGTTGTCGACTCCGACAGAGTTGCCCTCGCCAGCACCGTCTCAACCTACACTAGCGCCTACTCAAGCTCCTTCTGTTTTGCCTGCGCGACGACGTTTGACGAAAACAAAAACACCTCCAAGGAAAGCGAGAACACTGCTAGTCTGGCAAGAGGAGTGGGAAGGTCACAAGGGAGGTCCCGGCGGGGGCGAAGATGATGACTGGTGTGACCTCGTCTTGGGGGATGTCAACAACGACTGTGCTTTCGACGTCGAAGACTTGCAATACATGGCCTGGTATCATGTTAACGGCGGCCCCGATGCTGCTAGAACGAGTCGTAGCGGTGACGACGACGATACGGTTAGTGGCTACACGTCCAGCCTAGATTTGACTTTCAGCGATGGTCCCAAGCAACTCGCTAGTTTAGATCCCGATCTCGACGGTCAAAATGCCACTCTAGCAGATTTGGCGTTTTTGTCCCAAGTGCTTGCGAAGAAGTATCGTTTCCTGCGCCAGATTGACATCACTCCATTGCCGTACGCGATACAAGTTGAACTGGCCAAGACTGGTAATATTAACACTTTAAGAGTATCTTCATCATTCACTCGTCCTGTACCTCATTTTTTGTTTCATGGGGCTTTATGTTCTCTATTATTAGCTGCCCCATCTTATTCCTTGTATTTCCTGTCAATTGAAATATCATTTCCATATCAGGTGGCACAAGCAACGGATGGGCGACACCTGCTACCTCTAAAGACACCAAAGTCTCCTTCGAAGTGGGCACGGTCACCAACCAGGATAACTTTATGTTTGAAGTGGGAGGTTCGTCAGATCTCGTCAATTCGTACGATGGCTGGGGAGTTGGAGAATCAACGTTCGATGGCATGGTGGTGCAAGCGGCTGAGACCAGCACGGGTACATGGGGGGTTGCCACATTCAGTAATCCTTACAGTGAGGAAGATGTCGGGGTAGCGCCTATTGTGTACACCTACGATGCGCTCAACCGCACCAGTGCCGCTCGCCACTTCGCGTTCAGCTGCAGTCGCCTCCTCCCCGCCTGCGAATTGGCTTTCGGCGATACTCCTGCTGCGTTTCAACCGCTGAAATCCGCACCGATCACAGTGCTCACGCCTGCGCCTTCGCCAGTGCCTTCGCCCGTACCTACGATTTATCCTACGCCGCAGCCCTCGGGGGTGCCCACTCCAGCGCCGTCCCCGCGGCCCACCCCCGTGCCTTCGCCTCTGCCGTCGCCTGTGCCCACGCCTGGACCCACTTTTTCTCGGCACCCGTCGCCCCTGCCTACGATTTCGCTGCTGCCTTCCGAGACCCCCACACCGCCGCCGTCTTTCTCGAGGCATCCCTCACCGAAGCCCACACCCGTGCCGTCTCTGGTGCCCACACCAGTGCCCACCTTGATGCCCACGCCTAGTCCTTCGCCCGTGCCGACCTCTACCGACACCGTAGGCATGCACATTACGCTCACTCTGTCCATCACCTCTACGGGTTATTCGCTGCTGGACCAAGAATGCCTGGCGCAGGCTCTGGCAGGGAAGTTAGCCGGCGCAGACGCGTCTGAACCGTTGACACTGCAAATCTTGCGCAAAGTCAAATTTGAACCCTATGCGCCGTCCCCTTTGCCCTCACCGGTGCCCACCATGGTGCCCTCACTGTTGCCTTCCCCATCTCCCACTCCGTTGCCAACGTCTTCGCCAATCCCTACTTCAATACCTTCCCTGTTGCCTAGCGTCACAGCGCACCCGTCGCTGCCTCCCACGTCCCTCCCAACGCTCAAGCCCACGTCCCTCCCAACGCTCAAGCCCACGTTCCTCCCAACGCTCAAGCCCACGTCCCTCCCAACCCTCAAGCCCACGTTCATTCCAACGCTCAAGCCCACATCCCTCCCAACGCTCAAGCCCACGTCCCTCCCAACGCTCAAGCCCACGTTCATTCCAATTGCAGACGCGACGTCGTTGCAGCTTGCGGTGTCTCAGTGGTGTTCCAATTCAGCGGCTGCGGCTGCCGCCTACGGAGACATCGCGAGCTGGGACACCTCGGAAGTTACGAGCATGGCTTCTTTGTTCACCGATCACTGCAGTAGCAAAGCGACGTTCAACGAAAACTTGGCGCTCTGGGACACCTCAAGTGTAACGAACATGGCCTTCATGTTCGCTGGCGCAACGAACTTCAACGTTGATTTGAGCATTTGGAACGTGAGCCGAGTCGAAAGCTTTGAGTACATGTTTTCTAACGCCACTGCTTTGGTTCAAGTGCTTTGCTGGGATGTCGCCGAGAGCCAAAGCACGAATTTTATGTTTAGCCTGATCTCGAATCAATCTTCGCTCAACGCGTCTGCCGCCAAATGCGCCTGCCTTGCAGGCGAATACTACAACGAAACAGGTTCTGTCTGCATGACTTGCTCTGAAGGGTTCGTGTCTTATGGCAAACTAGATGCCTGCGTAGCGTGTAGCCTTGATGAAACTTCAAATTCAGACCACACAGCGTGTGTGCCAGCGACTCTTCCGTCGCCAACTGTGGTACCTACAATGGCGCCGTCGTCACCCACGTCAACTCCTTCATTGTCCCCAAGTAGCAACAACATCCGACGTGCGCTGTTGGCGAGTTCACCCTCACCGACGAGCACAGTGGCCCCCTCTCAGCCGACGCTGCCGCCGACGCCACTGCCTTCTTTGGTGCCGTCCTTCGCGCCCTCGTTAACACCCAGCGTGACGATGCAGCCCTCTCAAAAGCCGACTCCTCTTCCCACCAGCGTCCCTTCCTTTTCACCCACGCCGGTGCCATCTCTGCCAACCGCACTGCCGACTGCGCTGCCAACCGCCATTCCTACCATCACCTCAGTGCCGTCGCCTTTGCCTTCCGCGATTCCGACGCCGCCGCCGTCGCCTGCCCCCACGCATGCACCTAGCTCTTTGCCGACGCCTGAATCTCGGGGAGTAGCAGTGGTCAGCATCGATGTCGTGGGCTCGCTGATTACATTAGGGTATCACACCGCCACCGCATACGAAGTCGCTCTGCGGGCCAGCCTCGAATCTTCCCTGTACGATGGGACTCTGTCGCAAGGTATGCAGCAGTGCAGTGGTTCCCCCTCTGTAGAGTCCGTGTTGGTGGTGCCTAGAATGGAGTACCCGACAATACACCCAACGCCAGTGCCCTCGCCGGTGCCGACGTTTGCGCCCTATGTCGTGATGAAGGTCGACATCATTCTAGGGTTTGATGGCTTCGAGAGGCCAGAGGATGTGAGTGACGTACACTGGGCTGCTCTTCAAGCCGCTTTCTTGGGCGTCAGCCACTTCGTAGGTCCAGAAGATCTGCTGAATGCCACGGCGCGGCGACGGGTGAACGAAACGGCGACGGCTGCCGCTTTAAAGAACGCGAACCGACGACGACGATTGTCGAGGTCGAGCAGCAGCAACGGGAACTTCAACGGCGTTTCAGCTGGGTTAGGTGAGGAGGAAGACTTCACTGATGAAAACTTTGTCGAGATTATCGATGATGATAGCGCCAGCTACCATGATGATGGCGATGATGACGACGACGACGGTTATGGCGATGCTGTAGGCAAAGGCGACGGCCGCGGCGGCAAAATCGTGTTCATTTCCCCGGAAGAAAGCATGGATGCTGCGGATGCACGGCGCGTTCGTCGACACAACTTGCAACAGCAAGAAGGTGCGACTTCCTTTCTGGCGTGGGCTGCAGGAGCCGTGCAACGGTCAGCCGCGGAAGCGGCTCGGGAAGACAACAATCTGCAATTGGCGGAAAGCAGCGCAGACGAGGGTATAGACTTGCTTCAAGGAGAAATAAGCCACGATGATGATGTAGTCCATCGTTATTCGAAGCCGCAGCCACCCTCCCGACGGTTGGACAGTGTGTCGGTAGCGGCCATTTTCGCGCCCGAAAAAGTTGATTTACGGTTCAGCGTAGAGCTGGTGATGGACAACTACGGGTTCGTGGCGGGCCCAGCCAGCGATGACGATTGGGTTGACACCAACCGCACGCTGGAGTTTGCCCGGAATTTGAGCAGTCGCATCGTGCGAGAGATTTCCCAAGCGATGGACGAAGAGTCGCCGTGGGATCTCTTGGTGGCCCCAGCTGTTGGCGCCGCGCTGTACCCTCCTACGCCAAATCCGACGCCCCCTCCCTCGTCATCGCCCACAGATAGTGCCACCTCTGGAGGTGCTGCTGCTGACGGCCAAAGGCGATTGCTGCAAACTTCGTCGCTAGATCCTTCTCGGAGCCCGACCCTGGCCCCGTCCTACACACCCACGTTTGTACCCTCCATGTACCCCTCCGAGTACCCGACGCGGTACCCCAGCCTCCAGCCCACGCGCCCTAGCCCGAGGCCGACCCAGCCACCTTCCATTGCGCCTTCGCCACTCCCCACGCCTGCTCCATCTCAACCCTCGGCGGCTCCCTCGCGAGTGCCGACGAGTGTACCATCTTCACCGTACCCCACTCCGCTACCCTCGTACACCCCTTCGTTCCAACCCACTCACCGTCCTTCGCGTGTGCCGACGCCTTCGCCTACGCTCATTCCTTCGCCACAGCCCTCAGAGACCCCTCATCCATCCACTCCGCCTACCCAACGCCCTACGCATGGTCCTACTTTAAAACCATCACACTTACCTACCCAACCTCCAACCACCAGTGCTCAGCCTACCCTAACGCCCGTGCCGAGTACAGCACCGTCGAATCAGCCTACGGTTGCACCTACTACATTAGTAGAGTCGTACACACGCGAGCTGGCCGCGGCCAATTGCGATGGCGTTCGGTATGTGTGAAGAGAGAGAAAAGATCAGAGAGAAACTTGGTTCATACTGTATGATAGCACATGTTGATTCAAGTCTGTGCTTCTTTTCATCCCGATGATGTGTGTTTTTTTTTATTGTTATTGAATATGTATTAACTTTCACTTCTCTCTTGAAATCTTGTGGTAGGTACGACCTCAACTCCCTCGAAGTGTATTTGGTCCGTTGGATCCGCCCTCGCCCCGATCCCACACATCCGCCCACGCCTCTTCCCTCCACGCAGTTTCCATCGCCGATCCCCACTCCGGTACGTCAAAACTACTCATACTCCAATGGTTTAATTCATTTTCATTCAATTGCGTGGATTATAGACTACCATATTTGAGATAGCCTCTTTTGATTCCTTCATCGTTGCATGTTCTTGTTTTGTAAGTGCGATCTCCGTATTCCTCACTCCATTCATTACTTTGTTCGCCACCGCGCACAACACAGGCACCTTCTGAAACGCCCAATTATTCGGGGCATTTCCTGGGGGATTTTGGAGCTGCCACGCTAGCTTTTGCCTTTCTGCAAGCGTTCATGTTTTTGGTGTGCGTGGGCGCAGTGCTGCTTCGACGGCACAAGGCAATGAAACGGAGACTGAAGAAAATGGGATTAGACAAAGAAGCACAGCACGATTTGGTACCGGAAAAAGTACACATTATTCATGTTATGCGAGATGGAGCTAAAATTGATGTCTTGAATTCCGACCTGTGACATCTATTTCATTTCCATCTCTTGTTTTTCAATCTTGTTTCGACACCTGGTTCTTGTCTCCAACTTCTTCATATCTTTGTTCTTTCTTTTCTCGTTGCCATTTCTTTCTTCTCCTTTCATATCACAGTTCGAAAAGGAGCGCAATCGCTTGGGGCAAGCGCACATGGTCGACTTGTTCGGCGTAGTCCCTGCGCGACGCACCGAGACATTGGAGAAAGAAGAAGAAGACGAACTGAGAAAGCTGGGTCTTCTAGGGCGACGGAAGAGGTACAGGGGCCAGCGCGCCGAAGGCTTCAACGAGGACATGATCAATGCGATTTTCAAGGTATACTCCCGGATTATCATTATTTATTCTGGGATGAGAAATTGCACTAGATTATCTATTCATGAACTGAGGTTTTCTTGTGGCAATATCGTTGCGCTGTAGGATTTTAGTAGTTGAGACTCCTGACCGTGTTGTTTCTTACTGGTATCATATTCGATGTGCTTGTTTGCTTGTGTTGTTCGCAGGGCTTGGATATGAATGGAGACGGCCTGATTGACCGTAATGATTTACGGGAATGGGGCCGGGCGGCGGCCGCGCAAGCGAAAGCACTCGTTGCTGAAGACGAAGGGTGGGCGGTCGGAGGCAAATTGGAACCGGAAAAAACGGTGACCGAGGTGAGACGAGATAAGGCAATGATTTTCTTATGGGGGAGATTTCTTTGCTTTCGTTCTTGGATGTCCTGTCCTTTGATCTCCCTTGCTTTTGTCGGTAGTACAACATGTTACACGCACACGATCTTGCGTACTCGTATTTCGATTTCATATTAGGTGGCCTCCGAAGCCCGCGCTGAGAAAGCCCGAAAAGGCCATCCTCTTGGCCACCCGTGGTCTGCGGATGAAATTGAGGCGGTCTTGTACAACTTTGGCACTCCTCGCGGCGCTACCGACCATGACGGCGTGATGCGAGAAATGCAGCTGAAGTCCCCCGGTGAAGAAATCACAGAATGGGCGCTGGAAATCACCATTGCCCGCGCCAAAGACGATTTGGTCCTGACCCGAGATGGCTTAGCGGAGATGCTCGGGCGCTACCCGCAACTCTCGTTCGACTGGGATGGGAGTTCGGGCAATGGATTCAATCGACCGATGAACGCGCAATTGTTTCAGTGGTTGGACACCGATGGAGACGGGGTTGTGACGGAAGTAGAGTTACAGAGATGGGCACGGATGTTGCCCTTGACCGACTCTCCTGCCTCGGTAGTGGCTGACGTCATGCAAGCCGACAAAACCAACAAAGGGGCCATTTCCGAGTCCGATTTGTACTTTGCGTGTGTGAACAACCAGAGGCTCGCGACCTTGCTCGAACTTCAAGTGAAGCTTTTGGATCACATGCTGGACCCGCCACCGTGGCGCACGCCGCCGCCGCCAGACCCTGAGAATGAAGAAGAAGAAGGAGGCGGTGGTGGGCATGACCGCTGGACCGAGTCCCAGGAGCGGAACAAGAGAGGGATGAGCCGCGCAAGAGAGAAACCGCCAGCGCGCAGCTTGGATCCAGACGTCAAGAAGAAGAAGAAAAAGTTCAGCAAGACTCGCATCGTTGGTGGAGGGGGCATTTTTGGCTCCAGCACTAGCGATGGTTTGTCGAGGCTAGCGGGGCGCGTGAGCACGCTGCGCACTAGTTTCAGCAGCCCTCTGAGCCACCTCAGCGGTAGTGGCGGCGACGACGACAATAGCAACAATGGAGTCGAAAGCCCTCGTCAGAATGGCGCACGCTCAAGCCGCCTGTCGTTTTCTTCTGGCCTCGGGGGGCTCTTTGGGCACAGCAACACTACGGGTGGCAGCGGAAGTACACTCGGAACAGCCCAGGAAGGAGAAGAAGGTGAAGATAAAGAAGAAACGCCGTCGTCGCCGCGAATGCTCGGCCAAGAAGAAGGCCGCTCGAAAGTGCCTGCCTTAACTGGCGTGACGAATGAAGATGGCGAGGCCATGGCAGAAAGCAGCACAGCCAGCAGCAGTGATGGTGACAAGGCATCCGGCAAGGCGTCCTCGTCGTCATTGGCATCGCCTACTTCAGCTCTAACGAACCGCCTGGTGTCCGCTGACAACCGGCCAAGTTTAATGCGCAAATCCAGCTGGATGGGCCCTCTGAACAGCTTGAAGCCCATGAGTAGCAGCAGCAGCAGCAGCAGTGCTCTTGCAGAAACAGGCAACAAAGCCTGGAACAGCCCTCTTGGCATCGTGAGTGAAAACATGCGCAAGGACGACAATAGCGACAGCGACGATTACGAATTGGAAGAATTGGAGCGTGGTGGGCCCCGGGGCCGCAGTTTGTCGATTGAACGGAAATGCGAACTCCGAAGCCAGCGTGACTTGGTTACCTTTACTGCGCTAGCGAAGTTGGCGCTGCAAAGATTAGATCACGCGGAAGAGATTCGTAAACAAAACGAGTCGATTATGGCCGGCGAAATATTCAGCGCGCTGGACGAGTCCGAAGACGGGTTCGTGGACTTTTACGAGCTGCAACATTTCTTGCGCACGGAATGCAAGGTTTACGTCACAGAGTCAGAGCTGAGCTTGCTGCACTCGTTTGATTTGACAAAACTGCGCGGCAAAGCGTTTGTGAAGAAAGTTAAAGACGCCAACACTGGCGAAATTCGCGAAGAATACGACGTGATGGCGTCGATCAATGCCGACATTGAGTCCTCGATTGACACGAGTTTCACGCCGCGCGCTCTCGCCAAGTTTTTAGCGGTGCCCAGTCACCATAAGGTTCGTTTCTTGGCCTGCCTTCTATCGTTGAAGATGGTGCACTGCATCTCACCCTTTGTGCATCTGTGCTTTTTTTGGCTATCTTGTGTTGTTAATTTTCTGATGCTGCACTCGTGAATACTCTCACTTGTTTCATCGTCGTCTTGTATTTCTCTTGCCCTGTATGATTTTCTACGTACGTAGGTTCGGTCCTTGCTTCACAAGGCAGTGGTAAAATGGCGCCAGAAACGAGACCGAGAAAAGGCCAAGGCTCATGCGTTGCGCCACGCAGGTGCTTTGCGTCTGCGAAGATCTGAGTCCGGTGACAGTTCCGTAGCCCGCGATGAAGACAACGACGACGAGGTCATCGTTGAAGGGCTGGGACGAGCGATGACGACGAGTGTTGGCCGCATTGTGCCTGCTGGCAGCAGCTTAACCCGGGCAGAAAGCGAGAAGCGCGCGATGAGCCTAGCTCGCGCGGTGCAAGGCAACGACCACGCCCAACTCATGCCAGCTTCGCAATCGCGGCCCAATCGCAGCGCTGCGAGGGGCCACAGCAGCAGCAGCCGAAAATCGAGTCACGGGCGCAGCGGCAGCCGCGGCGCCACTTCGACCCAGCGGCCCGGTGCCAGTTTCGTGAGTCTGGGGAGCAAACAAAATCGAGAAGAGTCGGTGTTGGCCCAGATTAAGCGCACCGTGAAGCATGACAAAGAGCTGGAATTGCCGAAGTGGAGCCGAAGCGAAGTGCACATGTTCTTTTCCCAGGTCAGGAAAACATAGGATTTCGCGCATTCCAGGAAGAAATTCTGAAACGTCAAACTTGTATGGATTTTCGATTGAAAGAGCCTTCAGTTTTGTCTCCTCCATGTAGCACTGATATTCGTCCTATTCTGTTTGATTTGGTCTTGCTATTCATTTTTTCCATTTCATATTCCCTAATATATATATTTTTGCGTGTTTTTAAAAAAATGTTCAGCTTGACGCGGACCACGACGGTAACGTTGGAGCTGAAGATTTGATCCATTGGCTGAAAGTGGCAGGTGCTCACGGAGGCTATATCACTGACGCAGACTGTTTAGCGCTCTTTCATCCGGTGCGTGTGTTTCCTTTCGTACTCCGAGGGAGGGGTCGAATGGTTTGTGCTCTCGCCATTTTGATAATCGAAATAAGAGACTTTATAATACCTTTATAGGACTGCAGCCTCATATGTCGTCACTCCCCCCCCCCGCGTCCTTTTTTTTCAATGCATCTAGTCGCTTCCGAAGTTTGTGAAGCGGCGAGG
>Ga0307930_1000799_pt1 | contig 25235 bp, 23 predicted proteins | sample OrgLakmetageno46_FD_203161 | JGI IMG/M metagenome (GOLD analysis project Ga0307930, IMG submission 203161) | Saline water microbial communities from Organic Lake, Antarctica - #46 | ecosystem: Environmental > Aquatic > Non-marine Saline and Alkaline > Saline | place: Antarctica: Organic Lake...
CTCTTCGATGCCCCATTGTTTGTCGATTCCAACGCCAACACCTTCACCACCCGATGTCAACGGCTTCAATTTGTTTGCTGATAAAACGAACAGTCTGCCAATCAGCGATCAGCAGAAGAAGAATTTTGCTATAATGCTTCACCTCATCATCGCATCCAGTCCAAGAAAATGTACGAAGGCCATGATGTCATGATGTCCACAGTGAACTATTTACCTCCTATATTCATTATTCATCCATGGCTAATCGCTAGAACGATATATGAATGTAGCTTTTCTAGCTTTAGCACCGATTCAAGCACAATACACCAAAATTAGGTTTGAGGGCTTAGAGCCGTCTTGTGAGTTAACATTAGTAACTGGCCACATGAGCTAAACCAGAGCCGGGTTTGTAACACATCCTTTTGGCTGTCTTTTGTGGTCAAATATCATGACATTTACTCGCGCTGGGCGCATTTTCGAAGCGTTTTTATTTGCTGCGGGCACCTATTACAGCTTCGTGGAGGACCGTTCATTGCTAGACATGACAGTAGGTCGAGTGTTTTATGATGGCTCTTCAGTTATGTATGACCTCTGGCAATGGCGTGAGTTCACATGCATGAGCGACTGGGCATGGCAATGGAGCAGCGTACCAACGCCACTCGAGTCTCCACGGGCGGCTTCTTTAGACGCTGCTGTGTCTCTCCGCATGCCGAGCCTCATTCCATACGTCGCTGGATCTGCTGGAACTAGCCACAATGCGTCTTCGTCCTCGCCCATCTCGAGTGGAGACTATCGGCAGCTCCACGCATTATTGGACGCCTTGAGAAATTCGTCGCACCTGCTGCAGTGCCAACAAAGGCAGGGCCAGACTTTTATGTACTTCGATTCAGGTGGGTTTGTTTGCTTTCCAACCTCATAATCTAGCGTGTGGTACGAATGAAATATTTGTCATTTTTTTGTCCGCTTTCACGCAAACTACCCGGCTGTTACCTAAAACCTGTAAAAACAGGTGCAAATGACGGCCTGCTACCAGATGAGGCGCTCGGTCCAATCTCAGTGACTGGAAAGGATTCGAATGGTAGGAGGAGAAGGTACAGCAAAGGTATAGGGCTCGGTGATGGCGGCATGATAGAAGCTGTGGAGGTGGAGGTAGGCGAATGGCTCTTGCGCACTGAGCTCATCACAGACGCCGTCTTTCGCGACTCTTCAAGATGGAATGGCGATTCCTCAAGCTCGTCGTCGTCTTCATCATCGTCAGAGAAAGCTACCCTGTATTGCGTAGAAGAGCTTGCTTTAGACTGGTCCCGCACGAGACCAACCCACCAATCTCCATCGAGGAAGAGCACGGGAGCTTGGGCGATGGGAGGCGGCGCTTCCTTATCATGGACTCCTCCGCAGCCGCTCGATGAACTGTCGAGCGCACTCTTGCCGTATGTGGAGAGTTGCTTACCCTTCGTAGCCGCCACTGCTCCTGACGCGGGCGCCTACTCGCCTCCGAATCCTTCCGCTACCGGGAATTCCGACTCTGCGCCAGCCGCCAGCGTTCTCCACGAGCCAGACACAAGCAATCCTAGCGGAAGTGGTGCTGCCCGCAGTGGGGACTGCACTAGCGGTGATGGTCTACCAATGCCACCTTCGTGGCAGCCCCCCACGGTGAACGTGTGGATGCACAGCGCGGGTGCAGTGACGCCAACGCATTACGACACCTGGCACAACATGCTCGTGCAGGTACTCACTAGTAGGATGTCAAATAGGCTGCTCGTGCCCTGGTGCTCCTCACTGAACTACTCGTGTTTCCTCTAATTTTTGTTTCATTTCTTCCCTTCTCTTTTCCGATCCCTTTAGTTCTTTTTCATCTACTTATTTTAGCTTTACGTTATTCGGAACGCTGGTTGCTATCGCAGGTGTCTGGTCGCAAACGCGTAACGTTACTGCCGCCCTCTGCCCATCCGTGTGTCTACTTGTTCCCGTCACTTCACCCACGCGCTCGCAAGAGCCAAGTGCCAGTGTATGCTCGCGGCCCTTTGACGTCCAGTAGCTGTTCTTGTTCGCGTGCGAGCGACAGCCAAAGGACACCAATGAATGCTGGAGCTGGTGCAGACTCTCTGAGACAGGAGTGCTGCAGCGACAACAATGGCAACAATGGCAAGATCAACGGCAACGCCTGTTCCTATGACAGGAGAGACCGCAACTTCGCCCCGCATTTCTTGTCGTTCGTGCAAAACGGCACCTGGTTTGGTCCGAACCAAAACCCCACTCCGCTCGAGCGACAGTTTCCGAAATTCGTGCACTACCTCCGCACCGGCACCTGCGACTTGCCTGCGGGTGGATTTAGTCAAAACGCCTCTTCTCATCCCATCGAAAGGTCTACATTTGCTTCATCGTTTGCGGCTCGAGGCAGGCAGCGGCCGTGGATCGTGGTACTTGAGCCTGGTGATGCGTTGTACATCCCGCCTCTGTGGCTTCATTCCGTAGAAACTCTGGAGGCGTCTATCTCTGTGAACACCTTCGCGCCATCCATTGAGGTTAGTCATGCAGTGATCCAAACCAAAATCCACAGTGCATGTGGTAGTCGCATCACCATTCGTTTACATTCGCTGTGGTATTTTGACGTCTTGGTTCTTTCATAGTGTAATTCCCGTATTCTCAACCTCATTTTTGCTGCCTTGTCTCTCTTTCTGTCTTTCTCAACTGTCTGGTATGCACAATGCGTGTTGGCTTTTATGACAATTTCGCTCAGGACAATGAAGCAAGCAAGGCGCTGTACCAAGTGCCGTTGCCCTTCGAGCCCCGCTGGCCGCTGCGCATGCGTGCGCGCGCCACTGTTAAGTACTTGACCTTGCTTGCCAATGAGTTGGACTTGAACTTGGGCTTCCTTGTGCGCGAGCTCTTGGCCAGCCGTTACCGCATGGCAAGAAGCCATGGCAATGATGAGGGCCAGACCAGTGCTGCCACCGCCGAGGACGACAGTGGTGATGTAGATGGCGCCAGCAAACTTGGAGATGCCATTGTGGCCCCTGATAGTAACAGAAGAAGAAGAACCAGCAGTAGTACAGCTACCGGCAGGCTCAGCAGCAGTGACCGTCAAAGCAGCAATGCTTGCGACGACGATGACGACGAAGAAAGTAGTTTAGAAGAAGACCTGATGCGTGAGGAGGAGAGCGTCGACCAAAGCGAAGAGCTTGATGCTAGAATTAGCAGCGAAAGCGCGAGATTACGGGAGTGGTTGCCGTGGTGCCGCGAACCGGCGGCAGACGACACCTTGAAGCGCACCAAAACACGCGCGTTCGTGGCCGCAGCTCGGGCCCACACCAATGTGCTGGGCCGCCTCAAAGACCCGGCTCTGGTCCAAACCACCTTTGAGGACCTGGTGGAACTGTCCATATCGTCAGCTTTTGGCCCTAAGGCCGTGCCGCTCTTTTTGTGCGCTTGCTTTTCGCCGGCGCCCACGCGGGCAGTACTGCTCGGGCCTCAGCCGTTGGACCTTAGCACGTGTGTGGCGCAGTGGGATTTTTACAACTGAATGGCACCTCTCAAACGAATCATTGAAGCACTTGCATTAATATATCATTGTATAGCACAGTTACACGCTACACCTGGTTTGATGTTCAGTTATGCATCGGCCATCGGATCGGCGGTTCCCGTGGAAGCGTGCGGCATTAAGCATTAAAAGACCAAACCACTACGTTCATAAAAGAAGGAAAAGTCGTACTTAGGGAAGTACATTATTTTTCATATTCTTGAGCATTTTCGGGTGGCTGCTGCTGTTACTTCTCTAGATATAGATATACAAATTATCAATGTACAAAGAGCGCAACTTACAATATAAGCACTCGCGTTCCCTAGCACCAGGGCGCGTAACAAGTAGGGTTCACCCAGTCCTAAAATCATCCCGAGAGGAAAGGTCTCTTCGGTCTGAACCCCTCGTGTTGCGTGCAATGCAGTCATGATCCAAGAGCCAAGAGCGGACATTGGGTACGGCGTTCAAGGGTAATGTCGATAAAGATGCATCGAACATCGCAATGCTCTAGTCACCAAGAATCGGGCCGGTTTGCTTGGAGGCTCCGAGCCAGCGCAGATCACAAACAGAAACCAACGCACAGAGGAAACATCACTCCCGGCATCACTGCGGAATCGTCAGGAAGGAAGCTATTCGTTTTGGCGAAATTGCTGCACATAATACAGCCCACAAATTCTAAAACGGCCGCAAATTCGTTGCGCTAGGGTGACCGAAATTGCGAGATTAGAACAAAGTACTCCATTTCATGCCAGGAATATGGCGTATCCAGCAGGTCTGTTCTTAGGCGCCTGTGCCATATCTTGTCGCAGTCGCACTGCTGCCATCGCCGTGGAATCAATGTCTGTAGTAGCAGTTACGCAGTTTTGTCTTTAGTATCACCGAAAGATTTTAATGGCTTCGTTGCAATAGGAGTTGCATCTTTCGTTTTTGAGGGACTTGGCCTGGCTTCTTGCTTGAGTCCGCCCCGAATTATCCAGATCCCAACGATGATTTGAGTCAGAGCTACTGCAGCGCAAACAATCAAAAAGTTTGGATTGAGCAGGACCGCCGAGTCAAAGAAGGAATCGATATCCCAATCATCATCTGAAGTAGATGCGTCTGGAGGTGGCTGAGGAACACGTTCAGTGCTCCACCAGCCGTCTCCAGAAGTCCGGACGAAGTTGTTAGGGTCAGGTGACATTTTCTTCTCTTTTTGGGGGTGCTGGGCGCTGGGCTTTCGACGGGACTCGAGACCCGCCTAAAGGGGGGGGCTGGAGTCGAACGAGGGAGGTTTGTTCGTCACTCGGCCTCTTTACTGTATGCTCTAATGTGGAAGCAGGGTCCTTGGGGATTTCCGTGCTTTGAGGTCAATTCCGGTGAGAAGCTTACAGTGTAGACAAACCCGCCACAACCAAAATTCGGAATCATACGAACCCATTCAACACAGAAGTCAATGCCGAGGGAAGACTGGTACGTACATACATGCAATGCGAGTGTAATAATTTCGGCCCCCACTGAAGTGGGATTCTTTTTTTTTCGCGAGGCCAGGTGTGAGGCGCTGAAGTGGAGCGGCGAGAGCACCGTGATGGCAATGGAGCTGTGCCAGTGTAGTGCTAGATGCCCATCCAACCAGCCCAGTCAGACTTGTTCTGAAGGTTACATTTTTGAGACAGGCCCCGGAGGGCCGGAATTAGAAGACTAAGAGGTAGAGAAGAAAAGCAAAGCAGCGCAAACTAGACTTAAGAAGCTAATCAGGCGCACATGCCCGAGTGGCCATGGAAGTGATGGTAGCGGTCCAAAGTGGCGCGCATTTTCTGTTGCTATATGCCACAGTGGTGTTTCTTTGTATTTTGAGACAGGCCCCGAAGGGCCGGAATAAGAAGACTAAGAGGTAGAGAAGAAAAGCAAAGCAGCGCAAACTAGATCTAAGAAGCTAATCAGGCGCACATGCTCGAGTGGCCATGGAAGTGATGGTTATTTTTGGGGAGTATTAGCTAAACTAGACTAGACAGCACTTGCAATCAAGAGGCCACATGCGGCAGTTATATGTTACGTGGGCATCGAGCGGCCTTCCAGTTCGGCGAAGAGGATCATGTACATAATTAATCCGAAGATCGTTTATTTTCTGACTCAGCCCTAGATCAAACAAATTTTAGCCCTGTAAATTACTTTCGAATCCTGTATCCACGGAATTCCTGCGCGATGGCTAAAAATTTCACTTCACGTGGCATTTCCGCGGTATTTCCGCGGGTTTTCCGTGCCGTGATCATAAAGGCACTACCAAATTCCTGTCGTGGAACTCACGTCAAATTAGTAAAATTTACCCTTTCCGTGGGAAGTGGGAATTCCGCGGAATTTCCCGCGGGACTCCTAACCTAAGTTTAACCTAGCACCCCTTCATCGCCCATATTATATATCATGGCATCAATTATACGTAGTTCTCAAGTCTATAATATCGCCGACCGCGTCATGTAGTAACGAGCAGTATCATCCAAACTTTCGTGGGAGCTCTGTAGGAAGTCATGCCAGCCGTCTTCCTTATGACTTTCACATTTACCTCTCGAATCCTGGACGGGCCTCTCACAATTTATCTCGCTGCAGCGCCAACCACCTCTATGGGGTTTGCATTTGCCACCTTTGCTCCATACTATTGTTTTACAATTCAAGTCACTGCAGCACCAACCACCTCCATGGGCTTTGCATTTGCCACCACTGCCCCAGACTAACTTTTCACAATCCAACTCACTGCAGCGCCGGCCGCCACCGTGAGTTTTGCATTTGCCGCCTGCAATCTTACCCAACTTTTCACATCCCGGCACAGCACAGCGCCGGCCGCCTCCGTGAGCACAGCATTTTCCATTTGCACCTAGACTCAACTTCTCACAATTCGACACGATGCATCGCCGACTGCCACCGTGGGCACAGCACTTGCCGCTTGGGCCCTGTCTTAACTTCTCACAGCTTGGCTCATCACAGCGCCGGCCGCCACCGTGAGCATAACATCTGCCACCAACAAGACTCAGTTTCTCGCATCCTGGCTCATCGCAGTGCCGGCCACCCCCGTGGTTTGAACATTTGCCGCTTGCATTGAAAATCAATTTGTTACAGCCTGGCTCATCGCAGCGCCGACCGTCACCGTGAGCTTTGCATTTGCCACATGAACCCTTCCTCAACTTCTCACAGTCGAGCTCATCGCAGAGCTGGCCACCTCCGTGAATGAAGCATTTGAGACGTCCGCCCGAGCTCAATTCAGAACAGCCCGCCTCATTACAGCGCCGGCCGCCGCCATGAGCTAAACATTTGCTATCTGTGCCCCAAACCACCACCTGGCAGTCCAACTCACTGCAGCGCCGGCCGCCGCCGTGGGATACACATTTCCTACCTGCACCCCGAATCAACTTACCACAACCACGCTCGTCGCACCGGCGGCCGCCTCTGTGGGCGCAGCATTTGCCATTTGCACCCAAGCTCAACTTCTCGCAGCCCACCTCATTGCAGCGCCGGCTACCTCCATGAGCGCAGCATTTGCCGCTTGAGCCCTGGCTCATTTTCTCGCAACCCTGCTCACTGCAGCGCCGGCCGCCGCCGTGGACAAAGCATTTCCTACCGGCACCAATCCGCATTTTCACGCATCCCGCTGCATCACAGGGCCAGCCACCGCCGTGGGCTGCACATTTGCCGCTCGCACCAATGCTGGACGTCTCGCAGCCCAGCACATCGCAGCGCCGGCCGCCTCCATGAGCTTTGCACTTGCCATTTTTTCCCGCGCGCAACTTCTCACAACCCGGCTCGTCGCAGCGTCGTCCGCCACCGTGAGTAAAACATCTACCACCGGCGGGCAGGCTCAATTTCTCACAGCCCGCCTCGTCGCAGCGTCGTCCGCCACCATGAACCAAACATTTATTGCTTGCACTAAGGCTGAACTTCTCGCAGCCCGGCTCATCGCAGCGCTTACCGCCACCGTGAGCTTTGCACTTGCCTCCTGCGCCTTGAGTCGACTTTTTGCAGCCTGGCTCCTTACAATGCCGTCCGCCTCCGTGGGCTTTGCACTTTCCTTCTACGCTGTGGCCCGATTTTATACATCCCGGCACATCGCAACGCCGGACGTGCGCTAAACATTTGCCGGTTGATCCCCGGCTCGGTTTCTTGCATCCCACCTCATCGCAGCATCGACCACCACCATGGGCATGGCATTTTCCGCTTGAATCCACGCTCAACTTTTCGCAATCTACTTCATCACAGTGCCGATTGTCATCTTGGGCAAAGATTTCGCTGCTTGCTCCTTGATATTTAAAAGAAAAAAAAGAGAGAAAGGAAAATAGTTGAATACGTTGAAGTACGCACATCAACAATAAGCAAAGCTTAATGCGTTACATTTTTGAACAGATTATTTCGAAGTCCAGCGACAAGCTGGCGCTCCAAGTTGGCAATTTTTATAGTGGGCATACGCTGCTATGAGTGTACCACATACCTTTGCATGTCTTTTTTGGAACCGCGTGAGCTACATCTTTGTCGTATTCCCTAGCGCGCTTAGAACGCTCGGATACAGGCCGCTGCGAAACTTCGACGTGTAGCATTTGAGTGCGTAGACTAAGCCCCAATGATGAAATAACACCACGAGAAATATACTGTTCAGCCATCTATCCTCGTTTTCCTGCAAAAGTTTCTTCCCCGATCATCGACGCACAAACCTCAGCTCCCTGCATCACACTCTGGATAGACGAGGACCGAACTGGTAGCTAATACGCATTTTAGTACCCACAGAGTAAACATCTCGGTAGCACGATCGCCAATCCTTGATACACCTCCAATGCTTTCGATCTGTTGCCAATACAGCTGTAAAGCACTCTTGGCTTCTTCGTCGCACTAAGCATATTATCTTGCTAAGATCTCGCAAATGATGCGGAAGATCGGAACCGGAAGATACGAAGATACTACGGTACTGTACACACAACAGTAGTACACGTAGATACAGCTTGTAAGTAGACTTTAGAAGGCTTTGAAGGCTGTGTTCGTGGTGAGGTGCTACCGCCTGCATGTTAGCCTGCCTGTCAGCATTCATTGGTTCGAGAAACGAATTGACTTTGGAATCGAGCGGCTTTGACGAGATGGCCATAGCTGGCGATTTTTCATTCCACACGGTGGCACAGTATCCTAATCACGCCCAACCAGTTGATCCGGAGCTTGTGCAGGCGCGAACAGTCTTCACCAATGGTATTCCCGTAAAAATGAAAATGAACTGCTCATTTTGCTCATCACAAACTAGACTTATGTGCGTGTTTCACCTATGTACCTTATAGGTCGCCCGTCTGTTGTGCATTTCTACAACGGCGGCTGAGGGGGCTGTCGGCCGTGCGCAGCACAGATGGAGGTGTGGGCACGGGGTTCATTGGGTGCCGCTGCTGACTTTCTCTGCATCTGTGTCGACGAACGGTGCGTGTGGTTCTGTTCTTACTACGCAAGAAAAAGTACCTCGAATGCCGTGCTGATATTCGACGTATTGCCTTAAGTAGGGGCATTGTGGGTACAGCTGTACGAAGTACCAAAATATCCAATCTTATTTTAAGACTGCGTGTTTCTTGTCTTCTACTAGGCAAGTAGCTCAGCAGTTCGGGGGCATGTTCAAGCTTCAGAGCTGCATTAATGGCTGGATTCCTTCGCAAGCTCACATGCCTTCTTACGGGCAACTCGGGTAAGTCGCAAAAGCCATGGTGCCAGGCCTACTGCGACCGTGAGGAGGTGTTTCTTTGGCTCATGAAGCGGAGCAGGATATTGATGTTCATGCTTTCAAATGAAATTGAGAGCTCCCAAAAGCTCTACCACGAGATGAAGACCACGACAGCTGATAGTGGAAGAATCTAACCCTGCACTTCTCTTTCTCCCAGGTGTTCAGGTTTTGTCGTGGTGGATGGCCAAGGCAAGGTCGTTGCTCCCAAAACCGCCGCGTTCCTGCAAGCGGGCCCCGAGAAAGCGTTTGCAGACTTGGAGCAAACTTTGCGCCGCGCTCTCGCGGCTTCAAGTACAGAGAAGAAGGGCAACAGCGAGACCAAGCGCAGCCGGGGTGCTGCTGCTGCTGCTTCGAATGCTCCGCCTAGTTTGCAAGCGTCGGGGCCAGCTGAGTACCCGTTCGGCGCGGGCTGCACCGCGCAGCTGGACGGCTTGGCAAGCCAGCCTGCGCTCAACGGGTGCCGCGTCGAAGTGCTTGGCTACGACACCTCCAAAGGGCGCTTCATGGTGAAGCTTTTAGAGGGGCAAGGAGACCGTGATGAGGACGGTGCTTCAGGCGCAGCACCCAAGAGTTCCTCTGACGGCAATGAGAACAATCGCAACAACAGCAGCGGCAGCGGTCGTGTGATCGCCGTGCGGCCGTGCAGCCTTGCGCCGTTAAGCAGCAACGAGAAGGACGGTGACAGCGTTAGCGATGCCACAGCAGCTGAAGCTTCTGAAGCTCTCTCGAACCTACAGTCGATTGAGGCGCCACCATCGGTAGGATTTTTGGGTCAAGTAACGATAAATTACCATTGTGGACTTTTTTCTCGTTGACCTACCTCAGCACTATTTATGTGTGACACCTGACTAGTGAGCTCATTTACACACCCCATGAGTTTGAAGTTGTATAGACAGTTTCATTTTGCTGCCGTTGCTCGATGCTCGATGGTTCCATGGGTCTACAGGTGGGAGTAACATGCATGGACGACGAGCATGAGCGCTGCACTCGCGTGCTGAACGCTATGCTCCTTGCCTGTGCACCTGCGCCGCTGCCTGAAAGCGCGCACGTCGAGGTGTTTCAGACTACCTTCAACCGAATTTGACGTACCTACATTGCACTTTAGATCTCACAATTGTGCTGAATTCTTCCGAAATTTACCCTCCGTGCTCATGAGATAATATTCTGTCATTCGGATTCACACTTTTTCATGTTGCTCGGAACTCTTAAAGGTGATTGACGAAGACGATGGTAATGAAGCTAAGCGCAGTGAAGACTGTCCCGCGGAGCTCTTGAAGGCTTGCCTTGACGAGTTGGAGGTAATTAATTGTTCCTGTCGCATTAAAGGCACACCTGTAATGTTTGGTCGGTAGCGCTGTTTGTCCGTTCCCGACTAAGCAGCTTTGCTTCATCTTATTGATAGTAGATCTGAAAGGAACCGCATTACGTTCGCTCGTTTGTGCTTTTTTTTTGTGGAATCATCGTTGGCTATCTAAGATATTTCCGCTCATCTACTCATGCTGGTGGGGTATTCCAGGATCACTTCGCGCACGAAGAAGACTTACTCAAGAGTTACCGCTTCGGTGAAGGAGGTGCCAGCAACAAGCAGCGCCGCATGCTAGGGCCGGGAGCGCTGTCGGTGCAAGAGGGCCACGCCGCTGACCACGCTCGCATTCTGGCCTTGGCGCGCAAGGAACTGGAAAGGGCGGCGGCAGCTGGGGCTGCTGCTGCTGCTGCTGGTGCTGGCGCGTCCTCGTCGGACTCCAAGAGCGGCGCTAGCGGCAGCAACAGCAGGACGTTGCGCGTGCGAGCGAGCGTGTGCCGCCAGGTTGCAGCAGCCTTTGTCACCCACGCCGAAATGTTTGACGCGCTCTACGACTCACACATTCCGGCAACTGCGCTTTAACTAAAAAGCCATGCATCGGCTCATGGTCTTGGAGGACTGAAATCAATTGTGCTGAGAAGCAAGATGGTTGACTAGCAACAGCTCAAATGACGGACCTTTGTTGTGCGTGAAAGCGCTCACGAAAGATCTTGATATCAAAAAGCAGTTGCGAGTTAACTCTCTTGCCTATTGCCGCAAAATCTTTCTTTCTAAGAACGGTTCCGAATGTTTGTGTTTCGAAATTCTCTTTTTGAGGGAATTCAATGTTCGATATCTCTAAATAAATGAGTTCCTGCTTGTTTGTTTATGTTTTATAACGGCTATGTTCAGTACCCCACTACACCCCACCCACCAACACCAACTCCACTTCTTTTCTCTATTCTATTCGTGCCCTCTGAGGACCATTTGAAGATATATGGCATTCACGTGCAGATGCGGAGGCGCGCGTATACTTCTGCCCGAAGAATCGGCTTCTGTGTTAATTTTGAGACAGGCTCCGAAGGGGTTTGTATTAGTTAGAGTTTGAAGGCAGAATCAGCAGTGGGTTCGCCGAATTCAAACCGCCGGTGCCACCTGGATTTAAAACTCCGAGCTTTTTGTACTGCGTCCAGTGTACTGTTGTAGTCAGCCTGCTGTTGCTTGTTGCTGTTGCTGAAGTTGCTGTTGCTGTTGCTTGTTGCAAAAAGGCTTTTTGTTGCAAAAAGGCAAAAAGCAAAAGTAGTTGGAAACCTATATTGCATATTGCACGAACATGGTACAAAATGAAAATACAACATGACGTCATGCATGATGCAACGTTTTCCAAAACGCTGATAATTTTTAGCCAAAAGCGTTCTCGATTACTTGTGAAGAGCGACGAGCATACCTCCCGCTTCATCGATCATTTTGCGAGCTTTCGTCCTCGCGTTCTGCCTTCCTTCGAACGTAGATTCCGTTAGCCTCCCTCGGTTACCCTCGCGCTCTACACGACTCGCCGTTGATCACTCTACAATACCTTCGAGAATGTGTGAGTTTGGCCCTACCTCCCCACAGTACCTATGCTGCACTGGCCCTCCTTTCTCGATAACCTTTCAAGCTTTTCTCATAATCAAGTTAGTCCGTCGTAAACAGGCTACTAACATGTTCTTAATGCTACATTCACGATCACTGTCACCCTAGCGGACCCTTCGAAGTTGTCTCGTGCGCCCTTCCCCCCAGTGCCTGCGCACTGCGTGGTCACCGGCTCCTCGGGCTTTGTCGGACAGCGCCTTGTTGAAATGTTAGTGGAGCGTGGTGCCAAAACTGTGGTGGCATTTGATATTGCACCGAAGCCAGGTAACATCCACACCTTGCTGTTTTTTTTTGGCATACATTACGTTGGTATTTGTATGCACCTTGGCTCCTGGCTGTTGAGTTGGCTATTGAGACAAACGCTGGATGTATTGTGAGGGGCAAGGGTAGCTATTTTAGGCCATAAAACATTAACCATGCTCTACTTTGACACTGTTGCTATTTTTTCTCATTCGCTCTACATTCTACAAACCAATTACAGCGGACGCGTGGACCCACGAGGCCATCAAGTACGTGCAGGGGGACATCAGCGACCGGGCCACGGTGATGGACGTGCTCAAGGGCGCGGACTGCGTGTGGCACTTGGCGGCTGCAGTGGGGCCTTACCACCCGGAAGAAGTCTACACCAAGGTTTGCTCCTAGGTCGTAGGCGAGGCGAACTGAATACTCACCTGTTATTTTTGTGCCGTCTTCGTTTCGTACTACTGAAGTTCCCCATCAACTATCACGATTGTTAGAAAGTGAATGCCTCACTGCCGAAGGTGGAATTTATGATGCCTACGTGGCCGTATAATTCCATATCATTCAATGTTATTATTCTGTGTTTACTTATAGGTCAACTACGAGGGGACTTTGCACGTGATTGACGCTTGCCTGGCTCACGGGTGCAGCAAATTGGTGTATTCCTCTTCGCCGTCCACGCGCTTTGACGGTAGCGTTGTGCATACATGCATTAGTGATGTGCTGCGCAAAAAAAATCTTCAGAAGTCCCTTCAAAGAGAGAAAGAGCAAACGGATATCATCTGTTATCTCCACGTTACTTTGGTGCGGTGTATGTGTATGTTGTATGCTGTATTAATGTAATCTTTACGACGAATAGGCCAAGACGTTGACGGATTGACCGAAGCGCAAATGCCTTCCATTCCGCAAAAGTCTTACCTCGCTGATTACGCCAAGACCAAGGTAAGACTACCTTGTCCGTGAGTGGGTTATATGGGGGGGGGGTAATTTTAGCGCTCTACTAGCATACATGGAGAAAAGCGAAAAGGGGGTCTTTCGTTGCAATTATGAATCTATTTTGCGATCGTCATGTTCGTTTGTTCACTTCTTTACTACTGCTCTTGTGCCATCAGGCCATGGGGGAAGTAGCGGTGACCAAGGCATGCTCTGACAAGCTCATGACGGTCTCCATTGCGCCTCACCAAGTCTACGGCCCGCGAGACAACCTTTTCTTGCCCAACATTCTCGAGGTAACAACATTTCTGCATCACTCAAAAGTGATGCAATTAGCCTTATTGATGTAGCCTTCAATTGAGCGTCTCTTTTTACGCCACTTCTCAGCAATTTTGATATTTTACACCGCATACACCTGCAAACACGTGTGTGGTTTCAGGTCGCGGGGCAAGGCATGTTGCGTATATTTGGCAACGGGTTCAACCGTATTTGCTTTTCCCACGTGGACAACTACGCCCACGGCCTCATTTTGGGCGCCCCCGCCCTGTACAAGGGAAGCCCTGCCCTCGGTGAGCACATATCACTAAAGTTTACAGCATATACAGACTGAAAAACAGTCGCTGGAAATGAGCTCACGAAGGTTCAGGAGGTTGTGTGCGAGTGCAAGGGAGAAAGAGCATTTTAGAATGAGCATCACATACGAATATCAAGTACTCAACATTCATTTCAGCTCCTTTTTCATACTACCATTGTATCCTTTACGGCCTCTTTCCCCCCTCCTTTCTCCTCCTGCGCTTAAACATGTTCACAGGCAAGTTTTACATCGTAACCGACGGCGACACTCACCCCGACCCGCGCGGCTGCGTGTCCTTTTGGCATGCCCTCGACGAAATGGTAAAATAACTTGTGTATTTTCGGGGCTTTTTTTTTTGCTGCACGCATTTTTATGCCGCAATGTGCTTGTGAAACGTGGTCTTGAAGAGGTGCAGCTGTTCGAAAGTCTTGGACACGGCTTCACGTATGCGTGTGGGGCGCGTGCGTGCCTGGATGTCTTTTTATCTCCTTTCTTCACACGTGTGCTTTTGCAGATCTTGGCGATGGGCTTTCCATCGGTTTGGGCCAAGTTCAAGCTCCCCTACGTGATGATGATGAGCCTGGCTTACCTCTGCTCCGCCATTGGCTGGCTTCTTAACATCCGGTACGATAATTGGTGCTCTGTGTGGTAGTTGCGCGCTCCATGGCGCACACTTTGTAGCATGTCTTCCTTCTTTTAAAATTTTCGACCATAGCATCCGCCATCCTTATTCTCCATTGCATATTTCCATCTATATTTTCTCTTGAAAGGGATATTTTATTGCTTTTTTTTGTCCCTACCGAATACAGAGAACGTTTTTAGTATTGTTGTGTGTGTAGAAATATGCATGAGAAACACCTTTTTTTTCTTTTTGACATCTCAATTTCTCCCTTTTTTTTTCGTGTGGCTATCTCCAATACGTGCGCGTCTCCTGGGTCCAGCATCAAGTTGAACCCTTTCTCGGTGAAGATGTTGACCATGCACCGGTGGTTTGACATTTCTGCAGCGGAGAAAGACCTCAAGTACAAGCCTGTGATTGGGTTCAAAGAAGGGTGAGTTCATCACGCTTGACTGGCACCTGTAATTCAAAATTAAATGCCTTCAAATTACGTGTTTCAATCCTTTTCGTGTTCCTTCTGGTGCACGTATTGGTTTTACGCCATTCTTTCGCGGATGAAGTTATGTCATCATCATCTTCTGTGTACGCTTGTGTCTGCTCGCACAGGTGGGACGAAACCAAAGTGTGGTTCAAAGCCAACTGGTTGCCGAACTTCAGCTCAGGGACCGGCGTGCGGCTAGCGGGCATTTCCAAAAAGACCGAAGACAAAATTGACTTGTCCACCGATGGCGTCGCAGCAACCAAAGCGAAGGGCAATTCGTCGAAGAAAAGCAATTAAATATGCAGCGCGCCTGGAAGTTGCTGGTGTTGAAGCATAGTTCCACCTTCCGAAGGAAAGTGGAATTAGAAGCGAAGTAGATAGAGCACTTGAAACGGGATATTGGCATCCACCATTGGCCATTATTTCCATAGGAATTATGAATCCACAGAAGTACCAGGGGATTTCAATTTCAATTCGGCCTTCATTAAGCAGGTGCTCGCTTCAATCGCTTCATGTGAGCGGGGAGCGGTTCATAATGGGAATTAGCTAGAGATAAGTTTATAGGTAAGTGCCATGTGCATGTGGGCCTTTCTGCCTTCTTACGATTCTTACTTAATTTCAGTTACGAATTCAAGATTTTATAAATTTATTCGTTAAGGCGATTCCATTTAGTGCATTATTCAACTGCGACCCTGTGACCCCATGTGATTACCCACTTCCGAATTATAGGGCTAATGTCTGAATCTGGTTCCTCGAATTAGGGCGACTATTTCGTGTCTGTGGCACCACACTTGCAGTAAACGGCGAGAAACGAAGTTTTGAGGTCCGGCGTGCAACTCATTGAGCTCATTAAAGGGGCTATTGAAGCGCGAGTTCCGTCGACTTCTTTGGCACACTCCTGCCATGCTACTCAGCGTAGTAAAGTAGCCTCAGAGGTCATCATAATCGTTCACCGCAACGTTGACGCCACTTTCTCGTAATGTTTCTTCAGTAACCGAGCCCATCGATGACGTCCGGCCAGAAAACGACCCTTCTCGGCCGGGTTGGAAGGCCTAGGTTGGTGCAAGTAATAAGAGGAAACACTCAAAAGGAGTCTGAAAATCAAACATAATCAAGCATTCTCTCTACATACGGGATGAGAATAATACTACCAGCGTGAGCTCTTAGCTACAAACATACCGGTTCTCCAGGAGGTTTCTCGAAGCCAGACGCATTTTTGACGTCAATTGCACCCGATCTTTTTTCGCCATTGCCCGCAAAGTTCTGGTCACAAGGGGGAACAAACAGCAAAAGAGAAAATTATTTACAAGCGATGCAACATCGCACAAGCAGCATCTCATCGGGTGGGAGATGAGAGCGACTCTGCACTGAAACCCGACATAATCGAGCGAGCACAGCACGTGGGTCTAAGTTAGGATTAAAGCGTACTTCCAATCACGATAGCATGTCGTCACTTGGAAATACTCTCTACCTCACTGTCCGCAGTCGCGTCTGGGTCGTTGTGGAAGCTGGATCGTGTGAGATGTGCGGGTGGAGGAGGGGCTGGCTTTTCAGGAGTTGCAGGGCAGAATATGTTACCCATGCTGCCCTCGACCAAAGGTTACGCTAGTTGTGCCACGAAGGATATCAAACGTCGTCTAGTTTGTTGATGTTGGCAACGACAAAAGAATGTTTAATACGCGATAATTGAGATGATGATATTGGATACTGCTATTTGATGCTACGCTTTTATGCTGCTGGAAGGAAGGCAATGGGCAAGCAGATCGTTGTCGACACGCTTGCACGCTTGCCACGCCATGTTGTTTGTTGTGAAGAAATATCATATCAGAACATTGGATCGCAGAAGACATGCAGATATGCTGCCAAAAATGGCTTGAGCTTGGTCAATACTATTGCGTTGATGCGCAAAACTTGCCGTGGCATCAAGGCCTCTAGGGATAGTCATTACTAGGCTCATCTTGACTCGATTGAATGAGAAGACTCGCTCGAAAGTATACCATGATCCCCGAACTGCCTCCTGACGGATTGGAACTTCAGTCCAACAAGTTGGCAAGTGGTAATCGGCGGCTTGTCTGGCTCGCAGTAGCACTGTTGACTTTTAGCTCAAGTACCACGGGTGCTGATGCAGTATGGGCAAACGGGCGCGCGCAGGATGCAGCGGCTCTGTGGGAGTTTTCTCGTGACGACTGTTTGGCTGGTGTGTTCCCCAACACGGGGACTCTCGACGGTACTGGCTTAAGCACAAACTCTAGCAATGCATTTGGCGCTCTGCGGCGCAACGCGTCGACCATGACAGGTTGTCTGGAGGGGATTGGCCTGCAAGCTAATCCAAGCATCGCTTCGGATGCGGGTGTGCTAGTTGAGAGCTACCGCGACGTTCACGAGCTCAGTGCAGCGGTCGCGTTGAGTGGCGGTTTTACGGTCGAAATATGGGCAGGTTTCAACCAAAGCACCGCTGCCAGCTCGACTGGCGTCGCTCCTATATTCACTTTGGGCCAAGGCAACGGTGGCGGCAATACATACTGCAATGCAGTGGATCTTCCTGCGATGAGCATGAACCTTCAGCTCTACCAAAGTGGGCAGTATCTCAGCCTCGTGTCAGTGTACGAATTCGCCCAAGATAGTGTCGCATGCAAATACTTTCCAGGGGTAAGATGCCCCATATCGATCACCTTTAATTCTATCTCGCTGTACATCTTGGACGCTTAAGTAGAGCCCGTTTTATGATAAACTATTTCACGTAACTGATTCGTGTTCGTGGCGAAATGGTATTCACATTTATGGCTGCTTATTCCTTCCTCTTGTTTCCCCTCGCATCCTCTTTCTCTGCGCAGAGTTCATCGAGCAACGCTGTGCCATTGAACCAGGGCGAATTTGGCGCGACTCACGTAGTCTTGACGTTGAATCGAACGACCCTCACGTTTTTCGTGGATGGTGTGGCGAAGTATGAAGCAGCGAACACGTTTCCTGACACGGCGTCGCTTTTTAGCACCGTCTTTGAGCAAGGCTACAAAGCTCAGCTGCTGTCGGACCATGCGCCTTCTAGCCTTGCTGAGCACGTGCCCTTTGACGCGCCAGTGTGGCTCACCTCGGTCTATGCCCGCGCGCTGTCTTCCCGTGAAGTGGCGCAAAACTACAATGCCAAGCTGCCCAACAGCCCGCCCTCCGTAGTGGACGCCTCGGCTACCATATACGAGGACGGCGAAGCAGTGGCTGGTGCGCACTACTCCACGCCACTCTACTACTCGAGCCCCGTGCCGGCAATGGACTTAGGGCTCGTTGCACTCGACGGTGCCTCGGACCAAGACGAAACGCTCGGCTACCCCAATTACGATGCGCAAGCGGTTCGCACGACGCCAATGCGTGCATTCGTGGCTGCAGTCAGCGGCGGGACTGAACTGTTCGACGTTAATGGCCATGCGCTCACACCTTGTCCGAAATACGACAAAGGTGGAATATATGAGGGTACAATCCCTCCAGCATCTGCCAACTGTGAAGTGCGACGTTTCGTGACTGATACTCAAGCGCCGCTTAGCAACCTTTCAACCCCATTGTACCTCCGAGCGCGACCACCTTTCAACGAGTATTCTTTCTCAGCTTATCAGGGAACGGGCAAAAACAACAAGCTGCCCATCGGCAATTTCACTTTCTGGGCAGTGGACGGAGTGACGGGCGAAAGGTCCACTGACTCTGCCACGCATTCGCTGATCGTAGCTGCTGTAAACGATCCTCCCGTGGCTCACAGCTTCACCACCCGTGTCGTGGGGGATTCAGTGGCCGCCATTGCCCTGAACGCGACCGACATCGACGGGTGGGGTGGCGACGCCAGTTTCGCATGGGGCTACGTCAGCAAGCTGCCGTCACAGGGGCAGTTGGTGCGGCTGTGGCCGAACGGGTCACTGGCTTCCGGCACCCAAGGCGGCGCACTCAATGCGTCACTGAGCACGAACTCCACCGAAGGCCTCGCCATTTATGCAACCCCCCACGACTACACCGTGAGCAAAACCACCGCCACACCTGCCATTGCGTATGTCTTTACAGGCAACCAAACGGCGCCAGCAGACGCCCGTGGTGTCATTGCCACAGACACCTTTGCTTTTTACGTGGTTGACATTTGGGGTGCCAAATCGTCGGTGGCCAACGTCACGGTGGAGGTCACCAAGGGCATCTATGCGTACGCAAGCCTAGACGGTGCCACAGTTATGCCCACGGCGGTAGAGGGCGAGTGGTCGCCGTTGCAGCTTTATGGAGACGACCGCACTTTAAACCCCGAAGACTTGAGCTTTCGAATCACCAGCCTGCCAAGCTTTGGAGAACTGCGGGACCCTATCACAAAAGCTACTTTGACTGTAGGCAACGTTTTGACGCAGCAAGTCGCTTACCCCTATGATACTGCAGCGGTGGTTGAGTACAGAGGGGTAGGGAATTACTTCAACACCCCAACGGTGATGTGGAACGGCACCGCAATTCACGCCTCTTCTACTGCTATCGACACCGACCACTTTACGTTTCAAGCGTTTCGATCCACGAAAAAGCGCTTCAGCAGCATCAACGCTGACCTGGCCGTCACGGTGGTCAACGTGAACGATTGTCCAGTGCTCGGTGTTCGACCACCAGACGGCAGCACGTACGAAGCAACCGTGGCGAGCAAGGGCGACGGTGACGATAACGACGGCAGCAGCAGCAGCAGCAGCGGTGATGTTAGCGCGAACGCTACAGTAGGCTACACTTGGTCGGTCTTCGCGGTTGGAGCTGAATCTAAAGCTTATAACGACTGGGACGACCCCAACTATGAGCCGCCAGACTTGCTTGGAGGTTTTGGCCTCTGGCTGAGCGACGCTGCTGACCACGACGTTGACTTTGTGAAGGTGTGCCTTTTTTTTGCGGCTTGGGCCACTACTCTTAAATGCTACACTGCTCTCGTTGATTCGTCATTGCATTCGTGTGCAGAGCAAACGTCGCTCTTATCTCTGAGCGTCTGTGCCTGTTTACTTTACGGCCTCATTTATAGTATACCACTTTTCCACTGTGTTTTTTTGTCTTGCCATTTCTCTCAGGTGCGTGTCTCTGCGCTCTACGGGCTCGTGGGCTTCGACGTATCAAACAACGGCGGCCCTTACAGTGGGCGGAGCGGCGGGGCAGCCGAGTGGTTGGATTCCATGGACTTCAACAGTGAAAAGTTTTGCCACGTGACGCGTTCGGGCTCCGCCAACGACGACAACGACGACGATTTGATCAACGACGACATTGTCCTTCGCCGTCGCCTATTCCAAGATCTGCCTTTTGCTGTCGCCAGCCATACATTATTTGCACTTTTCTCTAGCATCAGTGACTGGTTTCTTGGCTTGAATAAAGGCAACAGATCCGATGAAGCGCCTCTAAGTCACAGGCGTTTAGCACATGTGACACGGCGAACGCCAACAAGAAGGCAAGTCCGCAGCAGAGAGAAAGCAGCCGCCGCCGCAGCGACAACATCGTCAGAGTCTTCTATTTCTTCTTCAACGGAAAATACGCCAACGGCGTCGCCCACGTTCGCCACCCTGTACTCGACTTGCGAAGGTGATGGGAGCATGGACCGCGAAATGGTGTTCTTGGGGCAGCCTTCTGAAGTCAGCAAAGTGCTTTCCAGCCTCGTGTACACGTCGCCGCTGCCCAACATCAACGACGTGATTGCTGTCCAGGTGCGCTCGCGAGTCCATCCTTCTTCGTCTTCGTACAAGAGCACTCTTACTTCAAGTTGCGTGAAGCATGTTTGTATATAACGATTGTCTAGAGAGTGGAGATGCATTTCGTGCTGATTTGATTTCATCTCTCCTGGCCTTTTCTGCTTATATAATTAGGTCTGGGACGGTTCAAGCGCCGGCACGGCATGCATGCCGGAAGCGGACTTCAGAACCTTCAGCGAACGCCCAGTTTGCTACAGTTTGTCCCTAGAATTGCCCGTCGCGGTGGGGCCCTACGCTTTTGAAACCACTATATTAGCGGACGGGAGCTCCCGCGGCAGCTGGCCAGCCGGCTTCTACGCTCCGCTGGGCTTTATTCCCATCCTGCTTTACGTGTGGTGTTATTCGAGGAAACTCAAGCAAAGGCGCCTGGCGCGCGCCGCTCGCGATCCAGAATACGCTGCGTTGATCGCGGCGCGCCCCACGGCCAGACGCAAAGCCTGGCAGTGGTTGAGAAGCGCTTGCGGAGCCGCCATGTGTTGCTGTAAGCGCAGGAGCACGAATACGGAGGAGGGCAGTGGCGTTAGCGACGACGATGGCAACAGTGAGAATGGGAACGGAAGCATGGAGTTTTCGAGCATCCACTCGTTTCCTGGCAACCATGACAACGCTACGGCTGGGAACAACAGTAGCGATTTCGGCAGCACCCTCAATAGCAACAGCAGCGGCACGATTGGGCACGAAGACGACGACGACGACCAAGGATTAGAGTTTCCGTGCGGTGCCTCAGGCAGTCGTTTCGAAGCTTTGAGGAGAACCCCTCTGTATTCCCGCCTACCAGGCCAAGAAGTGGCGGTAGCGGGGCAGCTCGCAGGCGACTTCGCAGACCAAAAGCGAATCCTAGACTCCACGGAGGTAATCAAGCAGACGTGTGATTGACATAGGATATTGAAGAAGGGTAGCCAGAGCACAAGAACGCATGTTCAAAAGTACATTGTGAGAGAGGAGTTGAACGATGTTTTTTTTATAATTTCGTTCGTTGTCACCTCTCTCCACCAACGACTTTCCCCTTTCTTTTGTGCCTAAGCACTTCTCCTGGCTGCGTGCGTGTGTTTATCATTCGTTCCCAGGCCTCTGAAGCGGACGCGGGCGCATGGGAAGTCTCTTACTTGGCCAGTGGCAAACCTCTGTTCGTGCACATTCGCACGGGCTTCCGCACTTTTGAGAAACCACCCGCCCTCGGGGGGGAATCCAGCGTGGTCTTGCCGTGCAAGCCGGTGTCCACGCTGGCCGCTTTGCCGGTGCAAAGCAACTGGCACGAGCACCGCGCAGCCGGGTCTGGAGACTTGGTGTATTACCGCAACGCGAAAACCGGCGAGGTAAATGTATGGTTTGTGCGAAATGCGCGTGTAAAACATGATCACAAGCACACTAAAGTCCAGCGTTTAAAGAAAGAATGCCGATGTGGACTTGAGCATACTTTTGCCATCTTGGGCTAGAAAGTCAAATATTGTGGTTTGATTCTAACGATTTGTTATTTGGTGCTTTTCTGCTGTTTATGATTACCCTTATCAGGTAAGCTGGGAAGATCCCTACACGTCGACGCTAGATGCAGCTGCTGCATTGGCGGGCCATTCTGGCGGCCTCTCGAAGTTTGGAGCAGAGCCTGCTCCGTTGGTGACTTCGGACCATTGGACTCGTTGCGTGTCGTCCTTGGACGGGAAAGTGTATTGGCACAACGCCGCAACGGGGGTCTCCACCTGGGAAGAACCGGGCACCAGCTACATCCGCAATGCGATTCGAAACGCCGAGCACACCGCAGCGCTCCAGAGGCGAGCTGCGGACGCTTCCAACGGTGGTCGTCGCAAGGACACGGAGACGCAGCCGTTGTTCGGCCAGCAGAGCAGTTCATCTTTTTCAGGCAGCACCTCGCCAAGCAGTGGCCATTCTGGAGGAGGGCCTAGTGGTTTTGCGGCGAGTGCGAGGCGGCGAGCGTCGCAGTTTTTCTTGGGCTACTCCCACCATCACCCTGAAAATAGCAGCAGCAGCGGGGAGGCCCTGTCCCATGCCAGCCAGCGCACTGGCGACGTTGACGACAACAATAGGGGTGCTCGCAGTAGTCGCAATTTACCGCCAAATTCATACAGCCAGCCCAGTGCCAGTTCCTACAGGGGTGCCACAACAAGCCTGGATCAGAGCCCGGCCAACTCACCGGCCAACGACGCCGGCGTTTCTACGATGCTCTAATACAGCTTTAATACTAGATACATGAAAATTTACTACACCAATGAAAATCGAAATTTAAAAAAAAAGAAAAAAAAGAGTTCCCTGTTTGGTGTTTTGGTCCTCTAGATGATAGATATAGGGGCATTAAAACAGGGGACCGCGCTCGCTGTATTAGATTTGCCTGCGCTATCTTACGGTCCTCGAACTGAAAAGCAGAAAGCAGTTCGGTGTTGATGTGCCCTACTCCCAGGGTCCCTTTGGTTCTTTAAATGCTTTCGAAGAATTACAGAATTATACCTTTTTTCCTCTGGCCACTTCGAGCTGCGCGAAATCGTAGCGCACGGCAGCTCTTACAGCAGCTCGCACAGCGTCGTCTTTGTCCGCAATGGCCGCTGCAGAAGCCGCTGCCAGCCGCCGGTTCATTTCGGCCGACAATTCCGCCTCGGCGTCGGCTCGGGCAGCTGCTACGGCATCAGCTGTGCTCTGACGGGTGGCGGCTAACTCCGCGTCGGTTTGCTCCAGAGCTGCGGCGGCTTCCGCCAGCGCTCGGCGATTTTCCACGGCTGCCCGGTGCATGGCAGCCTGCGTGGTGGCGCGCGCGATTTCTGCGGCTTCCTTGGAAGCCTCCGCGAGCTCGATGCGCTCAACGGCTTCCAATTTCGTCCTTTCGGCTGCGGCATCTGCATTCGCCCGCGCTTGGCGCTCTGTGGCCAATTCAGCGGCAGCCTGAGCAGCGAGGGCCATTTGCTCTTCGGCCAGCTCAGTGGCTGCGTCTGCTGCGATTTGCGCTTCAGCAGCCGCTTCAATCGAAGCAGCCGCTTGGGCTGCGGCCTCTTCGGCTCGCTTTTCCGCGGCGGCGCAGGCGGCTTCGGCAATTAAACGAGCTGACTCAGCGCGCACGCACGATGCGCGCTCTTCGTCGGCAAAAGAGCGTGCTTGCGCTTCGGACGCCAACGCTTGCTCGGCTGTGATGGCAGCGGCCGCCGCGTGGGCCAAAGCAACTTCCGCCGCTTCTTCCGCCAATGAGCGAGCTGCTTCAGAGGCGGCCGCGTTGGCTGCTGCTGCCGCCGCTGCTTCCTCCGCGCGCGAGGTTGCTGCTAATTGTTTTGCGGTTTCTTCTGCAGCGGCCTCGGCCACCGCGCGGGCCGCCGCAATTTCGCCTGCCAATTCAGCCTGTGCCGCTTCAAAAGAGCGAGCAGCATTGGCTGCTGTCTCGTGCGCCGCTGCTACTGCTTCCGCCGCCTCTGCCTGCGCGCGTGCCGCTCTCGCCTCGGCTGCACCCACTTTAAGCCTCGCAGCGTCTGCTCTCGCAGTGGCTTCGTCCGCTGCAGCCATGGCATTCGCGGCTGCTGACGAGGCTTGGTCGGCTGCGGTTTCCGCGGATCGACGAGCATACTTTTCGGACTCCACTTCTTGGCGCACGGCGACAAGCTCAGCCTTGGCTGCGTCAGCGGCATCTGCTTGAGCCCGTGCCTCGTCCGCGGCGGCCTCAGCTACGTCCCGGGCCACCATGATTTCTGCTTCCATTTCGAGCTCAGCGCGCTGAAGGGCTGCCGACGCGCACCATCGCGTGGATTCGTCTGCGTCTGGGGCTTCAGCCCGAGCAGCAGCTGCTGCTACGGCTTCGCGGCGTGCACGCATGGCTGCTTCGCTGCCCGCGGTCAGCTTTGGCGAGAAGCCTACACGCACGCGTGGCCAATCGAATTCGCAATGTTTGGAAAGTATTGGTTACTATTCGACCAAGATATATAAGCAAACATTTCCTTGGTAACAACAAAGAAAACATCGCTGTGCTGTACTAGGAGGGGGAGGTCACCTGGAAGAGAGCTCATAGCATCTGCGAGCGCCAACGCCATGAAGGCTACTAGAATTTTAATCATACTAGCCGCCTAGTGAATAGCTATGCCTTGCTCATGCCCCTGATCCTTGAGCTCCTCGCGCTAAAAAGATGCAGAAATGTTCGTGCTGACGGCAACTCAAGTCGACCGACCGACGCGACGGGATGCTATCACACACTTTTCTTGCCGTTTTGGGCTTTTGGAAGAAGCGAAGAAAAATCTTTGGCAAGTGTTTTCGTGCCTTTTGTAATTTTGTGTTGACTTTTGACATGGGAGACCCCAAATTTCCGGAATTAGGAGGCCAACATGAAGATATATAAGGCAAATAGGTAGTAACCAGGGAAATACCCGAGTAGCCGTGATAGTGGGAATAGCGGTCGAAATTAGGCAATGGCCCGCTCTTCCTTTCCTGGGCTCTTGCCGATCACTAGCGCGGAACCTGCACTCTTCGGGGTATACGCAGTCGACTTGCTCTCAAGGTGGAGGGCCTTGCGAGGGTTTCGAAAAACGCTGGAGGACGACCACGACTAGCGTCCGTGGC
>Ga0307930_1000800_pt1 | contig 25233 bp, 35 predicted proteins | sample OrgLakmetageno46_FD_203161 | JGI IMG/M metagenome (GOLD analysis project Ga0307930, IMG submission 203161) | Saline water microbial communities from Organic Lake, Antarctica - #46 | ecosystem: Environmental > Aquatic > Non-marine Saline and Alkaline > Saline | place: Antarctica: Organic Lake...
CCCCTCCCCCCCGAACCCATGACAGGCACTTTCAAGCGCGCTTTGAAAGAAGACGCCCGGATTTGGAACTTCGTGACGTACGGCCACCACGAGGTCTGGCCCGTGAAGGCGAGCGTGGGGGGGCAGCCGGGCCGCACTGGAATGGCGCTGCACCCTGTAACCCCTAAGGTGAGAATCCACTACATGTAGGTAGCACTACATGTAGCACTCCGTGTAGAACTGCATGCAGTTGCGACGCCGAAGCACTAATTGCGAAGATGGAACCGATTCATGCGTAGTTTTTTTTTCTTTGACCTGTTCTTAGAGTGTGCACTCAACGACATACAGTCAGTACGTACCCATTCCGTTTACTTTTCAAGGTGCGAATAGTCCCAGCTGTCTATTCTTTACTGCGTTCTTACATTCCTCTTTGCCAACCTTTTCCGTGCTTTCAATCTTATTTGGTTGACATTACACCCCAGGGCGCGCGGGCTGCCCTCAAGGAGCTGGTCAAGCAGCACGGCGGCAAGTCGGTGGAAACCCAATCCTCCGACGACTTCGTGGTCCTCGCCGAGCACTGCAAGGTGTGTGTTGATGTACAAAATGTGCATACACAGTTGAGCACGGGAATGACCTTGAGGTGGTGAAAAAAAACGTGTTGAGCTCGAGGTGGTGGAACAGGAGATAGAGCGAGAGACGTCGATATTGTTGTATATTGACGCATTTCGTGTACATGTATTTGTATGTCGCTTCTACTCGTGTGAATGAACGCGCATTTTGCACCTTTTGTGCCTTGTGAGCGCGTTACATGTATGTATGCGTTTTTCATGCGTGAATTCCTGTGTATGCCTTCATACGTCGCCCCCCTCCCTGTGTGCCGAACGTTTCTCCAGGTGACCATGCAACAGCAATACGACCAACTGGCGTCCGCGATTGACGCGAAGGTGAGAATTCAAAAGAGAGAAAGAGAGACGAAGGGGAAATAAGGCGGTTGAGAGAAAAGGCGTAAATGTTGACACCTTCATTTACTTCCTGCCATTTATTTTACGTATTTTTTTTCATTTTTTTCCCCTTTCCCTTCTTATTGCCAGGCTGGAAAGGCCAAAAGTGCGTAGATGTGCACTCGCAATAGTAGAATTGCGCTCGGCAGCAGCGGGTTTGCATTACTTCTGGTTTCTTGATTGGAGGGGGTGAACGTAAGCTAGCTGTGTGTTTGCAGAAGTGCAAGCTACGTACTACAATTCTGAGCTTATTTCTAAAAGGGGAAGACCACAGGAAAAGGAAGTCTTCCCTCGTCAATCGCCCAGTTAATCACGGAGTGTCAATGCCTTTTGCCTCTTTTAATGGGAGCTTTCCATCCCCAGCTACTTTCAAGCCGCAATTCTTTGCTGGCTCTCAAGTATTCTCGGGACGCGAAATCGCCCGGGATATCAGAGGTCACAAGACAGGAATGAGAGCAGGCTTATGGCCAAAGCGGCCAATAAGCAGGGAATTGTTGAAATTAAGAGTTCATCCGCGCCGCGGTCTTTTATGAAGTGCTGGGAAGTAAGTAAGCCCATGTCGGTTATTCGGTTATTTGGTTTTACAGGAGGCGCCGCGGTGTGTGCGCGCGCTTTTACTTCTACAGCAGCATAGGCAGCCGTGTATATCAATTCCTTTCTTGTACTATGCATCTCTGCTGATCCGGGCGCCATGCGGTGGTTTACTTGTAAGTGGGAATTGGAAATTCATTCCACCTGTTTGGCTGCCCATAACAGGTATCAATTTTAATTCGTTTTATCACGAAAAAAGAATACTCCAGAGAGAAGAGAGCACAGAGCTAAGAACTGCCATTGACTCTGACTCAAGACCGATATTACTTCAAGTGAACGAGCTAATTTCGCCCATCAAAATCGCTTCACTCATTCTTCTTCCTCGAAAAGTCCACCAAATACTTCGCAAGACTCATCGCCATCGTCTATGTTGTCATTGTTACTGAGAGGTGAAGCATTGCTGATCGCTTGGGATTGATCTTGCAACTCCTGCATTGCCATGCCTGGATAGCTCACACGTTCTGCATGCCCTTTCCGCGATCGCCGATGCTCTTCTGAGCGCTAATGCGAATGAAAAAAGCAGACGAATGGAAAAGTTCACACTAGTGAGGAGGTGGAAGTGCGCAATCTCTAGTGGGTAACAAGACGACACTGACGACCAGCGAAAGTTGCACAATCTCGAGCGGGCACTAAAAAACAGCACGCCTATCTAAATCATGATTACCTCGATGTCAAACTTGTACTTGTCTGCGCTTCGCGTGGAAAACTGCGCCCAGGACGCAAAATGATGAAGCACGCCGCACGCCACCTTTACAAAAAAAACAGTGCAATTGTAGCGCACACGCGTACAAGAGAAGGCAAGAATGAAAAGGGCGCACATGGGCACATGGGTTAAAAGAAAAATACGGGATATCATGAGCACGTACAGCGGATAATAAGGCACGCAAAAAGAGCAGGTGAGAGTGTTTTGTAAATTTTCGCTCAAGAGAAAATAACTTTTGCTAGGTCCTGTATACATAACATTTAGCACGTCTGTAGTGCATTTCTTTTGCTTGACTAGTATTCAAAGATTGAACACAGAATCTTACCGTTGACAAATCTAATGCTACTGGCGGCCACTCTCTTCCCGAGTCTCCTGTCAAAGGATTTGTATTACTGGCTGTTGCAGAAGGGGCAGTGTCAGTGCTGCCAGCAGTGTGAGTAGCACCACTGGCAATATTAGGTGCAACAGGTGCAGCAGTAGCAGCAGGAGAAGTAACGTTGGCAGCAGGTACACAGGCAGAGGACACCACGGGCTGAAATTGCGCCAGAAATGTGGCTCGGCGGCACACGCGAGCAGCATTTTTGGCCGACTCGGGTGAAAGTGCCATGACCTGTTGAGACCAGACACATTAAATCAGTCGATCCAATCTCATTCCCAAAAAAAAAAAACGCACACTTGAGTAGATGCAGGCATCATGGAAATATGCCATCAAAATACTGCTGCCCATACGGCTACAAAGATGAGAAGGAGCCACAAATGCACATTTTCTTGTGAAAGATTTATATTTTTTTTGAAATACAGCCAAGGCGCTGAAGGAGTGCAGGCAAAAGTAAGCACCCTCCTCTTGGGTTGTGCTGCTATCGTAAAGGTACAAATCGGCATCGTATTACCAGCGCCGTGGAACCAACGAAGCGCCGCTCGTGGGCGGGAAACATAGCATGGGCCAGGCTGAGATCTTGGCTGCTACTGCCAGCCCCTCGGCTATTGATGCTGCTAAGACTACTGGTGTTGCTAGTGCAATCGCTGCAGCGACCAGGAGCACTGTCTATGCTGTTGGCACTGCTGCTAGTGGTGCTGCTGCTGCTGCCGTTAACGTGAGCCTTATTGTTGGAAGAAGCAGAAGAGTCCGGAGCGTTGATGGCAGGGACTCCTTCACCAATCCTAGACGCATCTGCTCTTCTTTCTGCTTCGTCGTCTTTGTCTGATGCATTCACAAAGGCAGCGTAGCTTGGAGACCCTTTCGGTCCCACAAGAGCTACTAGCTCGCAACCCTAGCGAGGAAAAAAAAAAGGGGGGGGTGAGAGAGGTGGACCAGATGAGCACACTGATAATGGTGACATAAGTAAAGCGAGGAGAGAAGGAACACAAAACAATGCATGCTGAATAAAAGAACACTTGCTCAGCACGAGTACGAGCACCTATTGTGTACAGATATGACACAAAACACCCCTTTACTAAAATAATGCATCACACATATTGGTACATGTAGATTCACCTTATGTTGAAGGTAAGCCGCAGCCTCACTCCAGTCGAAAGCACAGGCCACTTTTACATGCCTGAGAAAACAAAGCAAACAAGAGAGACAGATAGATAAAATTAAAAGATAAAAAAAAGGAAGTTTGCGCGCGTGAAAAAAAAAAAGACAGGAGAAATAGTAAGCAACATGAAAACAGGCACGGAAAGAAAGCAAGCTGAAGTCAGGACTCGGCGCGTATGGATCACGAGTCCTCCACTTCCGCACAAATCAAGTCATTGCTGCTCGTGTGGCATGCCATCTGTATTGAATATGCCATGTGTTTTGAATAATCGCACACCGTTGGGCGCCGTGAGCGCCGTGCGTCGCATGACGAGGGTGGCCTACTAGCAACAGCTCGACAGCACCGAAGGCTGCACACGCTCGCACCTATATCCGCAAATATAGAAAAGCATGACTGTAATCACTGTGAAAGGAGTGCTACTTGCCACAGTCAATTATTTCACTTGAGAACAAGATACGAAGATAATTTGTCTCGTTTGTAGCCTTTGTAAGCTAGGAGTCGCAGGAAACAAGCAATTGCTTCGAGCATTTTGCGCAGCTCAAAAGCAAGCAGCGCAATATTTTTTCTTCAGAATGATTTACCAATGTGCCAACGTTCCCGCCAGCGGAGTTCGGTGTCACCAGATAGACTGACGGCACAGTTTCTGCAGTCGCCGGCGGCGCCGGCAAAGCTACTTCCATTAGAAATAACCTCGCTAGATTTCAAATAGACCTAGGTAAGCACTCAAAATCACTGCAAAAAATGCAAAGCGTATCACTACTTAGCTTGGTTATCTGCTAGTGGGCCATGGTCTTTTGGTGTGTCGATACGCAGTAGCTTGCTTACAATCAGCTCTCAGCTGCTGGCGGCTGGCGGCACGATGGACGATGGAAGCTTTTCGATGTGGGCTGGACATGGTGCGAATGTGCTAACATAGTACAAGAAAAGTATAGTTATCGTTGCGATTGCGACGTTACGTGCGACATGCGAAAATGACAACGCGAGAGGTTGTAGCTTCATTTGCTCTAGCGCAGTGATATAGCTGGATCTAGCCGCCAACGGCGTATGCCCTCGCCTTCATGGCTAATTCAATGGATAATTTGACCAACACTGATGACATGAACGGTGATAGTGCTCCGACGGGCCAGTTACTCAGTCATCAAGATAGCGCCATGAGCACTGATAGCCCTAACGGCAGCAGTTATACCAGGCAAGGCAGCAGTAGCAGTAGCAGTAAAGGCAACCGTCGCCGTAGTAGTATAGGAAGCAGCCAGAAGAGCAGCCGCCGTGGCTCGCAACGTTTAGTAGGCTCAGCTGCTTCGGCCCCTCCTCCACCGCGTTACTACGACGGGGATAAACCCCCCGGCCCGGCAAAATACCGATGGCCCACGGAAGAGCCGCAATTGGCCGAGGCCCGGTTGCGCGACGGCGTGTGCCGAGTCGCCGACACATGTGGCAATCCGGACACGGGCGCCTCCGGGTGCTACTTCATTTTTCGAGGCTACCCCTGTATCGTCACCTCGCTCCTGCAGGTTGCCAAACCTTTTTTTCTCTCTCTTTTAGTGCAACACTGTGCCTCGCTATCACGAGTATATCTGCGAAACGCCCTTCTTCCTCTACTTGTACTGTGCAGTATTGTAATGCTCTTGCTGAAGATGTATGGCTACTTGTCTTGTAAAGATACTTGTAATATCTTAATTCTTCGTTCCTTCACTTGCTTTTCAGATAAATCTCATTCCTATGCATTTTATTCACGTCTACCAGGTGCCTACTCCAGGGAGTGCACGGCAGTCGGAAGCTTCTTTCTATCCCGATGACCCCTCTGTTGGTTCGGCTGATTCTCGGGCGAATTCGGCCGACGTGAATGCGGTACTAGTTTGCTCAGAAAGAGAGAGAGAGAGAGAGAGAGCAGTGGCTTTTGGCAAGATTCCATGCAAGCTAGCGCGATATATCAGTACTTGTTTAGCTCCTTGTTCTGCGGTTCCTTCCTTGCATTCACGCGCTCTTTCGACTATCTGCACTACTGTGTGCCCCCCCCCCCCCCCCACCCCACCCCCACACATTCACACGCCAAAATGAATGAATAACAGGCGGCGATGAAGCGCGCCCAGCACCCCATGCACCCACTGCAGCACCCTGTGCATGCCGAAGCTCCCGGGCGCCGGCCGCCCCGCGCACTACGGTGCCCTTTGCGCCCGGACCGTCTGTGGGAGGTTGGTCATTGGTCATTGGTTGTTCGTTGTTCGTTATGATTTCATGCATGTGATTTCATCGTGTTTTTTTTTTAAAGAGCCCTAACTATTACTTTCGGGAACAAGTTCGAAACACGCTCGCTCTTTGAGTCCTTGTTCCTATCTAAACTTTAGGCTTAATCATCATCTTTCTGCAGTGTCAACAAAAGAGTAAAAAGCTATCCAGTGTTGGTGTGGGGCTTAACTGTACCCGTCGGTGGTGGAACATGTATAATTCTTATGTGTTGTTGTTCTTGTCGTGCTACTTCAATAGGTGCACCTGAGCGAAGGGTTAGTCGTCGTCGCCATCGACGCCTCCGCGCTCTCTGCAGACAGCGACCTTGCAGCACCGGTACATGTACCGCACGAGCACCAGCAGTACGTGGTGGCAACACCTGCGGGCGGTGCGAAGCCCTCGCGATTGGGAAGACTCCGAGGTGCTAGCGCTGGCGGAGGCAGCAGCAGCAGTAGCAGTGGCAGTGGCACAAACTCAGAATCGGCAACAACACGAGCGGCAACAGCGTCACCAGCAGCATTGGCAGATGGTGCTGGAAGAGGTGCGACAACACCACCCACCACCACCACTAACGGCTTCCCGGAATCTCTCGAGCGACGGAACCAGGAGCGGGCCACGGCTAGCAAAGAGCCGCGCGTGCGCCCACTTGTGCCGTCGGTGAACGTGGAGCGCATGAAGCTGAACGAACGGTATGGATGAAAGTTACTCCTAGTATAAATGAAATTGTACGTACGACGTATAATTTGTTCAGCACTCATGAAATAGGGGTTTAAATAATGAAGGACTTGGAAAGCTTTAAACGGCGCTTAGTATAGTGTCGATGTTGCCTTCTTATAGACTATTATTGGATTGCTTCGCCACACCTTTTATACATCCACAGGTGGCTAGAGCAGCCGTTAGAGGTGGTAGGGCATCCTCTTGGTCGTCCGAAAGTGCAGGTACTATTTCTTTCGCTTTGCTGTGCGATTCTTCTTCTTCTTCTCTTTCTTCTTCTGATGTTGAACATTCCCTACCTTGAGAATGTGGATAAAATGTGCGTGTCTGCAGTGTGAATCCAGCGAAAGACACAAACTTCCATATATTTATCTCGCGTTGTCTTCGTGTGCTCTTTTTATTTATACAGCGAATGTCTTCTTTTTCGTCGTTCTGTATCTTTCTTTGAAGTATTGCTTTTATTTTTTACATGATTTCACTTTGCTTCTATGGTCTTTGAGTCTTTCCCTCTTTTTTTCTTCTTCAAATAATGATTTGACTTACCCCCCCCCGGACAGGAGCAAGTGCTGTTAAGAGCAATGGACGCGCGCGCGATTTGGTTCATTCATCCCGCCGTCGAAGGCCTCGCCGGGAGTGGAGTGTTCGTGCACGGCGAGTGGGTTGGGGTCAGCGTGCAAACGTCGCTGCGGGAGGTACTACAACAAGACAAAAAAAGTGCGAAAAGAGTGGTGTTTAGACAGATGCATGAAATTGTGTAGCCACAGGAGTGTAATCCAGTGTGGGTATTGTTGGAGAGAAAAAAGAGAAGAATGAAAGTAGAGACAAACAAATTATAGGAGCTGGAATGGAGGGCGCCAGAAATTGAGGAATCGTCAGTTTATGTGTTTTATCATCGCGCAATTCTTGTCTTCACCTACCCGCTTTCTCCTTCTTTCCTCTTATACTTTCCTGCCACTTCCAACTGTGCAATTTAGGTGCCCCGCCGGTGTGCGCGCATTGATGCTTTGCTCTCCTCAGCCTCTGCCATGGCAGACGAACGAAGCGTAAGTGGGGTATCTTTCCTTACTATACAAGTAGGTACACACACACTTGCGTGCTCACTAAGATGCACACATACTAAGATACACACATGCTTACTTAGATCTTGAAAGAAGGCAAGCCTTGGAGGAAAATTGAGACAGTCTTCAATGATTTTTGTTTTGCACACAACCACCGACGCGCCACACTTGTAGTGTCAACAATTATGACATAAAGTTCTTGAAGAAAATTGTTCTTGTACTTACGAATTCACCTCTCATCTTGCACCGCTGTTATCTCTTTCCTGTATACACCATACATGTAAAATAGGTCGCTGTCGACAATCCGCGTGCATTCGCGGCTGATTTCAATCCTTTCGGCGACCTTCCGCTTCTCAATGACACGCCACCATCCTTAGCGCAAGCACTTCCACCGTCGGATAATATGTCACCTCTGGAATCCTCAACCGCTGCCACCAATGGCACTCACGACAGAGTGAGAGCTTCGACTGCGCCTGCACTCCACACGAAGAGTCACAATAGCAGCAGCAGCAGCAGCAGTGACAGTGACAATGATAACAGTGCCTCTGCCGCCGCTGCCGCCGCTGCTGGCAGGGTGGTTGCCCGTGCAAGCAGTGCCATTGCTGCGAGAGCGGCGGTCAACTTTCCCGATTTGACACCTCTTGCGCACGGGTAATATTTTATGGTTATTTAATGTATCAAGCTTTTAGAGTTATTCAAGACCAAATAGTTGTACAAGCTTGACGTTTACTTGCTTATCTGTGAAACGTGTTGAGTGCTCTGCGCCTTCGTACAGCATTATATGTTTGGATTCCTTTCTCTTTTGTGCGTCTTGGTAGTAGTGTTACTACTATACTCATGCCTATTCGCTTTTTTTAATCATATTAGCACGGCCCACGGCCGCACTCACGCCAATGATTCCGCCTGGTGGGAGCACGGCCCGCCGGGATCTTTGCCGCTGGCGCTGCCCGAAGATCTGGGTAAGATCGTGTGGGTGGGTGGTTGTGCGAGGGAGAGAATGAAGTGCATGAAATTCGTGTCTTTTTTGCAGTGTATCGTAGGAAGAGAGACGTCGGAAACGCATTGGAAAAAAATCGTCTTTAATTCCTATGTTTCTTAGTCCTTGTGAGTGGCCTCTTTAATAATTGACTTTTTTTTGCTTTCCAATTCGATTGGAATGCTCTGGTATGTGTGCGCGCGTCGCTGCTGATATTCTTTCTTATATTTCTCTCATTACTACATTAGGCACCTGGGCGGAAGACCACACTTTAGAGGAGTTGAAAGGGCTCGGCACAGGCTTAGGCTCTGGCTTAGATCACAACCGAGACAAGTGAGTCATGAATCATCATCGTTACGACGAAAGAGAGTGGGAGAAATGAAGAAAGCGTAGATGCTGCTGCTTTCGTCTCCTCCTTTCTTAGTTAAAAGCTCTGCTTTTGTATCGTCGTTGCATTTTCTTTTTTTAAAGTCTTTTTGGTGTTCTTCAGTCCCTTTCTGGCGTGTACATTTGTTTCTTATTTGTACTGTCCTAATGTGGTAATTTGATATGTTTGCACCGGCTATGTTCTTGCTTTCCGTTCCCTCTGTGCACTCATGTGCCTCCTCATCCTCCTCCTCCTCAGATCAACGCATTGGAACGCGCGCGAGAGTCAAAGCCGGGGATTGGCCCGCGGTCAGATTCAGCGCAGAGCACTTTCCAGCCATCGCACGTACCAGGTCATTTGGTGGTGCTTGCGACTATACTGCATCTTTTTCTGCCTTAAAATGGTGAATGCTGGCCAGTGTGTGCGTGTTACATGTTTTGAGCTACGGTACGAGCTTTATCAATCTTCCCCTGAAAGCAAGAGGAAACGTCACAATTTCACTACTTCTTACTTCCATATTTTGGTCAATGCGATGCACTTTTGTGCTTCTCTAACATTTCTACTTTTCCCTTTCTTCTTTTCCCCCATCAATCATCATCACTATAGGGCGACCGTGCAGCGGCAGCACATGCGTCCGCGTTGGATGCAAGTGCATGGGACGACAAAATGATTGCTGCGGCATACAAAGCAGTCCAAGACGACAACGAAGAAGCACTAAGGAGAATCGTGGCGACTTGCGCTGATGCGCCGGTAAGAGAACATGTAAAAAAATATAAGAAGGGATATTTTTTTCTTCAGATAGTAGGAAATGGATCCATTTTTTTGGAGTGTAACCAAGTGTGGGAGCGCTGGGATAACTCCAAATTACATAGAAACTGTATTATTCGTCATATCGTCACTAAAGCTAAGCACAAGAGAACATGGCGCAGAGTATATAAGTACTGTACCTATCGCATTCTTTAATTTGCTACACGGCTTGACATAACATCCCATCGCTTTTTGTTCATCTCTTTTCCTCGGTGGTGAAACAAATTAAACAAAGCGAAGACAACCGAACCACACCCAAACTTAACTATCCCCAACAACATGCTTAATAGCAACACACACATGTTCAATAAAAACACATGTTCAATAACAACACACCTCAATTTTAACACGCATGCTCAACTGACAACTAGGTGAAAGAGCCCTTACACGGCCTGCGCGGTGGGGGAGAGCTCAATTGGGAGCGCACAGTGGGGCCGCAAGTGGTGACCCACCACCGCAACGCTGAAGGTACACTGCATCCATCTTGATATATACTAGCTAGTTGCATGTGGCTGCTGCTGGATTTGTCTGTGCGCATGTGTTCAGTGTGCGCGAGTGTGCAACTGTGCGGATGTTTGTTTATTATTCTCTTTGTTTGTGAGTACGTCCGGGTATAATTTTTGATCTCTTAAACATTTTCTACAGGTTAGTTGATACAGATGATCTGCATACGCGCTGAGCATTCAGCCGTTTTAGTGTATTGTTCTCCGCATGTAAAATGGGAAACATCATCGTGTGTTTATTTTTTTTTCATCACACTGTGAATCTCTTCTTCCTATACAGGGAGCACGCTGTTGATTGAAGCCGCCACATTCGGTGCTTATCGCTGTGCGGGCGCTCTCTTAGATTTGGGAGCGAATGTGGGAGCACACACCTTAGCGGGCGATACCGTGGTAAAATACTGTGAGACCAGGAAGTAATACGAGAAGAACGAGAAAATATACAAAATATGCGAGACGAGATGAGGGCTTACCTTTCATATCTTGTTCTGATCGTCAACTAAATTCTCTCACGCAATACAGTGCTCTTCTCCTCTCACGTCTTATATGTGCATTATCAGATATTCCTTGTCCAACTGACGATTATTTCGCAACAAATGTGCTTTTGCTCATCAGGTGCATCGGGCAGCTTACCATGGTCATTTGTCGGTACTGAGAGTGGTCACTGCTTTCGCCAAACATCTAGCTTCCACCCGAATCACTTCCATTCATCAAGCATCTCAAGAAGCCACTGCACAAGCAGCGGAAGCGAAAAAACGTTCGAACTCGAGGGCTCAAAATGTGACGAATCGTTTCAACGACAAGGGAAATGCATTTGAAGATGGCGTAGACAACAACGATTATGACGATGGCCTCATTGACAAGGAGAAGGACAGTGAGTACGTGAACAATGACGACGGAGACGAGGGACGGCCTTTTACGCCTCCGACACCGCCTACCCCCTTGTATGCGTCGGTGGCACACAAATTGGCGAGCCGAGCACATCGGGTGCGTTGTTGGTGACAATGAGTGCGCTGATAAGGGAGACAGGAATGCGTGGTGATTACTTGCCGCATTAGTCACACATTGCGTAGAAATTATTTCTTATCCTTTTGAAGCCGCCTTGGTGGATGTTCCTTCTTTTTTTCACATTTTATTCTCGCCAGCTCTCAGTTATTTCCTTGTTTCCACTCTCTCTACCTCTTTTCTTTTCACGGATTCAACCATTTGCCTATATCACATTAGCACTTCTGGCGCGCGCATCGAGGCGAGGCAGGCGTGACCAAAGCGGGAGGCGCCGCGGCCAACAGCGCTCCTTCGGATGAGCAGTGAGTTTGTACAATTGTTGATTTAGACCTATTCAAAAATGTACTGTTCGTTGTTTTCTTCCTCATGTATATTCTAGTCTGCATTTTTGTTTTAAACGTCTTGTTTAAAACCTTTCCGTGCCGTGCTTTCGCTAATCTTCTTCATAACATACCCCTCTTGGTTGAGCGTGTGCCCTAAATTTTTGCGTGTTTCATTTACTGTTTCAATATCTTCGCCTGTACTTCCGTCCGTGCTCCCTTCCAGCGGCACGGCCTTCGCAGCTGTTCGGAAACACCGCCCAACGCCGTCGGTAGCAGCAGTGGCCTCCTCGGGCGGGGCGCTGGACGTTGCCAAAGCGGTTTTTTTTTTAGAATGCATTGTATCAGTTTTTAGTGGGCTTACACCACGGCGGTGCTATTAGTACAGTAGTCTGCACTTCGAACTGGTGCTGATGTATTATATGTGAGATTTCTTGAACTTACGCCAAGCACAGTCTTCTTCATCCTTCCTGCTTTGCTGCCCTCTCCACACTGGTCCGATGCTTACTACATGTAGGTGCGCGGCCTCTTGGACCGCAAGAACCATTTGGGCGTGCGACCAGTTGAGGTCAGTTCAATTGTGCGCTCTCCTTCAATTTTTTCCAACAGATATCTCTGTAGAGTTCACGTGCTTTTTCATCATCATTGCTTTTTTTTTTTCTTTTCGGATTTTTTTTTGAAAAATCAAATCATCTCCGCCTCTTTTTTTGTTTTATTCATTTTTTTCCACCAAAAGGTGGCCGCAAAACGTCTGAAATTAGTGACCGACTTCGAGCGATGGCCGCAGTTGGGAACTCGCCCGGATTTGTCCGTTGTGGAAAAGTGCGTCGTAGCTAGGGAGTCTACAAGCGTCATTCTTTCTTCGTAACTACATTATTTTTCAAGATGACTTTATAGATTTCAACTAATCTTCGCTGTATTTTTTTTCTCTCTTTTTTTTTCATTCATTCATTCAATTATTTTTCGCTATTTTCGATTATTTGTATATGATCCGCGTGCCATCATCGTCACCACACCAATTTTCCCCGTTAGGTTTCAGCTCACGCTTGGTTGGTTCGATGAATCGCGGGGTTTACGGTTAGACCGCCCGCCGCCGCCGCCGGATCCCGCCGCCCTCGATCCCGTGCTTGCGTGAGTGTAGTGTATTTTTAGATGGGTGTACTGTATTAGGGAAGGAGTGAGATCCCGTGCTCGCGTAAGTGTAGTGTATTTTTAAGTAATAGCAGTGTGTACTTATAGTAGCGTTTAGTCAAAGTAGTCTGGTAAAGGGACAATGTGGCGAGGTTTAAGAAGAATGAAAATACGAATGTTGATGATATTATTGTGAACTTCGTCTTTGATGCATCTCCTCGTGTGTGTTTCGTCTTGCCTCTCTTTCCTGCGGTGTGCGTTTCTTTAGGTTTCTCTTCGAGCCTGATTTCGTTCCTTACCGTACTCAATTTGCTGCTACTCCCGAGGTTCGAATCACTAGGAGAATATCATAAATCTGCCTTCATTGACGCACTGTTTATGAAATCGTGCACGCCATGTCTTCTGCATAGATTTAAGTCGAATGTAACTGCATCCATGTATGCTTCGAAATGTTAATTTCAGTGTCTTGTGTATGCTGCATGCTTAAATGTGTGCGCTTTTGACTACGACACATATATGTAACCTTCCTCTTGTCTATACTCTGTAATTTGTGCCTGTGTGTGTGCGCGCAGACCCGGGACCTCGCTCGAAAAGTGGTGGTAGGGCAAGCAACGGCTTCAGAGACTTTCATCCATTCGCGCCCTTTCTCGTCGGCCAACCATCAGAGAGGCAACTCTCGTAATGCTTCCCGCCCTGCTTCCTCCAGCGGTGGTGCTTCATTAGCACCACCACAAGCTTCTTCTTCATCGTTGGAGAGCGTGCGCAGCGGCGTCGAAATTTTGTCGCTAGAGGGTGAAAGCAACGGCAACGCCATCACCAGTAACATCACAAGCCGCGGTAACAGCAGCAGTGGCAGAGGTGAGAGCAGAGGTAACAACAGAGGGGGCAGCAGTCGCGATGACCGCAAAGAGACAAACAACAGTCGCACAAAAACTGGCAATGGCGCTGATTCTAGTAGAGGCAGCAGCCGGCAGCGCAAGCGAACGCCGGGGCCTCGTGTCAAGCGTTATGTGGTCACTGCAACCCCGATTTACGACAGTGACAGCGACGATGAGAGCAAATAAAAGATTGAGAATAGAACTTTGAAATGTCCTCATTTTCCTGTGAGCGTTTGGGCTAAATCAGGCGCTGTTGTAACCAGTATCCAGGGACTCTCACTGTAACACCTCTGTGGGCCTGAGGGTACCCCCAGCACGCATACCGACTATATTTTCTGAATTTCCAGGAAATCGGGAACTGCTCATTGATTTGGGGGATATACCTCCATCTTTATTTGTCAATAGGGCCCTTCGACTTTAGTGTTTAGCCTGAACTTCTTCCGTCTTAATTTATCTAGTTTTCTATTTCTATCGAATATTTCCCAGAAGCAGCTGCGCCACGCACCGGATCATGAGTACGAGATATGAACATCAAGGGCTTTTGTCGAGTAAAAAAAAACGACAGAACGTATTCGTGCGGACGTGTGTGTGTGTGTTTGTCTGAGCGATGTCGCTGCTGTCGCCGTAGTTGCCCGTTTGTATGAACAATGGAAGGTTCACGCACTTGTGATTTAAAGTTAAGTTGGCACGAATCATCACAGGGCTTCTTTCTTCATTACTTTTACTTCTTGAGCTAATACCAGATCAACCGAGGTCAATGAGGTGGTGCTTCTTCTCCTTCTTCTTCTTATTTTTCGTTGCTTTCGCAGCCAGCCAACCCGAGATACAGGGCCCATGCCGGGTTGTACGAAAAGCGGCGGCTGTGCGGTAGCCGAGGGTCGTTGTCAGTGGCTAGATCTTTCGCCGCAGCCTGAGAAGAGAAAGGAGATGAGCGATGAATTAGCAGACAGCAGGAACGATAGAGACGGCGGTGAAGACGTTTGATAGCGACAATTGTCATGTGAGAGACACCATCTCTATAATTCATTTTTTTACAAGGACTAAAAGGACAACTTTGTCATTTCAAATCTTTTTCACTCAATGAATGTCTTGTTGGTTACTTCTTCATTCTTGCCTATCATGATCACCTGCAGGTCATGGAACGACGGTTGACGAGGATGGCGCTGCAAATGCATCCCAAACGACTTGCGCGCCTGCTGCAAGCTGAGGTTCGCCTAATGTAGCACGCATAAAATATGCATATACACATGGAAGCAGTAGCACCATTGTTGACAGTGTAATAGGCAGGAGAGTTGAGGGCACATACTCGTTAAACACAACACGCACGAAGGAGCAGCATGCAAAAGGAAAAAAAGACTGCAGGAATGAAAGAAAGGTAAATTCGGTATGATCATATTGAGATAGGAACGAGGCATCAACTCAAGCTCACCCTTCCCCCCCCCCAGCCCAACTACGGACTTCTCTATGCAACTGCCAACTGATTCAATCAATCACTACCTCGTACCTTCATGTTGTTGCAAGGGCGGCAGCACGTAACGATATTGTCCCAAGTCGACATGCCGCCTTTGCATTTTGGAGTCACGTGGTCGAAGGACATTTCCGATTTGAGGCCTTTGGTGCCGCAATATCTGAAAGATACGGTTAGAAGAAGGAGAAGAAATGAAAAATTGTTGAAGTCGATAACAAGTGAAGTTTAGAAGGAAAGACCACTTGGGAGCTCTCCAGAAAACACTTAAAAAGGGCATGCAAAAGACAGAAGAGGAGCGCAACAATGTAAAATCCTCATCCACCGACTTACTGGCACGTGTATCGGTCGCGCAAGTAAACGTTGCGTCGGCAGAAAGATGGCGACGCCGGTTGCACGTACATTTTCAGCGCAATCACCGAAGGCACCTTATGTTTTTTTGTTGAAGAGTGGGTGCAAAAACAATGTTTTTCAAAAAAAAAAAAGAAGGAGGGCAAACTTCAGGAATACCATGGAACACCATAATGCATTCATGAGATACATACACGTGCGCATCACAACGATTTGGATGCGTGCAGGTAATAGTGATCATTTTTAATACTTAGTAATAGCCATAAATCAAACCTGAATTTCGACCGAAGGCGAGCGAACAACTTCATCGTAGGCCGCGACCATCGTCACCTTTGGAAAAGCAGCATGAATCAATAAGAAAACATATGCATGAAATGGAAAGATCAAGACATCAACATGGCGAAAGGTTTCAAAACGATGAAAAATACAAGAGTGTGCCTTCTCAACAGACTCGGCCGTATACATCGCTATTTCAGGTTGCAGTTTCATGTTGCATGTTCATATTGCATTTGACGGAATTCGAGATAAAGATTTTCTTGAAAACGAACTAACAGGACTCCCCTAACCCCTCTAAGAAAAAAAGTGTATTCACACTCACCTTGTCGGCCCACACTGCTTTAACAGCTTCTTGCCAGCTCCAAGTGCTCAACGGAGTCAAAGAAAGCGGCGTATAGTCACCGTTCAGCACCTGGGTATTCAAGTCGACAGGATACGCACAAACGACTATTTAGCAGAAAACTTTCGTACCAGACAAATTCAATACAGCAGAAAATCGAAAACATTAATTGTAAATAATAATTACCCCAACGCATCTGAGTACTTTTGCGAAATATTCACGCACCAGAGTGGGGTAGCGCGGCAGCGACTGGCGGTTTGAGGGTGTGGTTCCAGCTGTGGCTGTCGAGACTGCGGTGGCACTCAAGACAGTAGTAGCCGGCGATCGCCGCAGCCCCTTCGTCCTTGGCAGCGCTAGCGGAGAATACCGTGATGATGCCGACGGCGAAGCTGAAGCTGAAGATGACGACGGTGACGGCGGAGAAGGATATGCATCCGCTCGGAGAGGTGTTTTAGCCCTGCTAGGAGCTCCTACTGCTGCGGTGATATCCTGCACTGTAGGACATGGCGTACCATTGAGGGGAGTATAGACGCCGCTGATGCAACTGTCATCATGGTGGTTGCTGGCACGGCAGCATACGAGGCTGCTGGTGCTAGGAGCTGACGAAAGATCTAGGCCTCTAGCCGACGGAAGCGAAATTCTCGACAAGGCGAGACCACAAGGCAGGGCCGCGAGCGCAGATAAAGCATTCCATATCTAACAGAGATAGCAGCACAATATTTACACAGCTTGATTGACAGAAAGAAGTTTCGCGCTCTCGCAATTAACCCCGAACAGAAGGAAGCTGTGCCAGTTCTTTAAAAAAAGATATCATCATGTTTTTCTGAAGGGCTCATCCCCAGTCAGTCTAGCAGCCTACAAGGTAAGGACAAACGCACCAGAGCCCATCGTAATGGCGCCATATTCTTTTAATTGTGCGGGAAAGGCTGACGCAATAGAGCGCTGTATAATGGCCCAGCCTGCGAACAGAAGGAAGGCGAACAGAAGATTTCGTATCATTCTCATGCACAACGCGTAGCTTATTCAGAGTACGGCCGCCTCCGTAGACAAGCACCCTCATAGGAATTTTGTAAGAGTAGAGATGATTGAAACCTCGGGTACGCGTCACGGAATGCGAGGATCAACCCCGGGACGTGATTTCGGGTTCGCTCTCACGTTCCCAAACTAGTCGTTCAAAAATGTGTTGAAATGAACGCTGCCAAAAGATTCCGTCCGTTGAGATTCAAAAAGGAAAGGGAACCGAAAGTCAGCTGGCATTTTCCTGCGCGGTTCTTTTGTTCTTTTCTTCTTCTTGCTCGGTCAAAGAAGTCAACCGGATTTCTGCAGAATGATAACTGTGAGATTTGCGAATTCTTGACAAGATAGCGGGGAAAGAAAAACGCGTGAATGAATGCTACAAAGTGCGCGTGCGCGACTTCGATAGGCGATTTGGATTGCAATACATGCAAAAGCGAAGCGACTCTCGTAAATCTAGTGATCTAGAGATTCAAAGCACGGAATAAATAGCGCCACTGTCACTCGACTGCCATTGTACGCTGTAGTGCATGGAGCTACAATTACCTCTTCGATGGATACCCACCCAGTGATAACAGAGGCCTGTTTGCTGCACAATATCTTTGCACCTATTTCGCCCGAGAAGCTACAGGGCGCGGCGATACTCTTTGGTTCAACATTAGGTTGGATCTAATTTGATAATTGGCGCGAATAGTTGTGGATAAGATAGCATTCATTTCAATCTCCCTAGCAGTTGAGACCGAGGCAAGTAAAAAAAAATTCTCGCCTCCGTACATCATCCTCCTACATATACATCGCAGCTGAGACAACGACAGCTGCAGCTGAATCTGCGCTATGTGCTACACGTGCGCGACTGCGTGGATTACGGTACACTTTTTCTTTACTTGTGTTTTTTCGCTTTTCGCTGGGTCTCAAAGCCCTATCTAGGCTTACGTTACGAAGATTAATTTTATCTCGTGAAGAGGCGAATCTTTTGACCACGTGAGATAGACCACTAGCTCTGCCCACGAACACTCGCTCATTCCAAATCAAATAGCCTCGATGCTTCTGCATTGTTGCCCTCATCGCAATTTTCCGCTCTAATCTTCTACTCCATTTAGGTGGTTTCGAACGTGCTGCTCGGCGCTCTTGTCTTCGGTCTCTCAGCCTCGGTGGACGTAGGCGCTTTCCGCGAAAAACTCAAACAAAAGTATAGCGATTCCTAAATCTAAGCGCGCGCATTCAATCCTTGTCCATGTCTGCTTCTTTTGATTCGACTTCGCTGCTTTACTCTTACTTCGCACACACTTCATTTTCCACTCCGTCACCACCGTCATAGACCATCCCATAGCCATTTTGTACACTCAAATTCTTCGTGCATTCTCCTCTTTTGTTCTCCCATTAATTCTTTCGTGCGTATTTCTCTTGGAATGATCGGCTTTTTCTTTCATTTGATTCGTTCATAGAAACGGCATTTTAGTGGGGCTAGCGTGCCAATTTTTGCTCCTGCCGTTCATTACCTTCGTGACGGTTAAAGCATTTGGGCTCAGAGAGGTGAGTGCTACTCTATTAAAGCCTTGAAGAGTAAGGTGTTGGTTTTATCCGAGTTTTCATCTTTCATTCTTTTCATCATTGGCCGTGACGTTCTCTTCTGTACCTTTAGTCTTTTCTTTTCTGGGCACGTTTTATATCTTTCTTCTATCTCTGCGCTCCATTTTTATTCCTTTCCAATTTTGCTTGTTATTTTCTTCTAACCAGGATCTTTGCCTTTTACTTTTCAAAATGGATTAGGTATATGGCATTACCTTACTTATTGTTGCGAGCAGTCCAGGTGGCTCGTATTCCAACCTTTGGTAAGAGCGTGTTGCCTGCGCGACAGTATGACTCCTTGTTATGTGTCTCTATTTCGCTATTCTACCTCTTTCGCTGCCTCTAACTTTTTCACACAATCGTTTCTATGCCTACGCTTGAAGACATGGTTTTAAGCCTCAGATGTGCGTGTTTTTTTCTTTCTCTTTTTCTAATTCCTTTTTTGTTCTGATCCGTCTTCTCTCCCATTGCCTGCACCCTATTTGCTCAATCTTACCCATATTATAACACCCATACACAACTACGTACAATGAAGGTGCTCCCTCTTCAACGCGGACTTGGCCTTATCGGTGGCCATGACTTGTGCTTCGACGATTGTGAGCGCTCTCATGCTGCCGCTCAACTTGTTGCTGTATATCAATCTGTCCTACGAGGTCAGAAGCTCTCTTCTTTCTCTCCGTTTGCACTGTTCCTTCTCAGCGCACCACATTTCCTACATTTGTCCTCTTCCAATGACAAGGATGCGCCTCATCCTTTGCGTGTACACACCTTTTCTCCATTATCAACATAACCATCACCACTTGTAACAAGAATTTTCCTTGCGTTCATTAATCCTTATCTTTTTCATGTACTCTTTTAACTTTTTTCTTTCTTCCAATCCAACAACACAATTCTTTTCTATTCTTTTTCATTTACAGGGATCGGGTGCGACAAAGCACTTGGATTGGGCGGCGCTATTCACGTCCATCGGGGTAGTGATCACCGCGGTGGCTTTTGGCTTGTACGTTTCGGCGCACGCGGTGGAGAAAGTGCAGGAGCGGTAAGTAATCCAATTACTTGAATTCAGCAGAAGTTTGGTGTGTGTGTGTGTGGGGGGGGGGGGTTAAAGCTACGTAATGGCAGTTGCAGTGCCACAGATCTGCAGTACTTGTAGTTATAATAGTTATAGGTGTTTCACCTCTAAGTAGTAGGCATCGTCGGACTGTCTTCTCTTTTGAATGTGTATGAGCAAGCGTAAATCACATGTTGGGTATTTTTTGACTTAACACAGACGCTCTATCATATATACACATCTACTTAGGTGCGCCAAAGGAGGCAACCTCGCTGGCCTGGCGCTGATCGTGTTTTCGGCGGCAATGGCGTCACGCGACGAAAGCGAACCAATTTGGGACAAGCCTGTGGTGTTTTACGTCGCGGTAAGACAGGAGTGGGCGGGGTGCAGTGCGCTTGCGTACATGTGTACACGCGTACATGTGCGTGTTGGCTTTGGCATTTGCGCGCGTGTCTTACAAATGGGTAATGGTTTCTTCAGTTCGTTGAAGACGCGCAACAGAGATGCTTGTATGCTGCCAATATTGGGTGCTTCGTGCTGTTGTGTTTTTTCCTTCTTGTGCATACGTCTTTTGAATTACACTGAAAGTCGAGGGTGCACATGTGCGTGTGTTGCGTGTCTTTGTGCGCTTACGTCATCAACAATAACCATTACCAATCAATTAGCATCTTCATTATCATCACCTTCAACCACAATAACTCCTGACACCATCCCTGTGAACAGTGCGCCGTGCCTGCGCTCGCCGCTCTCACCTTGTCCTTAGCGCTCACCAGTTTCCCCAAGTGCAGCCTTCAAAAACCCGAGCGGGTGTCAGTAGCGATTGAAACGTGTTACCAAAACGTGGGGGTGGCGACAGCAGTGGCGCTGAGTATGTTTCAGGGATCCGACCAATCGCAAGCGGTGCGTATCATTTCATGTCGTCAGTTAGCTTAGGCCTAGGATTAGGATTAGAGGATTAGAGCCGCAGAGCTTTCTTGTAAGCCCTTGCTTTTGTACTTCTTGTGTTGCCTTGTTTTGAAGTCTCCCTGTAATCCTGTTTCGAGCCTGAGTGTACCCACTCCTTTCAATCTTGGGCAACAGCAGTGTATTCGTACGCTCTCCGTCGATGTTTATTTTCTGTTGTGTTCGTGTGATTAATTAGGTGAGCGTGCCCCTGTACTATGGATTCCTTGAAATTGTGCTGTTGGCCATTTTCAGTTTGTACGCGTGGAAAGTCGGTTGGACTTATGCGCCAGCTCGGGCTAAAGATGTGCTGTTTACGGTAGGAGGATACACTCTTGGAGCCTGTTTAGGAGTGCGTGTATTCGTACTCCTGTAGCCTACGTTTTATATCACTCTGAACACTTATGATTTGGCTAAAAGTTTGCTCTTCAGTGCCATTTTTAGTTTTCATTTTCACTCCAATTTGCTCTCTACTACAAAGGCCTTCTTTCTTGACTCCCGATTCTCTTCCTTTCCTTTTGCCTTCTAAAAACACGCGTGCACTCGCAGCCTGCCCGCCGTGGTGACGAAGAAGAAGGCATTGAATTACCTTTCCGCGAGCAGCACCAGCAGCAGCACCAGCAGCAGCTGGACGGCGCAGAGGAGCAAAACAGGGACGGCGTGCGAAATGCGCAGCCTACTGCTGTAGCCGCTCGTGGTGCTGTAGCCGCTCGTGCAGCTGTAGCCGCTCGTGCTGGTGCTGCTGTGCCTGCGAATACCAATGGCGTTATCAGTGGGAGAGAAGTTGAGTCGTGGAGTGCCTGGCTGATACGAGGAGGGCCGCTGCTGGATTTGCAGTTTGAGGTGACTGATTTCCCCCCCCTAGCGTTCGCTGCGTTTCTCAGTTAATCGCTTGATTTCAACTTACAACGCATCAATTTCCAACAAGTATCACCTTTCCATGTTGGAGTATTTTGATGTTTCGCTCTACCTGCTCTCTATGTTTGTTTTTTTTCATTCTTGTCCAATCAGATTCGCGCGCTCGGTGTTATATTGGCCACCGACTATCAGCCTCGCCGCCGTGCCCCGCCGCCCAGAGTAGGAGGCTCCGAACTGCCAAGTAGGCGTTTGGGTGCTTAGTACATGTGCAATAGTAATCCAAGGAATTGCCTTTTTGCTCGCACTTGTTCTTGTTCTTGTTCTTGTGGTTGCTGCTGTTAATGTTGTTCTACTGTCACTTCTTCTTCCTTTTCTTGTTCTACTTTCAACTACTTCTCGCGTCATTATCGTTTGAGTGCCGCTAACTGCTTTCTCTGCATTCCTCCGAACAAAACCATTACTCATTGCAGTAATCATCTTGTGGATTTGTATCCCTGTCTTTCTCATGAAACAGGCACCGCTAACAATGTCTTGCAACTCCGTCGCTCTCCTTCGTCGTCGCTGCGGCACGAGATGGCATCTGCGAACACAAACAGCAGCAGCAGCAGTCGCGATGGCAACATCATCAGCAGCAATGGCAGCATCAGCGACGGAAACAGCCATCTCGCTCGCTCTGACTTGCCACCGAATGTTACAGCTGCTATTGCTGCAGCTAGAACTGCTGCGCTTTCTCCATCTCTGTCTGCTCCTTCCGCTTCCAGTGATAGTAGCAAAGACGCCAGCAGTACTGCTAATACTCCCGTTGCTGCTAGTGCTGGGAACACGAATTCTGCAAATGCAAGTAAGGATGCGCTCGCTTTAACCGATTTTATGTCGAAAGCTCAACTGCAGCAATTCGCGATGCCGCTGATGCGAGCGGGCGTTTCGTCGCTGCTGGTGCTCGAGGTGAATTGCATTTCAGACTTTGGCCCTTCCTTGCATTATGGTCGTATACGCCTTGATGCAAGCTATTCTCAATAAGCCTCGCTGTAACGGTGTTCTTCTTTTTTTTAATCGCATTCTCTGCTTGTCACATTGGCGTTATTGTTTTTTTTATTTTGAGCTCCTACAATGATAGGCAGTCGACTCTTTACACAATAGTGGCAACAACAGCAGAAAGGACAGCACTCCTACTGCCACCGGCAGCGAAGTTTTAAGCGCTCTCGGACTTCGCCCAGCGCACCTCCTCAAACTTCGCAAAGCTTTGAAGTTGAACAAAGAGGTGCGCGCACGTTTGACGGTAGGGCAAAGCAAGTACTACCTGTGAAGTCAAGAACCCTTTTTCTTCGTTGGTTGTTCTTATTCTTGTTCTTATTGTTTTTGTTGTGGTTGTTGTTGAGTCTTCTTCTTTGCTGTGTGCGTGTGTACTAAATGTCAAGTCATATGCCTTTTTTTTTTCAGGGAAGTGCCATTTTTGATCCATTGGGTTTCGGAGCCAATTCCGACGAAGAGTAAAACAAGAGACCAGAGACAGAGAAGAAATGCGAAATGATCGGAATGCTGAAAAAGCCGCGAAACATGTGCATATGCGTATAAATACATTTCGCCAATTTTTAGGCGCTTTGCGGAAGTATCAAGACAGCTAAACAAAATAAATCACGAGAACAAGGTGGAAGAAGATCTTCGAAAGCACACATGCACATGAGAGAGGAGGAGAGAAACGATTTTGAATTGGCCTTAGATATGGCCACGGCGAAACTGCGTACATTTTTGTCCTCGTGTTGTACGGCCGTTGCACGATCGGATCCGACTTGGCCGTCGTTGCATTTTTTTGCGTGTTCGTGGTAATTCTTGCATTCTGCGACATGGATAGCGAGTAGTGGAAACTTCCTAGTAGCTAGTAGCAGGACGCAACGAGAACCAAGAACCAAACCGCATTGGCCAATAGAGGGGCAACAGCTTTATGCTACTTATTATTGTTTCTTTGCAATTGCAATTGGGGAGTACATTCTTATCGAATCCAAATAATTTCAAGAGCGGCGCCGCTTTTAGCTGCCGGTACCAGGAAGTCGAACGCGAAGAGAAATCCGGGCGCTGCGCGATGTGCCTAGGCGCTGAGTTTTGAGTCTGGAAAGCTTGCGTTTAGGTTATTAGGTTCAGGTCTGCAGTTATCTCGTAATTCGGTAGAGGCGCATGCGCCTAAAATGCGCCATGCGATACCGTTTCATTTCACACTTCAGCCTGAGAGAAATTTGGCTGCTGCAGACGCGCCGTATGAACGGAGTTGTTGCTGTTGCTATGGTTAAGTACAACAACGAAAGTTGCCGTTTTTGTTCCGGAGTCGCTTGTTGTCATTTTTTTGCACTGTAACGCCACTCCGATTCCCTCGAGTTCTTCGTGCTGCTGCTGCTTTTGCTGCTGCTCGTGCCACCACAAGACGAGCACGTCAAGGAATCCGACGAACTCTTTTGTTTGGCGCTAAATCGTGCCAATTAACAAAAGGTCAAGCCAGAAAAGAATAGCAGATCAGCAGATTGAACGAAGGAAAGGGTGAAATCATACAACTCGCACATTGGTTTTCTTTTTGCTTTCTCCCGAATGAAGACATGCACAGTAAAGAAGCACAACTGGCAATTGTGTTTTTTCCAGTCACATTCCTAGTTATAGCAAGACATATAACCCCTATTTTTCTTCTCCCATTCATGCATTTTTCTCTTGTTACGATCCATTTGACCCTGTGACTGTATCTCCTGGCGCAGTATGCACTAGTACCTGTACATATGCTGCAAGTCAACTGAGTGACTGCTGCTCCCGTGACTGCTGCTGTTGTTGCTCGGACTGCAACTCCCGAAAGGAATTGAGGTCCCTTGACCTCCTCTTCCTTCTGTAGATGTCGTTTTATGAGAAGAAGGAGGAGGTGGCGGCGGCAAGGGTCGCGTGTAGGCGACGCTCGCGCGCTTGCGCCGCCGCTGCTCGTCGACCGCCTGCGTTGTTGTCATAGACGCACATAGCACACCAGAGCAAATGCACACATATGCACGTAAGTTAACCATCAATACGGTAAACATGCACTATTGAGCGAGAAACGAGAAGAAAATCTAGAAGAGACAGAGACCAGATGAATCTGAAGAATCCTACACAAGTACTAGATAAAGTACAAAAAAAGGTAGAAAAAGGAAGTCTTACCAGTGCAGCAATCGCTTCCACGGCCACCACGACGCCGCTGCCGTCCATGGCTGACGTCAGCAAGTGGCCAATGCTGTGGTCTTTGCACCATGCATCTACGGCTTCACGGTCCGCTTGGGTCTGTATTATATTAGTAGTAGACACAGGGAAGGGGGGAGGACCAGGCAGCCAGGTGAAAGCAATCCTCGTAGGTTTCGAGTGAGCAATTAAGCAAAGAAGCAAATAAACCAGCGTAGGCAGTCAAACCCAAAGATCAAGCTAGCACGGTGGATGTAAAACTATAAATTACATACCAGGAAACTAGAAACAAGAAAGCACTTGTGTTTCATGATTATTTCTATTTTGATTAATCCACTTTCATTCCTGAAGAGAGGGTGGGAGGGGGGGGGGGGGGGGCCCAAAAAACCC
>Ga0307930_1000802_pt1 | contig 25189 bp, 25 predicted proteins | sample OrgLakmetageno46_FD_203161 | JGI IMG/M metagenome (GOLD analysis project Ga0307930, IMG submission 203161) | Saline water microbial communities from Organic Lake, Antarctica - #46 | ecosystem: Environmental > Aquatic > Non-marine Saline and Alkaline > Saline | place: Antarctica: Organic Lake...
AAATGATAGTAAATAATTCTCTTTTTCTTTCCTTCTTCGTGTAGCCAGCCAATTACGAAAAAGAAGCATCGGCGACTCCCTATTTACCCCAGCCGAGAGGCAATTCTGGTAGCGCCGTATGCGCTACAGCACCAGCGCAGTAGTGGGAATACGCCGGTCGATTTTCTTTCGAACAACCCTGCTGTCTCTTTCTTTACTTCTTCTTGCCCTTCGCTGGGGCAGGGGACTTGTCGTCTCCAGCCTTCTTTGATTTTCCGCCGCCTGCGCCCTTCTTGTTGACCTCAGTAGCCGCCTCTGTGACGTTACGCGAGGCTTTTCCGAGCTCGATTTTGTTGACGCCGTTGGCGAACCGCAGCGAGCACAAGCTTTCGAAGTACGACTCGTGGGTCGGGCTCAAGTTCACAAACATCATCGTTTTGCCGTCGCCGGAGAGGGCGTTTTGCAAAAAGTAGGTGAGTTTGGAGTTGCGGAACGGCACAAAGGCTTGTTTTTGCGCGAGGCCGTTGAACACGTCGGTGAGGCACGACAAGGACTTGTTAATGTTGATGGCTTCTTTGAGGCGATCGCCTTCCGCGCCGGACCGAGCAATACGCTCCGAACCTGAGCAGAAACAATGGAGAGCAGGAGCAAAGCACAGAAAAAGGCAAATACAATAACCATACAAGCAGAATTTATCATCTGGTATATCGGCAAGACGTGGGCTCATGCGGAGAGAAAGAGAGTGAATAGGTGCCAAAGAAGCGCCACCATGAACGCCTCAAAAGTCTCAAAACAGGCACAATGGTTTTTGCCAATCTTTTTGTTCAAATTCGAAATCCTCGTGCGAAGGCCTCGGTTGAAGCACAACGACGAGGAAGACGAGGAGGATCGCGAGAAGCTATCGGCACGGTCAAACTTTGAGACGAACCAGCAAGGTCACAAAGGTGGAGCGTGCCGTTAACTGTCGCGCCCAGTTCTTCGTTTTGGCCCGTCACGTAGAGCGAGAAAATGGAGTGGGAGCGCGAGGACACGGCGTTCATGTCCGTGGAAGCAGTGGCGCGGTGCAGGGCGGCAGTGTCCATCAGGTCGTCGATGGCCTTGAGGTCCGTGGGGTCGGTCACCAGCTTGTTTACGTCCTGCACGTAGGTTTTGCCCTTGGCGTCCTGCTTGATCGGCAAGTCCCGCTTTTCCGAGCCCTCGGGGCGCAGCAAGTCGAAGGTTTGCTCGTTGTACACCTCAATGAAGGTGACCGCCATGGAGTAGTCCCAGCCTTTCTCCTTCATTTGCTCGCGGTACTGCCCAATCTTTTCGATGGACCGCGGGATGATGCCCCGCTGCTCGCCCTTGCCGTAGCCCTGCATGGTGTGGGTCTTGCCACTGCCCGTTTGGCCGTACGAGAACAAGCACACGTTGTAGCCGTCCAGCGCCGACTGCACGAACTCCTTCACTTCCAAGAAAATGTCGTCCTGGGTGGTCGGGCACGGGAACGACTTGTCGAACTCCCACTTGTGGGACTCCTGCACTTCGCCGTCTTCCACCCGGTTGATTTCGCAGCCCACGCCGTCTTGCTTCACCTTCACGCACGGGTCGAGCTTGCCCTCCAGGTCCACGCCCTTGTCCGACGACAAGAAAGGCCGCACCCGAACGTACACCCGGATGTTGCCCCGGAGCTCTTGAATGATGTTGTGCATCTTGCGCCGCTCGTCGTCGGCCTAAGTGCAAAGAGACAAGAAAAAAACGCAAACGAAGTGAGGCGATAGTCTTAAAGGATACATAGCTCGAGTAGCCATCGGCTAGAAAGGAGGTATGATGTCTTGAGTGGTCGCAGATATACAGAACACTCGAAGGAAAATACACGCGCGTACACGAGCAATGCTTTCTTACCGCCAAGAGCTTTTCTTCTTGCTCGGCGCAGAGCGCTTGGAGGCGGTTGAGCTCTTCTTTGGAGGCACCTTCGGCATCTTCTTTGGCCTTTTGCAGGAGCACGATCTCGCGCTTGAGGCCTTCCACCTATAAATTATAGAAAGAGTTGAGAGAGCACATACGGTTAGGCATCGCTGAGAAGACAGTGTCAGGAATAGCCATGAAAGCATATTTCGAAGAATATTTTTAGATTTTTCCAAGTCTCTCTGTCGTCATTTGCATTCTCGCCTGGCCGGCTTTTTCGGCGAGACTGGAGAGTTCCGAGGCCTTGGCCGAAGCGCCCGCGAGGGCCGACTTGAGGCCGTCCACTTCGCCTTGCACCACCGTGAAGTTGGTGGTCTTCTCTGAGAGCTCCGCTTTGGTGGCCTCGAGCTCTTCGGACAATTTCTTCACCTGCAGTGAAAGGGTTGCAGAGAAAAGGAACAGAGAGTGTGAGTGTGACTGCTGAAGAAAGTACACGGGAGAAGCATCCAAGATTCGAAGAAGCCTACACGTGGTACTGTCCATCAAACCATATAAAAAGACGGAAGCAAGCATGCCGCTACAAGTACTTGAGACATGCAAACCGTCAACAGTACAAAACCAACACACACACACCAAAACCCAAGCACACCGAAAAGCACGCACCTTTAGGTCCAGCTCTTCGGTGCGGTTGTCAACCACTTCTTTCTCGTCCTGAATGTCGGTGGTGAACTTGTCGCGCATCGCGTGCATCTGGCCCGTGGTGGCAATGATTTCCTGGCGCATTTGCTCTTCCTTGATTTCCGCGCGGGCCCGCAAGTTGCGCTCCACGGTCAAGGCCTCCTTCACTTGCGAGAACCGCTTCCGGGCGTCTTCGTATTCCGCGGTTTTCTTTTCGTGCTCGCCCTGCAGCTTCGCGATGGCTTCCTTGAGCATTTCCGCTTCTTTGGTGGCGGCCGCCCCGTTCATCTTTTGGTCGTTCATCGAGGCCAGGAGCGCGTCCTTCTCGTCTTCGAACTTCTGGGAGCGGTTGGTGGCCCCCTTCAACGCTTCCCGCATTTCCGACTCGCGGTGCTCGCTCGCCCGCTGGAGCTCTTGGAACGAGGTCAGCGCCATGGCCAAGTGCTGCTTCAGCTCCTGGAGCTCGTCCTGGTGGTGCAGCTCGATGTCTTCGCACGCGCGCTGGAACCGCACCCGCTCGGTGTTGATCGTGCCCAGACCGTCTTGCAGCGACCTGGTGTAAGTGGACAACACAAATACGCAAAAAGAGGTAGAATGGACGTGAGCATTCGTAGGAGAAATTACGAGGGCGATACGTGAGTTGAGAGCCCATGAGGGCACGTAAACTACTCCACCAGGAGGAATGAGCGCGCACGCGTAGGTGTGTATTGCGCAACCATTGATGACTCACCGAATCAGCTCGTCGCGACGGTTGATTTTGTCTTTGAACTCTTGGTACGACTCCCACCGGGAGTGGGTGGGGATTTTCGCCGACACCATTTCTTCGATTTGCTCGTCGGTCATGGAGTAGCAGTGCTCCGCCAGCAGCTTGACTTGGCTCACTTGGATCCGGCCGCCCTTGCTGCTGCCGCCGTCGCGGTCTGATCGACTCGACTTTTCCTTGCGCTCTTTCTTGGGCTTCTCCGAACCCTTGGAGGCCTCCGGGTCCGCCGCCCGGTTCTTCTCCAGGGTGAAGAGCTTGTTGAGCATGCGCACCAGGTAGTCCCGCACCTGCGGTGTAGGGAACAGACGACAGACGACAACAAAGGTAAGGGAATGATGAGTGTGGGAGTTCGCCAACAAGTCGAAATGGGAGGAATGAGAGAATGTTTCAAATGCAATTCGATGGTAGTTTCAAGTAGACAAGTGGGAACGGAAAATGATGAAAGAAAGGAAGCACGCGCATATAAACACTTTCAAACATTTGTGTCAAGATACATGCATCTGCTTACCTTGGGGCTCGACACTTCCAAGTCCAGGCTGCCGTCCTTGTGCGCAATCGAAATGATCTTTTCGTTGTCGCCGGACGCGTGGGCTTCGGAAATTTCTTCGATCCGGTAAGCCTTGGCGTTGGCTGCGTTCTTTTGCTTGGCGCAGAAGAAGGTGCGGCAAGTCACATCCATGTAAATGACGCACTTTTCCGACGACCCTTTTACAGTTTTCTTGAGCTCGAGCCCTTTTACCATGAGGTGCCGGAAGTCCATCATTTCCTTGTCCTGGCCGCCCCCGGACTTCTCCTTCGAGCCGCCGGACCGCGAACTGCTTTCCTTCTTTTCTTTGCGCTCTTTAGGCTTCGGGGGAGGCGGCTCGTTGGCCTCCGGAGATGGCGCCTCATCGGGCGGCGGCTTCGGCCGAGGGTCTAAACGGCAAATACAGGGAACAGCAGATGAGAAGGGAAGTTGCACTAACGAAGGAACACGAAGCCATCATACGAAGAAGAGGAGGAACAAGGGCGCAATGTCGGTAACTAAACTCAATGTGAAACCAAATTGAGTCCTCAGCTCTTCGTAGCGCTCGTGTGCGTGCTCATGCATAGGAATGCTCGCGGAAAGAACTGCAAAGCAAGCGGGGAAAAAGAGCGGCTGGGTCGTGGTATGAACTTACCGGCATCCTCCTCGCCGCCTTCGTCAGCGCCCGCAGAAGCTTCCCACCACTCGGCAATTTTGCCTTGAATGACAGCCTAAGCAGAACGCCATAGAATACGCACACGTTAGCATGGGGAGGAGTGCTCAGTTCGAGTGGGGGAGAGCGGCACGGGAGAACACACAAGCAGTTCCGCCTGCCGCCGGGAAAAAAAAATTGGAAGGGAAAAGGAGACGTACTTCATCGCCGCCTGCTTCTTCAATCAGGGCACGGAGCTCGTCGTCGGTCTTGTCGTCGGGCACGTGTTCCCGAAGCTTTTGAATCTGTTCATCGATGTCTGCCATGTTTTATGCGCCTGTGTGTGAGGTGGCAACGGGCACAAGATTGAGTGGTGCACGGGAGGGGAGCATTTCGAAATCAACCCGATGATGGAAGGGTAAAATAATCGATGAATGGTCAGACGCAAACGAGTTGTAATTACTCGCTGCACCGCCGCGTCTGCGCAGCCCTTCTCACCGTGGGAGTCTTTGTCTTCCTTTTACCGGCACGTACGAGGGCACGAGGTGGACCAACTGATTGATAGGTCAGAACTGAAAACATTCTAATTCGCGCACAATCCTCGAAATATTCGTTTTCGGCTTTTCCATGAACGGGTAGAACACAGATTCATTGATTTGATGATTGGTGGACGTTTAGATACGGAATATACGGCCAGGCACATCCCTGAATCCCTGAACCTTCGATGCAGGCAAGGCTGCTGGCACTGAAAACGAGAAAAGCTTTCGTTCTCGTTGAGCTTTCACCGACCGATTCGCCGACAGGGACGGCGATGCGTGCAGGAAGTGTGCGGCTAATGATGCTGACTAATATTCTCCGGTCCGCGCATGGTTTTCGAATTGCTACGCTGGGTGGGCCAGTCCTAGCACGTAGTTACTCGCGCGCAGTGCCGATGCTTCAGGGCGTCGTTTTAAATGATGACGACCTGTTTGCAGAGCCCTCGTTGACACCGCCAGCTGGTGGAGCTGATACTGCGCCTAAAGCTAGCAACCCGAGCACTCAAGCTGCGCGAGATGGTATGGATAGTAGCTCCACGGCTCGAGCCGCAGTGGACGCTTTTTTGGGCAGCCGAGTGCCTTTTGCTGAGCTGGGCATACGGCCTCAGCTCGTGTCGAACTTGGATCAAGCAGGCTTTGCATGCTCCACCGCTATCCAGGTAGGGTGCATGCACCTGGAAATCGAGACGAATATTGTTGAAGTACTTTCTTGTAGAATTGTTTTATCTGCCGTCGTTGTGGTGGCTAGAGTCTCGAAGGCATGCGTAGCCTTATCTGGACATTTAGTGCTTGAATCTTTTCGCCGCTACTCACAAATGCGCCCTTATATTTTCTACCAACCTTCCGGTTGGCTTCGATACAGGCTCGTGCGGCAGCGCCTGTCCTCGCAGGCGAAGACTGCGTGGTAATAGCTGCTGAGACTGGGAGCGGCAAAACCCTTTCGTACATGTTGCCTCTCATGGAGCGCCTCCTTCGCCAGCAAGAACAGCCAGGTGGCGCCAGCAGCAGCGCTTCAGGGGCTGTAGGAAACTCGCAGGGGGCAGAGAAAGAAGGCCCATGGACAGCAGGCCCCACGACTGTAGCCTCTCTGAAAGCGCGCTGTGTAGCCATGGGCGTTGCTGTGAGTGGGACCAAAGCAGAGCTGTTGGCGCGGCTGCTGGAAGCAGGAGAACCGCAGGCCGTGGCCGCCGCAGAAGGAGACAGAGGAGGTGTAGAGCCCCCTGCCGGCGAAGGTATGGCAGCGCCAGCGTCAGAATCACTTGAGTCGTTTCCTCGGGCGCTCGTGCTGGCCCCCAACCGAGAACTCGTGCAGCAGGTATTGCGATGCGTTTGTGTTCACTTCTTGCTCGCAATGACGTCAGCACTGTAGTGCCATGAAGGAAACGATCATACCGCAACTGTTGGGGTTTTTTCGTTCAACTCATACTCACACTTCAAACACTTTTCGCCAGTCGGCCTCAAAATTCTTTCACACCAAATCGCATCACACTCTACAGGTGCTTGCCATGGCGGCGCCCCTCACCAGCGGCACCGGCTTGCGCTTGGGCGCGGTGCGGTCCGCGGCACCCGGCTCGCCGTGGCCTTACGTGAAGCACGACGCTCGCTCCGGCCGCACGGACCGGTCTGCTCCTGATATCCTGGTAAATCCTTACTTAAGACGTGTCTACAGTGCTGCGTAGTACAGAAAAGTATGGTACATTTAGGGTCTTTCTTTCTCGCACAAATTCATGCTGATGTATGACAACCTTAATAATTACCATTCAATAGTTTTTACACCATCTCCTCGGACCTTATTCTCTCTCACACGCACTCTTATTTGCTTCCTTCCTTCAATGTGGCGTATGCATTTTTTTCGCCTTGCATTTCCCCCCCCCTCAGGTGACCACCCCCGCTTTTGTGGCCGAACACGCCAAGCGTGAGAGCGGGGCGCTGATGGCCAACTGCGAGTGTCTGGTGCTCGACGAAGCGGACATGCTGCTGGAAGGAGGCTTTCTGAGCCAGGTGAGTGAGGGATTTGTAGGGAGTGCGTGGAAGGGGCGGTGCAATGAGGCATTAGCTTGAAGACAGTTGGTAGCAATTGATTAGCTGCTCAGTTCTAAAAAGTCCACCGTTCTTTACCTATGCCTAGTACTGACCGTTCAAATGCATGACCAACATAAGGTGGAAATGATTATCCTGGCGCGCCAGCGGGCTCACCGCGATGCGTTGAAAGCAGCGGCTGGCGGGCGGCAGTTGACGCGGCTCGAGCTCAAGGAAGGCATTGTACAAGGTGGTGTTATTCGTTCGAAAACAATGATGCTGCAAAGTTTCCAAATCTATCACTCGGCCGTTCTAACGCTTCTTGTTCTCAAAGTCGAATATTATATTTACATCAAGACGTGGTCCTCTCTGACCTCGTTCGTCACACCTTTTTCTCAGGCGTGGAGACCAACCCTCGACCGTTGCCTGTGGTGTTGGCGGCGGCTACTTTGCCGAATTACGGCCTCAAATCCATTGACGAACGCGTCAAGAAACTGTTTCCTGGCGCTGTGCAGGTTCGAAGATACAGAGATCCGGCAATTACACTCCTAATGTCTGCTTCTTCTCTTCTTTTTTTTTGATTTTTTGTAGAACTTGTCTGTTGTTAACATGCCTACATGTGTGTGTGTGTGCGTGAACACGACGCGTGCAGGTGGAGAACGAGCTGTTGCACCGGGCTCAGCCTCAGCTCCAGCAGGCCTGGGTGGACCGTGACGATGGCCGCGGAGCAGCCTTGCCTCAGCTCGCCCAACTGCTGGTGCAAGACGACAGTGAATCTTCCTCCTCTGCTGCTGCTGCTGCTGCTTCAACGGATAGTGGAAGGGTGCGGCGGGTGATGGTGTTTTGCAACACGGCCGCTGCTGCTGCGGCCTGCTCCAACGGCCTAGCACAAGCACTCGAGGACGCCGGCCTCTGGTCTGAGAGAGGCCGCAGAGCCCTCGTGCTGCCGTACCACAAAGAGGTATTGTGTCAAGAGGTTAGGATCATGAAAAAAAGAAGAAGAAGGAATGTGTTGTATATTTAAATTACCTTTCATATATCGTCCTGAAGTGCGCCTTTTGCGTCTCCTGGACTCACACATTTCCAACTCCCTTTCTTTAAACACTTGTATAAAAAGGTATTGCCGGACACCCGCGAAGAGCATTTGCGGGCCTTTGCGGCGGGCCCAGGCGTGCCTCTGCCTTCTTTGTCCGGCACTGGGGGGTCGTCGTCTGTTGGAGATGATGATGACGACGCTAGCAACGGAGGAGGCAGCAGTGGAGGCTTACGGATATTAGTGTGCACCGATTTGGCTTCTCGGGGATTAGATCTCGGAATTGTGGACCACGTTGTGCAGTTTGACTTCGCTCTCAACGTGGTAAGTAAGAAGAGACTGGGAGAAGAATTGGGAGAGACGGATTGAATGAGGACAGAGACAGAGAGATGACAACATGAAAGAAATTTTATGCTTGTGCCACGAGTAGCTGATTTCGTGTGGCATTTTCCTACATTGGTTCGAAGCCAAGTATGATATTTTCCCGCTACACTTTTATAAAAACTACCACTTTCCTGAATTTGACCCCTCCTCTTCTCTTTCTCAACCTCTTCATCCTGGTTCCTCTGTAATCTCTCTCCTGTTCCACCACCTCATAGGTGCAGCACGTGCATCGTTTAGGTCGGTCTGGCCGCTGCGGCCGCGCTGGGAAAGCCACCCACTTCGTGAGCCCTGACGGGCCGCAGGCCATGCTGGCTGACATGATTCGCACTGCGACGGAAGCGGGAGAGCCGCTGGAGGAGTCCTTCAGCCGCCAGAGGGGGTTCCGCAAAAAGATCAAGAAAACGGGGGCCCCCAGAAACGCCAACGCCAACAAACCTCGTGGCGGCTTTTGAGCCAGAAGGCTCATGAGGTCCAGTAAGCACGGGGGATGTAACCCAGATTTCAAATGGCAGGTGTTTATTTGACCTGGCTTCTTTTTTTGTCTTGAGTTGTCAGAAGTACGGCCCAGCTACTCAGCTATATCGCTACTGCAATTCCCTTTAACTCTAACCCTTTAGATCCTATTCGTAGAAACCCACCCTCTCTCCAAATCAAAGAGAAAATCAAACGGGGGAATAAGTAAGTTACAAATAAGGCACTACATCTCTGCTTCTGCTTCTAAACGCCCAAGCAACACGCTTCTCTCGCGAAGACAAGAAGCAAGGGGCATTAGAATTTAAGAGACGCGAGTCACGTGCGCGTATCGCTATGCGGATTTGGGTATGTAATTCAGGGAGCTTCGCGGTATTGGTTTTGCAGTTTTTCTTACATATATGCGCAATTGTCGTAGTGCATTCCTCTTTCCATCTGAATCTTAAATCTAATTAAATAGGTGAAAGTCACACGAACGCGCGCTCTGAGTGCTGAGTGTAAATGAATTCCCGAGGTATCTGTACTCTGGATATGGACATTGGGTAGTGGTAGGCAGAAATATCCCCTGCCGTTATTTCAATTTCTTCACCGCAGGTCAGAGCCTGGGGGATTGAGCAAGGAAGACCCGAGTTGGCCGGGCCCGTCGGCACGCGCTTTCGAGCCGGGAAACGCGTTCCAAAACCGCAAGGTTTCGTCCCCTGCGCCCGTGACGATGGTTTGGCAGTCGGGGGACATGGCCAGGTACAAGACCCGGTAAGTGTGGCCGGTTAGAGTGGCAACTTTGGTCATGGAGGGGTACTTCCACACGATGATTTGGTTCAGGGAATAGCCGTGCGTAGACACAATTTCGTTCACGGTTTTCGACCACATCAAGTTGCACACCTGCAGTAGACAGAAGAGAGAGAGAGAGAGAGAGAGCCAGGTCAAATGGTTGTTGTGTTGGAAGTGATTCCTAATAAGCATCACTGCGAGCTTGAACAATACAAATTCAATTTCAGACATGTCGATTCACGCCAACTTTCAAAATTCAAAACTGTGCTGTTCATTCAGGTCCACCATAAGCATGCAGTGCTCCTAGTACTCCAACTCTTAAGCCACTGAAGCAGGAGCAAGACAGAAGCACAGTACCTGGCTGCCCGTGTCCACACAGCTCAGAGGGGTTGAGGTCAAGGTGTTCCAAAAGCGAATGCAGCGGTCCGCGGTGCCGCCCCCGCTCGCCAACAAACCGTGCTGGTATGGGGACCACGCAATTGCTTTCACCGCCGCGGTGTGCTCGTGAAACCGCGCTACGGGCGCGGAATTGCGCAAGCTCCAAATGAAGAGCTTGTTGTCGTTGCCCCCCGACGCCAGCTGCTGGGCGTCAAAGGACCATTTCAGGCCGCACACTTCTTGCTTGTGGCCCACTCTTTTCCCCACGGCGGGCTCGCGCGCGCGCACGTCCCTCAGAAAAATGCTTCGGTCGCGCGAGCCCGACGCCAACGTGTGCGAGTTCCAGGCGAGGGTCCCAACGCGGGCCGAGTGGCCGCTCAAAGTGCGCACTCGCTTGCATTTGGCCACGTCCCAAAGCTCGACCAGGCCTGCGTTGGTGCCCACCGCCAAATGAGTGCCGCGCTGCGTCCAGGCCACCTGGGAAACCCAAGAGGAAGTTTGCAGCGACAGACAAAAGATAGAATGACGAATAGATTAGTGTAATGATGAGAAATCTCTCATGTCCAAGAATAGAAGTAGACATCTTTCTCGAAACCCTCAGCTAGTCCATGAGGGGCACTTCCACTTTTTGCTGCCATGCATACTACATCGCAGTGCTTTTGAAATACTGTTGCGAGCTCAAAGTATTATTATCTTCGTCACATACCGAGGTCACGCAGTCGTCGGAGCCGAGGTCGCACAGTTTGGTGACTTTGGAGGTGCAGGCGGACCACAAGTACACGCACGGGCCGAGGCCTACTGCGAGCACGTTCAACGCAGACCTATTAAGTCCACCACAACAATCACAACAACCACAACAACAGAACAGTAGAGCATGTGTGAGAAAAGACAAGAAAAATGATGACTCGCGTACGTTTTGAGCAGGCCGTGGTGAATGAAAAAAAAGGGAATAGCAAATAACAGCACGACGAATTTCGAACACGGAAAAGTACCAGTCCACGAGGTTGAGGTAAAAGTCGTCTTGTAGCTGTGGCGCGTCGAGCACTTTGAAGGGCACTTTTGGGATTTTGCGTTTTGCTTTGCGGGGGCTCAGGAGAAGCTTGGTGGACTGCTGCCCCACGGGGCTCAGGTCGTAGATGGCCCGCGGGTCCTGCATTTGAGGATCGAAGGGTGGCAATTATTCACACGAGGATAGTGTCATCAATATCTTGATGCGAGGACCAAATAAATCAAGTTGGGTTGCACCATCTAGTAGATGCTAGGAATGATGTATAGAGACAGAAAAGAAGTCGTGAAGAAGAAGGAAAAGTAACCTCGTTCAGCTCGAGCGGTGCCTTGAAGCGAAACAAGTTTCCATGGTTAAACCCAGACGGCGGACTAGATCGCATCCCTCCCTGTGAGCCATTCCCACTTGAGTTATTTCCACCGCCGCCACCTCCACTGGCGCTATTACTATTGTTATTGTTACCGTCGGCTCCAACCCAATGCGGGCTTCCTGGACCTCGAGGGCTCACACATTCTGCTCCTAAAAGCTCTGAGCGCAAGAGCATGTTGAGCATCGGCTGTGAGCTCCCACTGTCGCGTCCATTGCTGGCCTCCGCGGCGGCACTGCCGCTACCACTGCCACTCCCACTGCTGCTACCACTATAACTACCATTGACGCTGCTCGTGCTGGGTGTGCCGCCGCCACTGCTTCCGTCGCCACCTCCTGCTCCTGTACCAGCCGAATTCAGTCGCCCATTCTCTTGCTGCTCGCTCAGTAACGCAAACCCGGACTCAAGGCGGCTTCCTGCTCTTGAGGGGATGAACCGATCGGAATACGTCTCCACGACGCTATTTTCTTGGCCAGGAGATCGTCCAGCTCGGCCGGGGCTTCCCGTGATGTAGCTTCCTCCGGGAGAACGCCGCGCCGGCGAACCATTCCAAGAAGTTCGAGCGGGGCTAGCTGGGGGGCTATAGAAATTTGCGCACATGACGGCGACCTTACTGCTGACCTAGATCAAACGGTGAGTCGCTCCTAAACTTCTGTGGCACACTCCTCGCACAGGAAGCTCGTTAAAGATAGTCAACACTACTTTCTCGACTCCACTCCACTTCCTGTGCCTGCCACTTCTCCCGCAATTTTTACCCCCAGAAGGGAGACTTTTATTCACCCCCCAAAATCGCCTGATTAGCTTCTCAGGTCTCAGGTCTCAGGTCTAGTTTGCGCTGCTTTGCTTTTCTTCTCTACCTGTTAGTCTTCTAATTCCGGCCCTTCGGGGCCTGTCTAAAAATCATACACATACACGAAGAAAAGAAAAGAGAAGAGTGAAGAGAGAAGGGAAGGGCGCTAGAGGCTGGCAATTCAACGAAACAATGGAGATAGACGACGGGAGTGCCATATGTTCTAAGCACAGCTCTCGATTCAGTCCTGGGGGAGGGGCGTTGTCGCCTGTCGCCAATTAATTGACACCGTACTCTTCTAGTAAGTAAAAAAGCCGCTAAGTGCTAGACGCGCCTAATTAGCTTATTGGTCTTGGTATGAGCTGCTTTGCTTTTGATCTCTTCGTGTTAGCCTTCTAATTCCGGTCCTTCGGGATCTGCCTCAAAAAGATAGTCCTCCCTCAGCAACGGGGCCTCAAATCTCAAACTCAAGAACTACTTCGCACTACATTTGTAAGCCGGTTCTCGGAAAATTAAGACCAGAGACATTGAATAGTCATCTATGCGTATAATCTCGCCCTCCCTTACTTCCGTTGCCCTCATTTGTATCTTTTGAGGAGGCTCCATGGGAAATCCTTATCTCTAAGCGAGCTCACTTGCGCTTGTTGCGTCGTCACAGAGTTGAGAGACTTCCACCCCGTCGCGTAACTCCAGTGGCACTCCCGAATCCAGCGGGTTGCTGCTTGCACACGCATACTCAATGTGAGCTGCGTGGTATTCAGACGAGACAAACCGCCCGCCGTTACCGACCGGTTGGCGTACAAAGTTCAGGTACTCTGTGTGTGATTCGCCCTGAAAACAAATGTTGTCCGCCACTACAACGCAGCCAGGTGCTAGTAACCCCTCCGCAAGCAGGTGCTTAAGGTCAGGCAAGTATTGGTCTTTGGCGTGATCTAGAAACAAGAGTCCGAACGGATGACTACCCTGCAGTTTGTGTGCGTCGACGGCAGCGCGTGCATGTGCTACATCTCCATCAACAATTTCTACCCGATCATTCACCTACAATAAGTTGGCGTCAGTCACTCAATATGAAGAAGTGTCTGTAACATTAGAAAATATGTCATTGCAACATTTAAAACTCCAACTACTAGAAATTTTCATTGGTACCTCAGGGCCAGCAAGCTTTAAGAGTCGTCGAGCAAACGCTGCCGCTCGAGCATCATTCTCAAGAGACACTAATTTTTCTTCTGATTGATTTAGAAGAGAACCAACTAGCACAGCGCTATAACCGCAATAGGCTCCAAGCTCGAGCACTTGAAGTGGTTTTATTTTCCCCTCGGTGGCTATGGCGGAACCATTTAGGCGTGCAGTGGCCACCGCGCGCTCTAGCAAGGCGCGCTTTTTGTCGCCACTGTGCATCATCCACTGATGGCCATAGCAGAACACGTCACAACAGCGCAGCACCGATGTGGGCGTTGCCTGTGTGTTGCGCTGAACGTAAAGGAGTAGCGCTTCCTCGCTGCCTCCTCGAAAATTCATAACACCGCGGCTAGGGTCGCGCGAGGCGAGAAGACGTGACCTAGCCGCCTCATCTAACTCATCTGGGTTGGTGATACAAGCTAGCTCAAAAGACTCAATCTCTCGCTCGTCTTCGTCATCGTCGGAAGAGCCAAAGAGTTCGTCTTCGACAAGACTAGCCATACTAGCTTATCCTGCCCAAAGTCAAGATACTTGAAGATGCAAAGTAAGTGCAACAACCGGCATCACCTTCATTTTATCCATTTTTTGGAACATCATGAAAAATATTGCACTACAGCCAGTTGCGGGTGTTAAGAAAGCAGGAAAACGGCCAACCCCCTCGTTTCTTAGGAAATTTCTTAGATTTCCGCGTGAGCCCCCCTCAGTTTCTTAGGCGACCAGCAGACAGGCAGGGCAGAAAGGCCCTCGTTTCTGGAAACTGGAGCCAAAACCCCTCACTTTCTTTTAAAAAATCACTAAATTTTACCCCTAAATTTCTTAACGCGAGCGTTTCTTTTCAACCGCAACTGGCTGTATGGTATCAAGGGTATCTTGATGGTATAAAAAGAAAAAGAGGGAAAAACCAAAAAAATCGGTAAATCCGAGAGAAAAACTGTGCTTCTACTAGCTAGCATTATCCCGGATTGAATGGGGGTTCCGGTGATTACACGATCGCCAGTTTAGCTTGGGATCGTAGTTGAACTCGAACTCGAACTAATACAAACCCAAATGACACAGGAGCCAATGCTGCGGGCAGAAGTGTACGCGCGTGCGTTGCGCGCAAGTCAAAATCGTAAAGAGGATAGTGTTTAGAGGGCAGGAAGCATAATACTTCCACCCCCTTCTAAAGTGGAAACTTTTCATGAAATAATTTTGAAACCGGACTTAAGTCGTTTCTGCGTCTGTCGTAGTTGAAGATGAAGATGAACCTACAATACATCGTTGTTTCGATCCAACCTCCTTTTTTGACACAGGCCCCGAGGGCCCGAGGGGGCGAAATTGGAATACTACGCAACAACTACCTTTTGTGATGTCGGCACCGAAGGGCTGAAATTAGGAGACCAGAAGGCTGAAATAACAGTCAAAGGGACTTCTATTTTTCAGAATGGAAGTCACTTTCCCCCCCTCTAACTACCGACTCAACTCCCTGCGCAGTGACAGGCACACACAACCCACAACGCACAACGAGCGACATTTTTTGTAAAACTGAAGTGCGCAGGAGTCCCGAGCTATCAGCTTTAGTGCGTGTAAACGAGACATATGCACAAAAACGATTCATATAGAATCAGATAAGAGATAAGGCGGGTTGGTCTCGAAGCGCCCCTAACCCCCAATTCAATTACGTCTTGTCTAGTCTAGTTAATACTCTCCCAAAAACAAAGAAAGACAAGTACACAGCAGTCACAGAGGCACATAAAGGATACACTTGAGCTGCATATGCGCTAGCAAATTCGCTCCAGAAGGCCAATTAAGGCTCCAACTGACGCCATTCCTCCGAACAAGTCGGCGGGACTGAGTCTGAGTGCTCGTTCGTGTGTCGCCTCCCAGGTCCACGAGGCAATTCCCTGGGCTATTTTTGCCCCAGCAGGGCATCGTCTCAATGTTTTTCTCAGGCGTCGGGCGCCAGCCGATCTCAGCATCGCCTGTCCTGTTTCTTGCTAACGAAGTATGGATCACGTGGCTGCAATGACGCAGCTGAGACGGCATTGATATAGCTTAAACTTTGAGCGCTGGGCGTTGGGATATTTCGCAATAACGAAAATGCCGTTGAAGTACCCACTGGGAACTGAAAGGCCAGAATCCATAGCTTCATAGCAGCGGCGATTAAGTTCCCTAAAGGCCAATTCTGTCTAAACAACCTGTTGGTCGTAGCTACCTTACTGAAATCCTGGTATTTGGAATTTTATCAGAACGAAACGCAGCGCAAAGAGCTCGAGGTTTTCTTTGAATTTTCCTCCCATCTGACTTCTCTTGTAAGCTTAAATTTAATATCGTTCTCCCAATTCCCCAGTGTGTTGCGTTCCCATTTGTCGTGTTGGACCTCTGGAGCCCGAGTCCTGGCATCAGAAAATTCCCTGTTTCCATCTCCAGTAAACGACACGCCAAGCCACGAGAAACAGTAAATTGAAGTAAACTTCGACGCCGAAATTTCCCAAGCTAAATCGTGACGGATCCCCATAGAGAGCACCGCCAGCAGCGTACGCCATTGCTGCTAGAGGAATCATCGCGGCTACGGTGACTGCAGCTTTTTTGGCAGCCACGAGTTCAGTGTCATCTTCGTCAACACTCTTGATGGCTTGCGGCTCGTCTGTTTGTTCCTTTTCGTAAGTGTAGACGGCAGCACATGCGGTTAGCCAGCATATTGATATCGCTGCAGCGTGGTTCAAACTTTCTTGGCTGTGCATAAAGAAGTTCGAAAACCACGCGAAGACTCCCTGGCCTTGAGTTGAGTGACGGCTGATCACATAAAAGTCAAAGCCAAATGCATTGTTCATTATGATAGCGAGGTCCCCAGCGACAACATTTGTGTCTGCAAACGGGTCTTCTTTCTCAGCGAATACGACTAGAGGAGTCCGCCGTGAATAAACGATAGAGTTGTCAAAATGTAGGCCTCGTTGCACAAGCGACAAAGATTGAAACGCTTCTGCGCGGAGCAGACCTACGCACAAAAGAGCCAAGACTAGTATTCCTTTACGACTAAACGACCGCATGAAATGTTCGGTACGCTTCTGGAAGTTCCCACAGCTTAATATCGTTACGCTACTTCGAAATACCTATGTTCTAACAAGTTGTTCGACCTACAAGACGACAAGACGGTGCCGGTCAGTCTCGAATAAGTTTAGTTTGGGAAGGTGCGATTTCAAATGCTCTTTTGCCGATGATGCGTGGTTCCGTTCACAAAAAGAAACGCTTTATGAACATGCGAACGTCGTGGCACCCATTGCATATGTATGTTGACTAATATTCTGAGTTGCTGGCAAGCTGGCAAGCTAGCCGCTGATGATCTGATGATCTGATGATCTGTTGATGACATCATGTATGATGAATGTGATGTGAGGTGACGCAGTAGTATTATTTTGTACTCACGATTCTGAGAAATGACATCAACAAAAACTCAAAAACACAAGAGAAGAAGAGCTCGATGTCCTTCTCCTGTGTTCTTCTTCTTGAGCTCGAGACGAGATCGTATCTTTTTGTGTCACAAAACATGCTGAGAGCCGCAGCCGTCTTCTTCTTTGTGTCAACTGCTGCTGCATGGATTGCTCCGTCAGGAATGCTAGTTCGGCATCATAGTTGTCGACCATCTGCTTTGAACTGGGGCCCTTATGGAGAGAAGGCTCCATCGGAAGAAGAGCCTACTAGTGAAGTCGATGACACATACAAAAAGCCGGCTGGGATCACGGCACAGAGCTTGTTTGAACTCATCGCTTTAGGCGCTGGTGCTCCTAATCTTGGTAAATTCAAAGGAGTCGATAAGGTAAGCTCACTGTTCATGTGCGTAGAATGTAACTGTAGCTGTTGTCTCGTTTGTTGCATGGTCTCATACACAAGTCTCAATGTTCTTTAGGACACGGGTGCCCTACAATTCGAGCTGGAAAAAAATAATTTCAAGTCAAAAAAGACCGGCAAAGTGTACAATTCATTTGACAATCGAGACGGGTCTTACTTTGAAGCTGGCTACGTGGACGAGGATGCAGACTTCATGGGTAAGCTCTTCGGATTTGGGAAGAAAAAGTGAAAAGTAGTGCGGTCCTTATTTGAAGGAGCAATGTTGAAGGAGCAATGTTGAAGGAGCAAGGAGCCGCCTTCAAGTCGCCACTTCGATCGATTATGAGCTCCGTCTTAAAATTTCAGGGCTGTTTTCTTCTGGCCGAGTAAGTTTCCATAAAGCTCTATGTACGAGCTTCAAAGTAAAAGTAGACGTCTGATGTCTGATACTGATGATATTTGAGAGCGCGTTGTAAATAGCCACAGCCACATGGAAAATCAATAACAGGTACTTTTATATCCAAAGTGCCTTCAGAGAATTTCTCAATTATGTATTTGGTGTTATAGTATGATGAGTGGTCGGTGAAGCCAATTGGCATATTTGGTAACTGACAAGAGGTGGCCTAGGCCTAGTACGTAGTACGGCAGCAAGAAACGAAGGCCAAAGGCAGTCAAATTATTTTCTGTCCTATTGGAAGACTTCAGTGGCTTGAAATCCTTGAAGATGTTTTTACTCGAGTGGAATTTCCATAGATTACAAGGAGGAACTAGTCATCAATATTTTCCCAGGCAGTAGGCCATTCTCGCGTGTAAAAAGGGTCTGAAGGAGGCGCCGGGTCCTACAGGTGCACAGGTGCAATAAATACGAACACAGGAAGTCTTAAACAAGATTAGAATCCGAACGGAACATGATTCAAAAGCAGACGCACAAATACGCAAAAAGAATGCAAAGATTTGCGCATTGGCGTTACCTGCATGGCAAACTTCTTTTTCGCGAAATAGTAGAACGAGTCCGCGTGGCGCCCGAAGTAGCCCCGGAGGCGAATGATGTAGCCCGAAAAAGTGGAAAACCACGTGCCCACGAAGACCCGACCTTGAGCAGCTACTAAGGTGTCCACCAGCCCGAGCATGTTCTTGGGCAGGCTTTTCAAATTGGCTTCTTCGAAATAGTCGTCCAGAAATTTCACTTCGTACGCTGCGCGCAATGGCCCAAAGAACGAGTCCTTGTCGTGCTCGTCGGTCGCAACGTACACCAACTCCCCGGGCGCCAGCAAGTCTAAAGTATTGGCGAGAATTTCTTCGGCTCCCAGACGGACCACCTTGAATTGAAACTCGCCGTGCCGCACGTGAAACGTACTGAACGATCCAGGAGATGGAATTACGCCACCACCACCGCTGGTACTACCACTGCTACCACTGCCACCGCTGTTGCCTCGCAAACTGACAGCACCGCCAATGCCTTCGGATGACGACGAGGATGAGGAGAATGAGGAGGAGAGGCTGCCGCTGCCAACGGCGCCGACTGGTGTGCCTGCCGCGGCCCGCGCTGCATGGTTGGCTCTCGAGTCGCGCTTGACGAGCTCCACGACGCGATGAGCCGCGCACCAAATGGTGTCGTGGTACCGTAAATGGTCGCGCACAAACCTTGTCCAAAATGAAAGACAGACCAAAGAAAGGTAAAAGGACAAAGCATGCATTCGGTGAAAGGCAAGATAAAATGAGGCAGAGAAAGGCAAGAAGCTAGCCTGCTCGTAAATTCAAATAAACTCTCCGCGTAATATTTATTTTTTCAATTGAGGAAAACATACCGCTTCATTCTTCGGTCTAACTCTTCATCAGCAAAGAAGATCAAGGTGTAAAAATGCATCAGCATCCGAAATCCCTGCGGCAGTGCAAGCAACAAAATTTCGGAAAGAGCAAGTGAGTTGATGAAGTTCTAAAGTAGAAATAGATGCAGGATGAAGTGTTTCAATGATCATGACTTCGCTGAGCGCGAGAACGTCTTTCTTTTTTCTTCACTGCTCATGGCTAACAGAAATCAAATGCAGCTGTACTGTAGTACCCATACAAACAAGTACTTGTATTACAACATGCACGTTCATACACACCTTGTTGGGCCAAGCTGCGAAGTGAATTACTTTGGCGTGCCTCCACGGCCCTTCAAACGCCATCACTTCCCGCCCAGCCGCAAATGCTTCCAAGCGGGCCGCCACTGCGGGGTCCACGCTACCGTCAGTCCCACCTAGCAAGCGCCTCCCTGATGAGCTGCTCGTGTTGGCCTCAGCCTGCTTCTCTTTCCCTTTCTTGGTGGCGTCTGGCTGCTGCTGCTGTTTCTTCTTCTGGGCGTTGCTTTTGTTTTCAGGTAAAGCCCCGCCGGCGCCGTTCGGGCTTTTGGCTTTCTGCTCTAATTTAGGATTCACGGAAGCTTGCATGACAGGGTCGTCCGGGGTTGCTGGAATGGCGAGGCATCCCAGTCGACCGCCCTGGAGCAACATGACCAGTATTTTGAGAAACACAGAGAAAAGCGGGCAGCAACAAAATAATACAAACAAGAGTGAGAACAAAAGAAGCTGTAGGTGATAACTTCATTCAAAACTGGTTCAATGATCAACGGTGACATCAATGTTCACAAATGAAACAAATATTACAGCTGGAGCCCAAGAAGTAAATGCTCGTCAATCAAAAAAAATATCTGAACGCACAAACATCAACAGACAAATTCACCACCAATATGAAGGTAAACGTGACTAAGAATGTGCGGTGCTTACCTCTTTGAATCTGGGCATGAAGTAGTCGGGATTTGCATCGCCACTGTCGAGCTCTGCTAAGCCTCGCAAGTAATCGCGCAAAGGGCGTCCGCGTAAAACCTGGAGAAATTTTACGGTGAAGCGCAAAGAGAAATAAATAAGGTGTTACCATATTGCCAGGTGATCGTAATTGATACCCTCTCGTAGAAAAAAAACTAACTTTAACCACTCTCAATTCAGCAGGTCTGCACACACTAACGATGGCCATAGAGAGGAAGCCTCGTCTTAGTCTCACCGGCTGTCCGTCTGCCTGCGTGTGCGGTGCCTCTGCGCTGGTGGCTTGACCTGACGAGGAATCAGCCGCAGCCTTCTTGCCGTGGTGTGCAGCAGCCGGTGGTGGAGTCCGCGCGAGATGGCCAGGATACGCTTCGCGCTCCAGAAATTCAGCCATAGTAATGACACTATACAATGGGGCACACACGCACGACAACCATGCATGGTTGTGTGTAGGCACGAGAGAAACAAGTGAGGGTGCAACGAAGAATTTCAAATGCAAGTCACGGGAAAGGACATCTGAGTTTTTCAGAATGGTCGTTCAATCAAAAGATAAAGACCCTCCAGGCTATGATCAATAACCTACTACGGCCAGGCTATTTGCGAACCCAAACCTGTCAGGCCCCAAACGCTTTCGCATTTCGTCGAGAGGAAAGAAGTCGTCGTAGCCGTTGGTATGCTGAAAGAAGTCCTTGGGGGCCACGCCAGGCTCCGGGAAATAGAAGTTGTCGTCGGCCGGCAAAACGACGGTGCGGCCCGTGGCCCGGGCAAAGACAAAGACTGCTTCGAGGGCCATGCGCACGTTGTTCCACCCGCCGTTGTCCGACTCGAAGACCACGTACTGGGGCGGGCCGTCGGCGCGCTTCCATGGAGACACCCATTGGTCGTCGGCGTTGCTCGAAGCAGCGTGCCAGTACACGAGGCCTTGCTCGCTCTCGTCGCTGGGGACAACCGAACCCTGGCTGTCGTGAGCAGTACAGGTTAATTTCGCATGCAGAGCGTCCGCTGGGTCGTGTACATGTCTGTCCAGTTCTGTGACTTCTTCTTCTGCCACCTCGTGGGTGCGCTCCTGGTGCTCGTTGTGAGACTGCGGTGAACCTGGCGCTGCCCACATGGCACTGCCGCCTAAGTCACCGCCGCTGCTGAGGAGCTCGTTCAAGTCCCAGCGCGCGTGGCTGTGCTTCAGGAGCGCGTGGTCGGGCGTGTCCGCATCGAGCTCGTGTTGGTGCCAAGGGTTGGCCTGGCTTTGCAATGACCTCTCTTGCTCAAGGCTGAAGTTCAGAAAATGCACTGCTATGGTGCTGAGGTACGCCACAAATGCAAACGCGAAAAGCTTCGCATATAGGTCCATCGCTTTATCCAGGTGGCACTATCAAGGAATATGAGCACTACAGATCTTTACTAGACTAGCGTGACTAAGATATCGTTATCAAGTGGCGCGTGTCCTGGCTAGATTGTTCCACCTTCAGGCTCATAAAAGTGCGAAAGATCTAGATGAAGTATACTGTAATGGAGTCCGCACTAAACACATGACAAACTAGTGCAGCTACACTAGCGGAGGCAACTCCGCATTTTTTGAAGGCACTGGAGAAGACAAAAATGCTCTATTATTGCTGTACGTATGATGAGATGATGAGCCGAAGAGCTGCGATCTCAGTAGAGTCCCCAGTACAGTAGTAATATCCCGTGGTAGAGTAACTTACTTGCCTGGCTCACAACCGATAGTGAAAAGAGCATGTGCGCCTGATTAGCTTCTTAGGTCTAGTTTGCGCTGCTTTGCTTTTCTTCTCTACCTGTTAGTCTTCTAATTCCGGCCCTTCGGGGCCTGTCTCAAAAGAAGAGTTCCCTGCCGCAGAGGAGGGGGACTAAGTCTGCCAGGCGGTTTGGAAGAATAGTCGCCCACCCCCGTGCAATTGCGTGGCCTTATTTGATTAGCTGAGTGCGCTTAAGTTTTCTATACCAGCGAGGAGTAAGGTGCGGAGCGGCAACCCCAGCCGTACAGCAGAAGAAGCGGCACGGGCAGCGTAAGGCAACTGTGCCAGCGTGACGCCGGGTACAAAGTTAGGCGCAGAGCCAAGATTGGACAATGTGAGAAAGACGGAAGGCGTTCATAACTCGTTTCGTACGTTACGAAGCTCTTGCTCTCGAACAAGAAGTGTTCTACTTCGGCCGCTCTGGCTGATTCGCTTCCCTTCATTTTTTTTGTGGGGCGCCTAGGCCCCCCATCAAGATTCAAACCTCTACTGTAAGCTCCGCCCGGGCAATACTATAGTAGCACGGCCGAGAATGGCTTGACCACCAATTACGTGGCAGCGAGCTCCTTCCTAAGTATTTCTTTTGTTTCAGGAAAGCCAGTGTTATATGAGGCAGTGTTTACGAGCGAGTTTCCGAGCAACGAGGTCCAAGATACATGATAAAGGGCCAATAAGTGGTACAAGAAGACGGCTGTTGTGGCCGTACTAATTGAAATCGCTCTAGAGATATCGATTTTCTTCTCGCCACCGATTCAATTTCCATTGCCCCTTGCTGTGTGCTGTGTGCCTGCGTAGGCAGTTACCTCTCTCCTAACGAATTTTAAACGGCAATGGGAGACCCCCTCTTTAGAAGAAAATAATTAAATTAAGTACCCCGAATTGAACCCCGAATTGCGAATCAAAGAAATTCCAATGAACTATAAATTATCTATAAACAGTGTACTAGTTGCTAGTTGGAGTTCCATTTTTATTTCTTAAGAAAACGGCATATCTATGTGCCCCAGTGCCCCGAAACAAAGAAACCTTAAGAAGCAGCATAGGACTAGGTATTGGTGAAAGTTTCGTGAAGGCCTCAGAAAATTCTGACTGGGCTAAGTTTCCTCATTAGTAATACAAATACTTATGCTCCATTTGCTGTCTTCTCTTTTGAATTGTTTAACAACCAATTCCCAGGAGGAGGTTGGGCTTCGAGTAAACCCACGATCTCCATTCTGGCTTGGATACGAAGCATGTCTATATTTCGCCATCTCCAAGCACGGCAGCAATCAAATCGTCATCGGACGTATGCTCCGTGGCACCTTGCCTTGGAAACACAGATTCGTTGAAGTTACCTTGAATGGATTCACTCTCAATGGCAGTTCCCACGGGCCGTACGCAGACACAAATGTATCGCGTTGACGTTGCTCCAGCTGTTGACACCGCAACTTCAATGAAGGATCTACCCAGCGACATGATTCCATTTTCTTCCAATTCAAATCGGAGAACCTTAACAGTCGATCCGTTCTCAAAGTTGATTGAGGGTTGAAGTTGTACCTCAGAAAACGCTTTGACGAATAGCGACATCATTTTCTCCAGCTCAGATGGCGACAAATACGCGCTTGTCATGTGGTTCGTTGCAATTGATTTGAGAAGATTTTCCTTCGACTGAACGGTGCTCAGGAACAAACTATTGACGAACATATTCGTATTGCCATCTCCAGTGGCGCATTCTAGGAAAAGAGCACAATCGCGAGCTTCCCAAATCCATGAAAGGCACGAGGGCAAGGGCCCAGCAACACCATCAACGGTCGCTTCATTCAAGTCATGTACCATTGGCTCATACTGTGCACCATTTTCTAGTTGCAATGTTGGAGTCCCCCCAAACATGAGCTGTACTGCATGTGCTTGCTCTGCTGGAGATCGAATCAAGTCTCGTAAAGTAAGTCCCGAAGAGCCGGCCATTACCAAAACGTAGCCAAGTTGAATGGTATCATCGTTTCTCAGAGAAAACATCAGCCAAGTCCGCAATTCTTCGATCCACCCCTCGCTTCGCACGTGCGTTGCTAGCTCAGGTCGGCGAAGAAAGTCCATCCATGAAATTTGGTGCTGAGCGTCCTCGGCAAGACCATTCGTGTGGATGGGGCGAGAAACATCAAGACTTAACGCACTCTCTTCAGGGAGGAATGACCATGATGTTTCTACTTGCTCAATCTCGGTATTTTGCGGTGTGCTGTGATGCTTAGATGATGAGGAGGAAGACGAAACTGTAAGTAAGTTTGCCGGCAACTCAGTTGCTTTCCGTTTTTTCGCTCCACGTGGTGCCCTGGTAATCTTGGCAGCACAGCGGTCTGGGTATTCACACGCTAAGTCAAGACGCGAACATCTACGGCAGGCAGAGATACCGTCTCCATCGCACTTCGCTTTTACTTGCCGGCATCTGCGGCAAGCCCGAATGCTGCCACCACCTCGCATTATTTTATATGGTTCGGGCGCTTGAGACGAACCTACACCCGTCGCTGTGGTATTCGCTTGAACAGCACTTGAACCCGCCGAGTTAGGCTCAAAGCTGTATGCCGTCGCTACTTCAAAGCCGCCTTCTACATTAGGACGTTCTACAGCAGCCCCCCAAGGCGTCGGATTGCTGGGATATACGGAGGGCTCAAGCTCGCCTAATGATGAAATTTCTTGAGAACTCATGGGGAGCAAAGGAGGGAGCTCAGGATTAAAAGTATGCAAAAAATGGCCGGTATCCTTGCGTCTCTGGTGTCGCTCCTTGACTCCTTGATGTTGCGCACTACTATTTGACTATTTGAGGCCCCGCACTGGAAATATTATGATGAGATGATGAGATGATGAGTCGTTGATGAGAAGAGTTCAGCTGTCGGCTGTCGATGACGAGATCAGAGAGGATGACGAGGAATCTCGCTGAGAATCCGATAATTTGATAATTACAGGGCAGTCCAACAGGGGACTACAGTCCTTACAGTAAAGTACAGTTCTTCAGTACTGTAAGTAGTAAGTAGTTGTTGTTCGGTTCGGCACCCGCCCCTACCACGGACTTCAGACTGAGTATCTGTAGTGCTGTGGCTAGAGCCCTCTAGTAGATATCGCGGCTCAAATCGATCTGGGAAGTTGGTTTCTTCTATTTTCGTTTCGCCATGAACCATGAAGGCCTTGCCTGCAGTGGCGAGTGGCGAGTGGCGAGTGGCGAGTGGCGAGTGCGAAGCAGAAGCGAGAAGCGCTGTGTCTCTGTGCTGTCAGGGCAACAAACAGTGAACAGTGCGGTTGTGCGGCTACCGACTACCGAGTACAAGGAAGGATAAGCTTCGGGGTATACGCAGTCGACTTGCTCTCAAGGTGGAGGGCCTTGCGAGGGTTTCGAAAAACGCTGGAGGACGACCACGACTAGCGTCCGTGGCGTTTGATGGAAGATATATGGGTTTAGCTCTT
>Ga0307930_1000805_pt1 | contig 25175 bp, 15 predicted proteins | sample OrgLakmetageno46_FD_203161 | JGI IMG/M metagenome (GOLD analysis project Ga0307930, IMG submission 203161) | Saline water microbial communities from Organic Lake, Antarctica - #46 | ecosystem: Environmental > Aquatic > Non-marine Saline and Alkaline > Saline | place: Antarctica: Organic Lake...
AAAGCGCGCGAAGCGTGAATGAACTTATTAGCTAGCTTCGTTTCAGACACAGTTTTAGCTAGCTGAGTTTATTGTTTTGTCTTGTAAATATTAGAGCAAGAATGTCATAGGCGAAACGACCGTGAGTCCAAGCTACTGCAACTGCGAGCAAAGTATCTGTACGCGCTTCAGAATAGTATTTACTAACAGCAGGTGACGATATTATCTTCGCGGTAAATACGAGCAATTTCGCTGGCTTTACCTTCGTTCCAATTTCGACTTCGTGGGGGATTTGCGCCTCGTGCAGAATATGAAGCTCGCTACCTCCGTAAACATTGTAGCTGCTTTTTATCTTCCGGTTATTGAATCCCATTGGAATTGCTCAGGGTGGGATATATCGAAAACTGGTTGCAAGTCCGCATGTAAAACAAATGGTAGCGTTATCCTCTTGGCTCCAAATCCAGGTGGCGGAGCCGGTATTGGCGATCGCTCCTACGTCCTTGATGTTGCTTCAGTGTTGGCACGTTCGTTATGTGCACAGCTCATAATTCCTCCACCATACTCAGAGCTGTCAAAAAGCCACAATCTTCCCGATCATAAAGCCATTCAATGTTCGACTAAGTGGTCATTTTACAGAGATTGGCAGTCCATGCAAACTAACGTTCCTCAAGGCCTTTACGAGTGGGACCAGAAAGAGACTATGCAATTAGGAGGCTCAGTCTACGAAGAATTTGCGTTAAACGCATCAGCTAATAATACAAACAACGATTGCACTCTGCATAAGCTTGCTATGTTTTCGGTCTTGGAAAAAGGCGTGTCCGCCAGCCCAAATTTGACTCGTGTAGATTCCTTGACCGAAGCTTACGTAAGCGTCTTCGAAAGAGGGCGCCCTTTTATGTACACTCATGGATCGATCTATCATATGAGCAACACCTCTGGGTGTCACGAACTCATTCATAGCCTACACGATACAGCAACATGCCCACTTAAAGGCGTTGGGCCGTCTCAGTGGGTCACTAAAGCAGCTGAGGCCATCGTTGGCACCTTTGATAGATTTGCTCTCCTTCACATTCGCCGATCTGATACACTGAGATATGGCTGTAACTCAACACCTGATATGGTGCGGAAGTTTCTTGCGTGCGGCCCCCTTGCCAAATTCAAAGGTGATTTTCCATTTGTAATTTTTTTCACTGACGAAACCGACTATCAATACCTCCTCGAAGTTCACGCGGCGTTGCGCTTTTTTGCGAAGCACGTCATTCATGGAGATATAGCCGCGAAAGAAGAATTGGCTATCCTTTTTGGGAACTCACCATCTGTGGACAATTACCTTGTCTATTCTGTGAAGAACGAGTTGAGGGGACAGATTGGGCGTACATCGAACCAGAGTTATTACCTCGGAGAATTTGGAGGGCACAGTAAGGACACTGCCGCAAAGTGCAAAAGGCAAACAAGCTGTGCTGCAGTAATCTAAGATGCCGCTTTGGTCGTTAAATGGTTCCTTTGGGTTCGCGGGATCGGTGGGTCTTTTGGGGCCTGCTGAGTGGCTGTCAATTTGGTTGTTGGGCGGGGGTTGTGGTTTCGGGCTGGTCGTTCGTCTGCGCTTGTTCGGGTTTTGGCGGCCTACGCAGGGCTGTGCCGTTCGTGGAACGTGTTTTGCTCTTGGTCGCTGGGTTGCGCGGGATGCGCGTCTATTGGCGCGCATCTGACGATAAACACGGCACCGGCACCGAGCCGCCAAACCACCGCCATACGGGGCTCCTTTATTGCTTATGTCTTTGTCTTTTGTCCTCTTCTTTTTGGAAAACGGCTCTACAGTACACTAGCTGCAGCTGTAGCCGATTAGGAGAGCACATCCCAGTCGCGCTTAAAATCAATTAAGCACTTAATTAGAGCTACATGTTGAATTTAGGCAAAAATAAACACCAACCCTAGCCCTAACCCTACCCTATAAACCCTCCTAAACCAAAATCAGTTCGACTGGGATATGTTATGCAAATTAGCAGCACCGACCGAACCATATTTTTACGACAGTATAGGTCTTGATATAAGATTTGCTATTATGCTGACTCATTTCTTTCCTAAATAATAAGCGAAGGTGCTTACCTGGAGAACAAAAGAACAAAAATGTATAATTCTGCCCAGATATGTATGTAGGCTGGGTATGCAGCTATTCAGACATCGCCCACATGGCACATGGCCATTGCCGATGTAACTTTTCATTCCACCCACACTAAATAGCAGCTATGCCATCGGCTGAAATGGAGTATTGGACCGATCCAAACGGCGCTGAAGGTGAGAGCATCAGAAGGGCATCGCGCCGCCACATGCCTCCATCAGGAACGGGACCACCGGAGCCATTATGGCGCAACACTGGGCGCCGAATAAGCATAAGGCGGCGATTAACGCACGTCGTCCATGTTAGCCCCAATGCTGGCTTCACATTAATATCAGGAAACGCAGCTCGTGCGTCGGAGTGAACATGGGCATATTCTGAAGAACCGCCGCTGTGGTAGTCGCCACCGCTTCCGAAATGTGCGGTAGCTTGATTGACCACAACCACTGGCGCGTGATGCAAGAAGGATAGTCGCCTCAAGTGTGCTGCAAACAAAAACAAATCCCGAGCTCGAGCTTGTCCGATTGCCCCATTTTGGCCGTTGCCACTGCTGTAGTTGTTGCTGCTAATCCTACTGTTGCTACTGCTACTACTACTGGCGCGGGCGCTAACACTGTTACCAATTCCAGTGCTACTAGTATTTGTCGATAGTGATCCAGGCGTAGCCTTGGGACTGTCGTAGTCCTCATCTCCTCGAAATGCGCCCGCTACACTATCTATGATTACGCAAGCAACCTGACCATCAGCCATGAGGCGCGCAAGGTCATTGTCGATCACGTCAAAAAGGGCTTCCACGCTGCCACACGCCCGAATCAATACACGATCCATCAAGCCATCTTTCGTTAGGCCTTCAGATGATGGTGCAAGGCTAGCGCCTCTGGCGCAGAGCTGCTCCAGCCTTTTCACAGGAAACAAGCCTTCACCTTGCGTGGTGAGGTAACAGCACTTTCCACCACGCCCGCCACACGATGCAGGAAGAACAGAACTCACAGCAAGCTGTAAGCACATCTGCGTCTTCCCGCTACCAGCTTCGCCACACACTTCGCTGAGCCCATGCAGAGGAAGGCCGCCTTCAAACGCTTCGTCGAATACAGGGCAACCAAATGAAAGCCGGCACCGTTCAAAAGAGTCAACGTAAAGGTCTTCGGCCGAGCGAAGGGATGGTACTGAAGAGTGACTCTGCATTCTTGTTCACTATGAAATTCGATCACGAGTAGCAATAGATTTAAAAAGGATAATGAAGGAGGCCCTGAACCCTGGTACTCAACAACAGGCTAGCTTATGTATACAAATGAATGTAGTCTAAACCTAGCTCGCTTTGTAGTTAGTATCAGCAGCGAGCTACTAGACCGGAAGCTAAAAAGGTGCGCATGTGCGCCTGATTGGCTTCTTAGGTTTAGTTTGCGCTGCTTTGCTTTTCTTCTCTACCTGTTAGTCTTCTAGTAATTCCGGCCCTTCGGGGCCTGTCTAAAAAAAAAAAGGTGCGACGACGTTTGAATGTTCGTGTACGTTCATCACCCCCTGTAGTACTAGCTTTGATCTTCGATCTCTCATCCTTTCAGCAACGTCGCGTCGAAGCTAGTCGCGTCGGTTCATCTACTTACGAAAACGGTAGTGTCTGTAGTGAGCAGCAGTTGAAGCGTGGAAGGTCTAGCACTGAGAGCTGTGTTCGAGGATGGCAGCCTACAATTATCCGGCTGTACTATTGTAAAATTCTCGCCGTTCTTTAAAGAGTTTAAGCTTTGTTTGGTAGGCAAGTAATTTAGCTCGTTCTGCGAGAGATTTTACAATGATTTTGTTGTCATCATCAATATCACGAGGCGCAATCTTGAGGGCTCTTACAGCGGCACTTGGAATGGTTACGCCAATGCAACAGTCACAATCATTATTGGCAGTGGAAGTTGGCAGCCAAACTTCTCGAGCCGCACTTGGAACGCATCGTAATCCAATACGTGCCGTCATGCCTCTAAGCCGATGCGGAGGAGCGCTGTGCACCGAGTATAATGTTGACGGCCAGCGGTTCCGGGCCGTAGTGGACACCGGCTCACCTTTTTTGCTTGTTTACGGCAGTTGTGTAACCAGCGGACGCACCAGCCGTTTCGGGTGCTACGATAGTAGTCTGGCTGGGGAGCAAGGTTCTCTTAACGAAGCCTCCAAGGTAGAGTATGGTGGCCAAGATGTCGGAGTTGAGTGGCGACGCGGACTAGTGCGATTTCCTAGCCTCAGCTCTAATGACCGCATGAGCAGATTAATTAGCGGCAGCACTGGTGATTTGGTATACGAACCGTTGACGTTTGGCGTTGTGCGTAGTTACACAGCCAAAGGAGGCAGTACTGCGGTGTACCTAGGGCTTGCAACGAGCCGGGCATCGCGTATACGTCCCACGCTTCTGGAGCAGACTGATGTGTCAAGTTTGCGCTTTCGACTAGGAACGCCGGAAATTCCACCTCCTACTCCAGCTCCTTCTACAGCTGTTGCCAATGCGGGTTCCTCAAGGCCTTCGAGTGCCGTCAGCAGTCTTGGAAGCACCGCAGGTGGCCGTACACTGACCTTGTCGAGCCGATCATTAGTGCCCAAAGGTTCTGATGCCATTCCATTAGTCGATTTGCGACCGCTTGGCGCACCGCTTGCCCCATATACTGCGAAGGTGCACCGTATGATCGTGAACGGCCGTGCTGTTGACTTCATCAGGCCCTGTGTCGCCGTCATGGACACAGGCACTACCGGACTTTCAATAAGTGACACCTTGTATGACTCCGATGAACTGCCGATGCCCGGTGCTGCAATGAGAGATATTGAAGTTCAATTCCTTACTGAACGCGGCCAAATTGTATCACTTACTGCATCCAGTCGTCGCCGTCCCACTACGAGCAGTAAGGATGAATTTCCGCTCGTGGTAACACCCGTAGAATTACCGTGGTTTGAAGCCGAAAATGTGCGCATGGCGCAGAATGACAATTCCGACAATGACAATCACGAAGTGAGTGACAGAAGTGATAGAGCCTCAAACATTGACCAAGGAGGAGATGACAAAAGACGTGCTTTCAGCGCGCGAGATAGCCGCAGAATTTCCGCCGTAGCTAATGGAAGTAGTGAAATTGATGGCGGTAGCGACGGAGGACCTGGTATCGGTGATGAACCGCACGTCCTCTTCCTTGGCTTAGCGTTTCTCGTGCCCCAGACACTCACCATTGATATTGACTCCAAACGCATGACAATTACTGGGCCCACGCCTTCAAGGCCTCAGTCCGGCAGCAAAAGCGAGCCTCTGGTGCATGAAGGCTGGAACTGGAAGCGAGTGAAAGTGGACTTATAAAACAATCTTTCTTCCAGAGAAACACTCATTGAACCCATTTCATGAATTACACGACGATATTCTAGCGAGCAATCAAGCTAGGCTATACTGGCTGTGTGAAGTTATGTTAGATGCCATTTGGTCGGTTGTGGAATTTCGGAGGCTTCTTAAAGACTTAAAGGTCAATTCCTATTCCTATTTCTATTTCTGGTTTTGTTTCATGCGGCCGAATTCCAAACTCCTAACATTGATTTATGGCGTCTAATATATATATATATATATATATATAAGTGATTTAAGAAGTTTCCATTGCTCGTATAGTAGAACTGGGAGATATCGAGTCAGTGCGTGAAGCAAGCCGCTCCAAGGCCTGAGGGGTGTGTATGGTTTATAGTAACTGGCATTCTTGAAGAGTTCAGGCCAAGGCCAAGTTACAGAACATTAAGCCATAAAGCGAACTAATTCAATTTCAATAGGGAATTATTAAGTTTGAATAATATGCGCTAAAAGTTAAATGCAACGCACTCCTCCCTTCTTTATTCGTCGCTCATTTCTCTGCGTAACCCTTAGAAGCGTCGCTTTTATATTTACCTGAGACGACACCACAGAGTCACAAAAGTTTCGTTGATGTTACACATACACTATAAAGAATTAAGGTGAAAGTCCTGTGTCAAAGATTCTCAAAACTTAAATGATTTCAAACATTTCTTTCTGATGCTACTTACTTGTACGAAACAAGCCGACTTCATCTTCAGTAAATCCAAACTCTTTTTTGAGCAACTCTTCACCGACTAATTCTGGGTTGAAAGCATCATCAATAGAGTCAATGCTGTAGTCTAAAAAATCCTCTGCTTTATTGATAAGTCCAGCCGATTTCAGGAAGATGGTAAGCTCAACTCTGCTCTGACGCAATTTTGCCTGTGGATTAGGTAAGGGGTCTTAGTATTTGAGAGCATCTGTCATGTACATCTTAATTCAGAATGAATATAGAAGAGAAAAAAGAGAGACGACGGGAGTGGATAATTGAAGAGAGTCAATCAAACAAAAAAAAACTTTACCAGTGCTTCTTGGTGAGCAATGCCAATTTTTTGTGATTGACTTATCGAAGTACACTCTGAAATTGATCCTGCGGGGAGCGACGCAATATTACTTTCGTTTGCTACGTGGTGTGCGCCATGCGCAAAATCGTCTGACACTTTCTCCAAGGGTTCTACTCCGATGGTTGATGATACATCTCTGTCATCACAACCTTCTTTTTCCTTGATCTGCTCCAAGCACTTTTTTGCAGCTCTTCGCTCAATAGAGCATGTAATTGACGAGAGCGGTGTCGATAACTGATGCTGTGTGTCGACATCACAAGGTGAATGCTGGTCTAATGTACGCTCTAAATCCATCAACGTTAATCGATCACTCAATTCGATTTTTTCTGACTGTTTTGCAGTGGTTGCCAATGTTGCTTTAGCTCCTCCAGCTACATCATCATCAGAGGCGCTTTCTACTTCGTAGCGGTGATAGCTTTTGAAGGCAGTATCCCCGAGCAAGATTACTTTAACTAAATCATTCCAGAAGGGGTCTTCAACTCTAGCAATCCTACCCATTTTAGATCCGTACTTGACGATTTTCACCATATCACCTATCTTGAACTTCTGAAGAATTGAAACACCCAATTCAAGTTGATTTCGTTTGTATGTTTTGAATCCTGCATCTCCAACCAAAGTGACTTTTACTAAGCCATTCCAGTCAGAATTCACAACTTTGGCTTTTCTACCAAAGAGAGAGACCCTTCTTTGATTATTTTTACGATGTCTCCATCTTTAAGAGGATGACTTGTCTTCACCAAAAATTGGCGCGAGCGTAAATTTGCTACCTCTCAAAGCGCGGTTGAAAGTGCAGGAAAGTGACAACAAACCTCGTCAACGTCAGCTTTTTGCATTATCTGAGAAAAGAATTGGAATTATGAATCAATGAGATTATGCTCAAGAGGTAATACTTTATCAAGCCATTCACCTGGAAAGTACTGTACTCAGTAGAAAGAGCGGATGTACTTTGCTTTTGTCCAAGAACTGCTGCTTCGCCGAAAAAGTCTCCGGGGCCAAGGTCAAGTACTAACGGCGGCGAATAGCCATCTCGAGAACCTTTTCCAAGTAGAGGATCGATACCTGTTGTACGCGCGGCTGAATCCTCATAAATGCTACCGCCCGATCGACTGTTGCTGTGAAAAGTCTTTGTTTCTAATTCTAAATGCTTTGCATTTCTGCTTGATGGCATATTTGAAGAACTTTCAGCGACGCTCATAAATGGAGAGCTTTCTCTTTCTTGACAAAAGAACCCAGGTGTTTGGCCTTGAGATGTCATCTGTCATCTCTGGAAACGTGGAATCCGAGGGCATTGCCAAATTGCTACAGACTGTACGAGTACCAACATTCCCTTGTAGCGTATCGTTTGGAGTCTCAGAAAAACTCGAGCCTAAACTTTCAGATTCATCGTTGATATCGTCAGTGGAGACGTTTGAAAAGCCACGGCTGAACTTTTTTGTTTGATTTTTAAGCCCTTAACTCACTGATTCAACAGCTGACTCAACCACATCAAGAGATGATCGCCTTTCGTGTGGCAAAGTGTCGGCAGCCGATGCACTGTTCTCCGAATGGCTTGAAGAAGAAAAGGAGCTCAATAGTTTTATAGTACGTAGTCTCTTAAGTGCATCAGAAAAATGCTTTTTCGCACTCGACGCAGCATTTATTTCACGAGTAAGCTGGACCTTGCCAGTGTCTACGATGAACATTTCACTTGTCAAGTCACCCTGACCAAAGGAGGACAACAAGATAAGAAACGGTGAGTTCTGCAATGCGTAAACTGCGGTTGTGCTGGTATACAGTACCTGGACGTAAAGGTATTCGCCGGGGATTCCAATACGCATGTGCAGACGTGCTGCAAGCATGATTCGGCACATTGGACTAAGAAATGTATTGAGAAGTTCCACTCCTTCGATGGCTTTGATATGTGTCGCAACTCGAATGCGCGAACTAATCGATTCAGGCAAAACTTTCAAGATGGCGTTTGGGTCAAGAGCATGATCAAGATCGCCTTTATGGACAAAGTCGAAATAAGACCGGACTGATTTTTGCATATGCGAAGGAACCTGCGCGACGCGCATATAGTCATCGAGCATATCCATTTCATCCTGACGGCGAATGGCGTGGCGATCTATATGTTCAAGTGCTCCTTGGACGGAACCAATAATTAAAGCATTTACGAACACCTGTGGTTCGAAAAAAAAGACAACACAAAGTTATTTAGAAGTTCAGGTTAACAATATGGTGCCACAAATACGCCAGACTCACCCCAAATAATATGCATAAAGATGTGAAAATAAATTGTTCGTAAGTAGTCGGTTCCAAATCATACCCAACACCAGTCGTTGCATTCACAGCGAAAAATAGTGCATTTGAGTACTGTGTATTCAAGTCCATAGCCTGCGCCTCGGACCATGGCATTGACCAACCGAGTGTAGAGCATGATTCGATTTCATCGTCACAAAATTTTGTCCTTGTCCCAATAAACCAAAATAAACACGCCAGAAAATGGAGAACGGATACAAAGGAAATGATAAGGCGCCCCAGGCGAACTGTGCCAGGGCTCACCAGGGCTAGTTTTTGAACCTCGCGCAAGAAGCGCGCAAGACGAAAAATCCGAAGGAGCTTCACTAAGCGATCCACTTTCAAGAGTTTGCCGGCTTGAGTAGCTTGAAGGCCATCGTCGTCACTAAATTTCTGTATTTGTTGTGGCCCAGCCATAAGGCTTGCTGGAATACTGGATACAGCATCTACCCAAAAACGTAACGATGTAATGTGGTAAAGTACCATTGCCATCGAAGGTGTAACATAAGAACTTTCCGGCTCAGGAACAACAGTCGTCCAAAGAATGAGAAAAAGGTCAAGGTGCAAGCTTTTGAGAAATTATATGATTTAAAGTCGGCGGCTGCGATTTGAGTCTAGATCCTGTTGTAGGACTATCAAATGAGCCGCTTGCGCTGCCCCAGTCGTGTGAACCAACATTCACGCCGTCGGTATGACCGAACTCATCACGAATTGTTGTCGAGTCAGCGAGAAGATTTTTTGAAGATTTGAGAGAATACTGGCGAGTATTCGCCATAACTGAATGTTCAAAAGAAGGTCTAATCAGTTTTCTTCGATGTGAAAGTCAGCTCGTATGGCATGTGATGGGCGATGAGCTTTACAGGCTGGGCACCGTGCACAACTGCACAACTACTGCACAACCACAATAACAGATTCTGTAGAAGTCCATAGAAGACGAGAACGTCAGAATAGAAGTATTCAACTTTTTACGGATGTTCGTTACAGGAATTCCGTTTGCCTCGCCGGCAAAACACCAGAAAAAATAAGAAGTGCACCTGAATTTTCTTTGATCTGCACTTCTACCTGTCAGTCCTCTAATTCTGCCCTCCCTCGGGGCTTTGGCAAACAAATACACCAACCACGAGCCAGGCTCGAAGTCTAACCGGGGGATTCCGCTGGTACCAGCTTAATGAAACTCCGCTTTGTTAGCTACTAAATCCATTGCCCCCTCGGGGCTCATAAAACATGCACTTCGCAAAGCCTAAGCAAGAATTGCGCACTTGTGCTGCTGTACTTTCCACGGGCATCACTTCTGAACCTTAATGAAGCAAAGGCTGAAACTTTTAAATCAAAAGATAAATCATGAAGGCAAAGACGTGAAGTCTCAGATGTGGAGAAGCAAATTAAAAGTTACTTCTATATCGACCATGAGTTTGGGAATTTAGTTGTTGAAGGCCCTAAGCAATTCAGCTGAACTGCTTCAATTTTATAGTAAAATAGTGCGTTCCTATAGGAAAGCAGGCTCACAGAAATGTTCAGAATCACGCAGGAACAATATACGTAGGACTTATAGACGAGCCTCCCCCTCGAAAGCGAAGTCTAGAAGTATGGTCACAGCGTTCGAATTCTAACCCCAGTACTTCCCCCCCCGTAGCTGTCCTCCCTTCTATCTTAGTCCACCTCTTTCTGTAATCGTTCGCTCGGGAACTGGCCCGCAAGCAAACGGGATTCTATAACATTAGCTTCTCAACACAGGCCCCGAGGGACCGGAATCAGAAGGCTAACGGGCATACCAACAAAGCAAGAAAACTTACACAAGGAGAGGAGCCAATACTACTGTACAGTAGAAGAGAAACTATCATTGTTTTTGAAGCAGCCTTCTTGGCCCTAGCCTGATTCGAAAGAATAATCTTCGTTTTACGGGATTTTACTGCGTTTAGGAAGTGAAATAGCGAAATGTGTAACGACGGTCATTCATCACGATGAGAACTCCAACGAAAGTAGGCTAACGTAAAGCGATTGAACGAGGCACGAGCATATTGAGTTGGGAAATAATCGAGTAAGAGAGCGCCAGTGTAATAGATAAGAGCTCTGTAGTATGGACCCTGCTCTAGCCGTCGTTTCGAGGCCTGGCTGGAAAGCACCTTTGCAGTGGCGTTGTGTACTGGACCCTCGCGCTCAAAAATGGGTTGATGATAAGGAGGAGCCGCGGACCATCTCGCTTCGGCCTTCCTGGTAACAAGAAAGATATCAATAATGCGTGAACCCCACTATAGCGGAAGATCCTATCTGTTGCGTGATATTGATATAGAGCTCATGGTAGGCACGTCTTGTTGGGCGCTTTGCTCCCCCAGTGCTTTCATTTCTTGACATCATGTTGCACAATCCATGCGTTCACCCAGGCGTGGAACTGGAGCAGTAGCGCTGGCTGCTGATGTTGAACTGGAGCCTCCGCTAGATCTGTGGGCGGCTGCCGAATGCGGCGGTCGCGTCAACGTTGAGTTGGCTGAAGGAAGCATGACCGACTTGCTGAGCTCAACCTTGCGCATGGAAGTGGTCGCAACGCTTCCCAAGGGGGCCAAGTCGCGCAGTGACGACGACGATAGCCTTGACGTCTTAGGTTTCGTGGACTTTGCCTTGGCGTGCGTGGTGCGCGGGCCGCAGCCGGAGTACGTGCTGACGTCGGCGTTGCTCGACGAGGTGGGCGAGCCCTGCGAAGGGGGGGCCCTGCTGGAGCTCACGCTGGCGCCCGACGCGCTGCTGCTCGACTACTTGTGGGGTGGGGTCGTGCTGCAGACGGAGGCTGTGGACTTGACCAACTGCCCGCCGCACTGGTGCCCGCCGATGCCGGACATTGCGTCGGCGAGCGCCGAAGCCAACGCCGCCCACGAGGCCACTCAGCAAGCGCTGGAAGCAGCAACGGCAGCTGAAGCGGACGCAGAAGCAGCCCTCGCGGCCGCACAGTCATCTAATGAAGTCGACAACGAGGAGGGCCCTGAGGCAGAAGAAGGAGGAGGCGCTAGCCCTGAAATTGCCAAACTGACGAAAGCGCTGGAGGCTGCTCAGGCCGCTAGCCAAGCTGCGCAAGCAAAAGCCAAGCAACCGGTGCAGCTGGCGCGGCTCGTAGCCGATGCAGTCAACACCGCCACCGCCGCAGCCGAGTCGAGCAACTTATCGCCGCCAAGTCTAGTCGACGTCTCTCAGGCACTCGGCGCACAAAGTTTCCTGCTCGGCGCGCCCGCGTTTGTCTTTGCGACGTCGGGAGGCTTCGACCTGTCGCTGCCGGAATTCACGGCGGCTGCCAAGGCTGCGAAGGAGGCTCAGAGCCGTGGCGCTTCGCGTGGCGGGGGATCTCGCGGGGGTGGATCTCGTGGCGGAGGCTCTCGCGAAGGGGGCACGCGCGCACCCACTGGCGAAGAAGAAGAAGGAGGAGGAGAAAAGGGAGAAGGAGAAGATGGAGACAAAGCAGCCGGTGATGGAGAGGGAGAGGGAGAGGCTGAGCGCCCTCTGACCCCTGCACCTGTTGCCGAACCCGAGCCGGAACCCGAAGAAATCAGCCCAGGGCCCGAGGCAGAGATGGCGGCGCAAGCGGCAGCCGGCGGGCGCGCGGGGTGGCGCGTGCGGTGGGGGCCATCGCAACCCGTGTGGGTCTGTGACGCGTCGAGACGACGCTTGCGCGCCGCGGTGAAGGCGGCAGCTGCGGCTCTGCGCGCTGAAGCAGAAGAAGGTGCTGGCGCCGCTGCGCAAGCTGACGGTGAAGACGAAGACGACAATGGTTCCCTAGGGTCAAACCTCAGCGGCCAAGACGATGATGCTGCAGCGTCCGAGTCTGGCAGTGCCGCACAAGGAGACGACGGAGGAGCCTTAGCGTCAGCGGACAGCGGCATGTTGCGCTTTGAACTTACGGTCAACGCCAAGCTTCCGAAGCCCGCCAAAAAGTCAGCAGCGAAAGCGAGCGCTGCTTCCATTGACGACGTAGGAGAGCCGCCTTACTTGGGAGCTGGTGTGGTGGTGGCCGTGGAGCTGCCGTTGATGGAGCTTCTGGGTGGACCCGCAGCTGCGCTTGGAGCCATCCCTAGCTCCTCGCGGCCTGGCACCCCGGCGGGATCCGCCGTGCAAATGGCCTCCATTGGGTCTCGGCCTGGCACCTCCAGCGGTGTAGGGGGAGGAGGCAATGCTCTGTCGATTGCCACCGGCGGCGGCGGCAGTGCTGCGTCAGCGAGTAGTGCCAGCGCCGGCGGCAACAACGCGATAATCAGCAGCAGCGCGTACGGGTGCCAGTTTGTGCTCGGCACGCGGCTGACTTTGACGGAGCCACCGCCATCGGTTGACTTGGCAGCCACCGCTGCCTTTAAACCAACCACCAACGACGACGACAACGGCGAAGAAGAAGCTGAGCCAGTGATTGAAGAAATGAAGGACACTGACGGCGAAGAGCGAGGTTCACCGTCCACCCCCAAAACGGGAAGTGTGGTTGACGCGCGCACGGCTTTCCTCACCATGACGCTGTCGTCGAGCGCGCCCTTTGTCGTGCCCCCGCCACCTCCACCGCCACAGCCACCAAAGCCAAAATCCCCGCGCAAGCTCCGCAGCCGCGCTGCAACCCCGTCGTCGCGTGCCCAAACTGCCAATGCTGCGGCTGCTGCGGTAGCGGTAGTGTTGCCGCCTTCACCCGCTGCGGTGTTCCTGGCGCTCCCGCCGCTCGTGCAGCTCGGCGCCACTCGCCGGTGGCCGACTTCGCTCTTGTCCAACGGTTTGCCTCAGCAGAGGCCCGGCGGCGGGGCTTTCGCGGGGAATCCCGGCGGCAACAGTGGCGCTGCCGCTGGGGGCTCCGTCTTGGAAGGCGAGTCCATGGCTAACGGCAGCACGGTGAGCGCTGGAGGCGGCGGTGGCGAAAGCGGCAGCGCAACTGTGACAGGTGCGCTCGCTAAGCGAGGGGCTGGAGGTTCCCAGGACGAAGAAAACACCGACGACTTGACGGCCTACCCGGGCCCCAACTGGCGCCGCGTGCACGCGTGGTCTGCCCCCGACCCTCTAGTGGCTGCCTTGGTGCCCTATCGCCCCATCGAGTCGCCGGAGCTGCAGCTGGTGAAGCGCTCCCCTGCGGACGACCTGGAGCGCGAAGTGAAGCATTTTGCCAACAAGCTGGCCGACGAAATTCGCGTGCAGTTTCAGCTCGACGATCGGGTGTGGCGGGACGTGCAAGAGGTGGCCGCCAAGAAAAGGCGCGAAAAGGAGCAGAAGGCTCGGGCTCAAGCCCGCGCGGGGCGCGCAGCAAGTGGGCTAGCCGACGGCGTGAGAAATGGGCCAATCAGCGCGTTCGAAAATGGCACGTCTGCTCCTGCATCGTTTGCGGCCCCAGCCAAGACTCCCTCGATGAGCCTCGGCCTGGTGGCGGAAAGCGCCGCGGAGAGCGACGAAGACAGCGACCTCGGCGACAGCAACGACAACGACGACGATGACGTCAGCATGACCCCCTCGGAAGAGGTCCGGGACGGGCAAGCCCGGCTCAGCTACCACCTCAGCGCCACTGGCAAGTACCACAACTTGGCGGAGCGGCTGCGGCAGCCCATCGTGCAATTTGCGCACTTCCAGTTGGGCGCCCCTTTGGCGGCCAGTGACGCAGGCACCCCCGCGGGGGACCGTTACGTGGGCAACGTGCACCGCTTGGTTAGCAAGGTGACCACCCAAACTTTGAACGCGCTGTTTCGGGCCGCTGAGCTCTACGAAGACCAGCCCGCCGCCCGGCAAGACCCCAAAGATGCGCTGCGCCAGCTCCGGGAAAAGTGTTTGGCGGTGGGCAACCTCGCGGAGGACTCGGAAGCGGGGGGCAAGCTGCGGCAAGCGGAAGTGCGGTACCGGGTCCGTGTAGCCATGGTCGAAGTGGCGGCCGACCACGGTGCCCCCCCACTGAAGCCGACGGCAGAAGAGCGCAACGCGGGCGTGGCCTTCGAAGCCGAGCCGGGCAATGCCTTGCTGGGGGATTTGGCCACGCCGCTTCTGGTGACCTGCCGCTTGGAACTGGCGCAGTTTTTGGTGCGCAACCGGCTGCGGTCTCCGCCCACTATCAAGCACGCGCACCGCTGGCGTGGGGCCAATGTGAATGCGTCAGCGACGGCTGCTGCTGCGGTGGCGCTCCAGGACGATGGCGGTGGCCTTGCTCTCCAAGAGTCCCCAAACAACAATAACGCAACAGCAGCAGCGGGGCCAGGCAACGGCAGCGACTTTTTGGGTCGGCAAGCGTCGTTTGCCGAAGAAAGTGCGCTGGGCTCTGCCGAATTCCGCCGCGGTGTGAACGGCGCTCACCCTTTGTCGGTGCCTGGTCTGGGCCTGGGGGACGCAGCCTACGGTGGGTTAGACGGGTCAGTCGACTTGAAGCGCGTGCGCGAAAGTTTGGACCATTTGGGCTCTGATTTGCGGGAGCTCAGGCTCCTGGCGCGCCTTGTGACCGGACCCAACGGCAACAATCTGCCTCTAAGGCTGCGGCAAGACTGCCTCATGTTGCTCGGCGGCTGTCTGCTCGAGCACGAGTGCAGCGCTTGCCCGGACTTGGCCACATGGTGTGACACCACGGCGGAGCAACCGTGGTCAGGCCTAGCCCTCCCCAATTCCATGCCTCCATATCGCTTGCCCGGAGAACTGGACGCGCTTGAGCAAGAATTGAACCGGGGCAACACGGGCAGCCGCGGGCTAGGAGCCGGTGCAGCCATGGGAGCAGCACAGCTCCCGCAGCCGCGGCGGTGGTCAGCCGTGTTTTTGGAGCACGCGTTGCGGATCGCGCTGTCGCCCAAAGGCCCTGCCGAGGGGTCGGAAGGTTTCTCTCCAGACGAGTTGCTGGCATGCAAGCCGTGCCATGCCACTTTGCTCGCAGTGCTCGCGGTTGGGCTGGTGGCTACGGACGCGCGGCGAGCATGGCCTGCGGGGTCTAACAATGGCAGCAGCACTGGCAGTGCTAGCAACAGGGATGGTGTTAATGCGAGCTACGCGGCGGCCGGTGGTGCAGATCCGTTGGCCTGGGCTCTGGGTCACGAAGCGCGCGCCCGAGGCTTGCTACGAGTGGCCGCGGAAAAGCGCCGCCGCGAGTTCAGCGGAGAGCTGGGCCGGCGCTGCGACGAAGACGACGAAGTGATTGTGCTCCTGCAGGCCGCGGAGTGGTTCACGGAACACGCGTTCATTGGCTCCGCGACTATCGCTCTCAGCATGGTGAAACAAGCGTCGAATCGGGCCTCGAAGGTCGTGCGCACACTCATTGACGTGGCTGCCCGCGATGCTGTAGAAGCAAGCCAGCAAGCCGCCATGGCTCAGCAAAGTAAGCCCAGCACAGAGGGAGGCGAGGGCGATGAGGGTGGTGGGGATGGTGACGCTGGCGACGCTCCTGCGGATGGCAATGCCGTGCCCGATGCAGTCGCAGCAACGGGAGAAGCAGCACCAGCGGTGGAATATACCTATGGCGCACCGCCACCGCTACCTCTCATGCCTCGGCACGTGCGAGTAGCTGTCAAAATGGGCGTGGCTCAGCTAGCCCTGGCGCGTGTCCCTGTTGCCGACGCCGATGCTGCTGCGGCTGGCCGCCGCAGTGGGAGCGGAAACAACGACGAGGACGCGGCCGCGGCGCACCACCACTTGTACCACCATTTGTCGGAAGTGTCGGAGGCCCGAGCGGCCGCCAGGAGCGGGCTGCACTTCAACCACCCGAGCCGCGCACCCATTGGCCAGCTGCTGGAGTTGGCCCACTTGCGCTGCGACGACGCCCTTGCAATGTTTGCCAGACCCGCGGATGCGCCCGTGGAGCTGCTATTGCTGGCGGCCGACCATGCGTGGGCTACCCGCATGGACCTCACCGTAAGGGCAGTGGCGCCTATCAGCGAGGACGACGACGATGACGAGGATGATACTAATGGCGATGGCTTAGGTCCCAAGGCCGCCATGAAGATTAAGAGTGGCAGTTCTAGTGACGGGCATGCCGCGGCCGTGCAACGCGCGCTTCTGGGGGTGCAGTCTACCTACGGTTTATTCCTCAAGCACGCCGCGGCACAGGGGGCACCGGTGCCGTTGCGGGCGTTCACACGCATGGGCGCCGCGGTGGCGGAGCTGGGGCAACCGGAGGCGGCGGTGGACGTGTACCGGCAAGCGGCGTCCGCCTGGCCGCAGGCCGCGAGCGCCTGGAAAGGACTGGGTTTGGCGCTCTTGCAGCTGAAGATGTTCGACGACGCCGAAGCGTCGCTGAATTTGGCGAACGAGCGCGATTCCAGCGATGCCTTGGTGTGGGGCTGCCTAGCGCTGTGCGGCCTCGAGGCCATGCTGGCGAGCCACACTACTGGCAACGGCTACAAGATGGAGTGTGCGGGGGCCTGCGTTCGAGAAGCTCTGGGCCTAGGGCTCGACGACATTGGCTTGCTCTTTGCGCTGGCCCAAGCCTACGGCCTGTGCGACCGGCACAAGGACGAGGCCAGTGTGCTGCGCCGGGCGTTGGAGCTGCGGGAAGCTTTGGACGCGCACGCAGCCCTCCAAGGTTCACGAGGAGCCGCCATGACGGTGGGGTTGCCGACGAGTGAAACCATGCGGAACTCCCTCGGCGACTCGCTGCGCGCGCAAGGCTATCCCCTCGACGCACTGGACGTGTACCAAGACGTGTTTGAGTCGTGCCTGGAAAAGCAAGAAGAAGAGCTCGGGGAGTGGAGCCAAGGCGGCGATGAGAACAACGAAGAAAACGAACTCAACGAAGCAGGCGATGCAGCGGCCAAAGATGAGGCCAAACAAGAAGCAGAGGAAGAAGAAGAAGAAGAAAACAAGAGCGAGCGTACTTCAGGCAGCAGGCGGTCTCAGCGCACCGCAGACAAAGGCGAAGGCAGGAAAAAGAGTGCGCGAAGCGTGAGCGGAAGCGTTGCCAGCTCTGTGGTTGACGGCAATGACGACAAAGACAACGCGTCACTAGCGTCAAGCGCAGCAGATGCAGCGGACGCGCCTCAGAACATTGCCCCGCGCCCGCTGCGGCCCCCGTCCGAAAGCTTAGTGGCCCTGGTGCTGGAGCTCAACCGCGCAGCGCTGGGGATGGAGGCACTGCTCAGTAAGCTGGGGCGCACGGCTGAGTTAAAGCAAATGCAATACACGGTCAAAATGGTTAATGCGAGGCTTCGAGCAGCAGAAGAGCGCGCAACTCAGCAAAGGGATTTAGCGCAGTAAGAGCATGGCGGGGAATGGAAGCAGCCTTATTAATAAGGAGCGAGCTAGTTTTCAATTGGCAAATGAAATCGGAAGCAAGAGAGGCGAAAAAGTAATTACGCAAGTGATATTTTAATAGGAATTAGAAATTTTAATCCACAGTTTCTAACGATAATGAATAAAATGGACTGGACTCATTAACTTATTGGTTAGGCGTTAAAGGTAATTCAAGCGGGCTGCCTTCTCATCAATCATCAATATTATATTACCATTTCGCGTTTCACTGTGCAGCTCAAGCTCAAGCGCTTTTTATGTCTATGCCTCTGCCTCTAGGACTTCACTTTACACTTGCCATTTATTGTTTTGTTTGAGTATTATAAGCATTCTGGACTTCGCATCGTGCTTGCGCAGTAGCCAAGTCGCAAACATTCATTGGCACAGTCGCGGCTGATAGCTGATAGGAAATTGTGTTCTAAAGAACCTGCTGCACGTGAAAGAAGCAAGGAGCACATTTCCCGTCCGAGGAAATGGTCAGTCCCGTGTTTCTTGACTCGCCCTTCATATAGCTGCATGTCAAATAGAATACCGAACGCCCTCGCTTGCTACAGGCACTGTAAGTACTTAAGTACTTGCTTACATCAGTTCTACTCAGTTTTAGTGAATACCCCTCTGTAGTGCAATATTTGATGGATGATCCAGAAAAAAGGATGGTCTTCGTTAGAAAGATTTCCGAATGACCTCTAGCTAGCTCTGCTGGGCTGAGCTGATTGTTCTCGCCCTCGACTCTTCACAAGTGTAAGGCCTCGCGCTTAACTTCACCCAGCCAGCATGAAGTATGCAGTATCTTTTCTATATCTGCTGGCCTTCTATTTCAGTGCATCTCAAGGCGCACAACACTCGCATGTCTATTCAAAAGCGCCAAGCCTCAATCGTTTTGTAAAGGTTCGTAACGAAGACACGAACAGCTTGCGTGCAGCCTACGAACTTCGGGGCGGTTACATCCCAGCAGGTTGGAACCCTTTTGGATACAAATTGAGCGACTTAGGCGAGCGTTTTTTGTCGAGCGAAGGTGCACTTGACTGCGATGTTGGACGCTTTTTGGCTAGCTTCAAGTCCACGCTTACGAGTGGCCGTAAGAGTCGATCATCGATGAAAGGCAAATGGCTTGAAGTTCTTCGTTACGCTAAAACAGAAGAATCGAGTCGTATCTATCGCACGTTTGATGAGCTGCTTCAATTGTGTATCGATGCTGGCTTTATTTCTTGAACTATCCAGTGCTGAATCACTTCTTACATACGTGCACTCAAGCGTGTGTTTTGAGCTTTGAGTGGCATTCAACGCTGAGAAGGGGTTGTTATTTTTCCGCGCCTGAGCGTTCTTTATTTCGCTGTGTTTTGTAATCAATTACACCTGAGTCTTCACGTCGTCTAGCTAGCCTTAGTAGTCTTACTTTTGAAGAACCCAGCTAGCCTTAGACGCCAGAACTAGAACCGATGGAATGAAAAAAATTTAACTTTAGTACTCGAAGCCTATGCCTTCTTCTGAGAGTTGACCCTGAGGAGCTCATGAGAGAAGAGATGAGCACTGTATTATTGCATTACGCAAAAAGGGCACTCAGCCCAGTCAGTCTAATTCTGGTGGATTCACCAAGACGGCAATACGAAGTTTTTTGCTAGTTGTTAATCTTCCTTTACAATTGGGGAATCTAATCTAGTCCAAACCAGTCTAATCTACGAATAACATGCCGTGTGCGGTTAGGAAGTCTGGGGGCGATTCTTCGTGGTGGCTGTGCATAATTTATGCGTTTGCTAGTGCTTCTTCCCATGGGACTCTTGTCTTGAATTTCGCTTTCGCTCTGTCTTCCTTGTTGTGCTTGTGCAGCTTTACGCACCCAACCATACGTAGACTCACCCTAAGACGTAGTTATGCGAATGATGAGGAGTGGCAGCTTTGCGCTTTTCGCGCGTTGACAACCTCGTCGTATACAAGCATACGCATACAGCCATACCTACTGTACCGGCTACGTAGTGATTTGCGGCTCGTTAGCTCGTTGAAAGTAGCTCGTTAACTCGTTAACTCGTTAGACACTTATAGCTTTTAGGCTCTTTAGCTCTTTAGCTTCTTAGCTCATTCCTTTGATGACTTAGTCGTCAATTTAGACGGCCAAAATGATCTAACAGTATTGAGCGAATTGTCCCGAGATTTCGGTGTCAGGACGTCAACATAGCTTCCCATTCATTGTAAGTATGACTTTGCCGTAATTTAGTCGCGCTTTTTAGAGAGCGCTTCCTGCCTGTTAGCTGGTTGTCAAAGTGTTTTCTGCAACACATAGCGGTCTGACTTGATTACTACAAGAGTTTTATTTCGCTCTCGAGCTGTCTAGGTTTGATCATTCGTGATCATTCTGGCATCGCTACTCTTTTCTTTATTCAGAGCGTGGGGCTTCGTTAACAATCACTATTATCAAGGAAAGAAGCACACCTAGCGATTACTCGGGAGCTCAACTGAATCTCCCAATATTTCAAGCAGTGGCTGCTTAACCTTCTTTATCGTCTTTGAGCCATGTCATCGCACCATGCTAGCTCGAATGATAGTCTCCAAAAGGCCCAAGACCCCCTGGACTCGGTGCCCACTTCGCAACTGGAGGCCATGGTGCGACGCCAGGCGGAGTACTTGTTCTCGGCTGCGAACTTGGAGCGGGATACAAATCTTCGTCAAATTATGGCCAAAGATGCATCGGGTCAAGGCGGTGCGTGGGCGTGCTACACGCTTTGTCATTCCTAACTTTTCTTTCCTCTTTCTTGTCTTTAAACACACCGCACCCTACGCTTCGCTACCTTCTATCTCCACTTTAAAACTAACACATTCTCTTTGATCTATTTGTTTTTCCGACCCTCGAATAAAATCATCGTGCCATTAAAAAAACACCATCATGATTTATTTACTTGCAGCTTGCGCCATTTCAACCGTGGTGGGGCACATGCCTCGGCTCAAGCACCTGGTGGCCGAGCTCACCGAGCGCAACTTCAAGGAGCTCGAAGCGCAGGCGGCCGAGCACGCCATTGCCGACCGCGTTACCGAGGAGGAAGCCAAAGCCGCAGCCGTGGACGTGTTCATGCGCGCCGTGAAACCCTCCAAGGTGCTGGTCACCAATTTGAACACTTTGTCGGTGAAGCGCAACGTCTTCCTGCCCGCGGCCCCACCACTCTTTGACCCCAACGCAAGGCCGCCAAGTCCTTCTTCGCTCGCCAAGGCCACCCCACCCGAGCCCTACGAACCCCGGCGCATTGAACCGAGGGTGTGGTTCCCCGCAGCCACAGGATGGGAAGAAGAGGCGCACGTGAACGCCACCGCCTCCACGCAACCGCGGGGCAACGCGTTCGGCGCTCCCCGAAGACAGAAACGCTACGCGTGGCGCGCCGTGACGCCCCAAGAACGCGCGAAGTTCAAATGGGCTGATTACGTGGTGCGGGAAATGTGGCAGAGTGGGGGGTTTCTGACCGGAAGTCAGGAAGACCGTTTGCCGGAAATTGACCAATGGGACCCGGGAGAGTTTTTCATGACGGCGGACCAGCTGCGCCAGCTCGAAGCAAGACGGCAGTTTACGTTTTTGTGGCGTGGGGAGCCTGAAGGTAAAGAGAAAGCTTTTGGTTCAGCTTTTTGAGACTTTTTAACGCTTGCTTTATGCATTGTCTGTGGCATTTCATTTGCCTTATATACTGATCTTATCATTTCAATCTTTTCAAACTCTCTCTCACATACCTACACGCCAACGTCAGCCTCCAAGCGCTTGAAGTTGTTCCAGAAAGGCCCTCCTCCACCGCTGACCGCGCCCAGCAATGACCCTGACGGGGACCCTTTTGGCCTGCCAGCGGTGCTCGAGCGGGAGCGCAACCGGGTTCGACACGAGAAAGACGCCTTGGATGCTTTGTTCAATGGCTTGGGGAGCAAGGTGCCGCCAGCGCCGCCGCGACGACGACGGCGCGGGGAAGAGGAGCCGGTACCGGGGGGGCAGCAGGGGTTAGGAGGCTTGGCCACGCAACTGCAGTTTTGGCAACTCAGTGACCAATCCGAAAGCTTAGACTTGGCAGCGCAAGATTTGGACCCGGGAAAAGTGCCCGCCCTGGCGGCCTTCATTGCAGCCACTCGAAATTGCGTGAAAATTGACATCCGGTCGAATCCTCGGTTGAGCGCAAGCGATGGCGCGGCGATCGCGAAAGCTCTGCTGCGCAACTTTGAGTCGAGGCCCGCGCCCAAATTCTTGACCAGCCCGCCGCCACCGCCACCTCCGGTCGACCCGAACGACGACGACGCCGTTGCCAATTTGAACAAACTCCAAATTCAATCGGTAAAGATGCTTCTTGTCTTATGTTGATTTCTTCGAGTCCTTGGTCTTCATCCTCTTGAAATGCGTGAAAATCGATCCAGTTTAAGATATCGAAAAAGTGAAATGCAGTGGTAATTGTATTATCTTTGTGTCCTTGGGGATGTGCATAGATGGAGGCCCTGCGCGCGGTAGTCGCGAGGGGGCTCGATGCCTCTCAAGTTGGTGCCTGCCTGGAGACATGCTTCAACCTCGGGGTTCCTCCCTCGACCGATCTTGAGCGCGCTCAGGTAATTGAGGCTATGAAGTATTATTTTCTGAGGAGAAGAAAAACGAGATAGATGGTGAATTATCAAAGGTTGCAAGGCTTGTGATCAGAACGAAACATATACGAATACATGGCAACAGCAATTGAAGCTGTGATGCACACGTGAGCTTGCGTATGTGCGTTTGGGCTTTGGAGTCAATGCCAGCGTTTCACTTGAGGCGGTGTGGACATATTTCTCGCTCCTCCTCAGGACTTGTTTCTCGAGTTGCTCGCTGCGGTGGGCTCGCGCTGCCCCAACAAGGGCTCCATTCTGTCCTTCAACGCCATGCCGGTGCACACCTTCCGCTCCGGCACCGCAAAAGTCGCCGACCTCTCCAAGAGCGCGCTCGGGGCCACGGACGTGACCATTTTGCTGGCCTTGCTCAGCGCTCCTTTTTCGAACCAGTCCTCTGCGGCCTCCCTCGCCGTGGGGGCGTCCACTATCTTGTCCGCGGGCGAGTTCGCGCACCCCTCGGTAGGACCTCGGACGGTGCAAATGGCCAACAGGCTCGACTCCGACGACAGCTTGCCGGGAAGAACCTCGAATTCCTCCTTTGCGGGGCATGAAACAGCCGCTGGCGGTGGTGGTGGCGGCCGGGGTAGTGGAGGGAGTGCCAGCGGAGGCATGACGTCGATTCTAAAGCAGTACCGCCCTTTAGCGCCTGCGAACTTCATCGAAGAGCTGAACTTGTCTGGCAACGAAAGCATGGGCGCCGAAGGCGCGAAAGCGCTCGCGTCCGCCATTGGAGCCCATGATTTTCCGGTGCTGCGGTTGCTTGGCCTCGGGGGCTGCGGGATCGACGCAGACGGCTTTGAGTACCTTGCTGACGCGCTTCGGCTTCACGGCGAAACGGTACATTTATACTAATAAAGTAAAATACTGTAGCTGTAAGAGTATATGGCAACGTTTTTCGAGCATCTGATTCTTTTTTTCTAATCTTGCAGAGGTAGAGTGGTGAGTGTATGAGCTCAATTTGTAATTGCATGCTGGTGCGTGTACCTTCCGATGGTGCTGGTTTCGCATCTTACCATCTCTCAACCTCCGAACCACCTTTTCAAACGTAGGTGCAAGAGTTAGACTTATCGATGAACCGAGGTGGGCCTCGCGGCTTAACGGCTCTCGCCGAGCGTTACTTGTTTCCCATGAATGCTACTCCCCGGTACGCGACAGCAGCAGAAGGTGCCGTTGGTAAAGCAAGCCCTCAACCTCCGAAAGAAATAGAAAAAAACTCGCCCTCTCCGATGTCCAAAAGCAGCCAAGGTCAGGAGGACGACAATAGTCACGATCTCCTTCCTGTAGAAGCCTCGATGTCGATGCTCTCAGTGCCGTCAGTGTTCGACAACGAGACAGCGCCAGCTGGGCGAGCAGGAAATGCTTTCAACTCAAAGAACGAGCCGATTCGGTAAAAGATAAACGCACACGAGGAAGAAGATGAATCAAGAAGAACAGACTGATATTTCCTTCCTCACTTGTGTTTTTTTTTTCCACTTTTCAAAACCTTCGAAGCATTTTCTCATTCTCAAATTCTCCCCACCCCCCTTCACAAGTCAGCCTTTTTTGTATTTCGGGCGCTTTTTCTCAGGTACCGCGAGCTTGCTATCGAAGTGTTACGGCTAACGAATGACGTCGGCGCCTTCACGGACCGAGGAGACGATTTGAGCGGAGTCGAAACACTCGCGGCTTGCTTGGTAATACATTGCATATTATATTGGTTGAAATACAAACGCTTTCAATTCGTAAGGTTTATAGTTGATGTATGAGTGGGGTTGATTTGAGCTTCATCTCTCCACGATTGCTTTACTTTTGTTTTCATCGCTCTTTTCTTGAAAGGTGCACCCTGACGCAGCTTGCACCAAACTCGACTTGCTCTACCTCGGTGGAGCGCCTCTGCCCGTGAAGCATTTGAGAGGCCTGCCTGTGGACCAGTGCGGCGCCGAAGCCACCAAAGCGGCCACCACTTTTCAGCGCGGGCGCGTGCTCCCGAGGCCCGACACCTTCGCCGAGGCGCGGTACGAGGCTACAGGGGGAAATGGCGAATTTGACCCACCGCCGCGCGGCAGCGACGGCGACAACAATAACAGCAAGAATGCAGAGCAAAAGCGACGGGCGCGGCGAGCGCGACGAGCAGGGAACAGCGACGATTTCGATGCTAGCGGCAGTCGAGGCAACAGTCGAGGCAGCGGTCCCGGCAGCAGCGGCAGCGCCGCGAGAAGAAGCGAAGAGGTGCGACCGAGTCAAATGCGCGAGCGGTTCGCTGCTCGGCTGGCCCAAGGGCCGAGGCTAGGCGGGCGCAGTTACCCCACCACCAATTTCATGAGCGGTGGAACCTCGCGCGACCAGCCGCTGCTGGAAATTGATTTGAGCTTGCAGGGCACGGTGTTATCGGTAGAGGACAGCATCGTGATCGCAGCTCTAGTGGAAGAAAACTACAGTTTGCAAGTGTTGAGATTGAATAGCCATCGTCCTTTGCCGGTGCGAAGCTTGCGTGGCGATCAAGGCCACATCCTCGAGGTACTACGAAGTCTGGAGAAGGCCTACTATATAAAGTAGAGGAAGGAAACTAAAAGAAAACAAGGGAATTTTATACCTACCCATTCAGGAGTTGAATTTTAAAATTCGTGCTCATACGTGGGAG
>Ga0307930_1000808_pt1 | contig 25161 bp, 21 predicted proteins | sample OrgLakmetageno46_FD_203161 | JGI IMG/M metagenome (GOLD analysis project Ga0307930, IMG submission 203161) | Saline water microbial communities from Organic Lake, Antarctica - #46 | ecosystem: Environmental > Aquatic > Non-marine Saline and Alkaline > Saline | place: Antarctica: Organic Lake...
AAGAGCAGCAGCAGCAGCAGCAGGAAGGGCAGTTCTCGCAGCACTGGAAGCGGGTGGTCTTTTCTGAAGGGCAATTTCTGGGGCGGCAGCAGCGCGGAGCCCGGTGCCCGCATGGCGCCTCATGCCGCGTGGTGCATGACGGACGGCAACACCCTGTGGTTTGCGCCCAACCCGCAGGGGCTCGCGGTGGCGGGGCAGGGCCACGCCTCTCAGGCGGCGGGCGAGCAGCAGCTGCGCGACCACGAAGAGCAACGTGCCGCAGCGCGGCGCCGCGTCAACCACATGGTGGGCACGAGCGCGAGCGCGAGGAGTGCCGCCCTCCACGCGCTACCGGCTTCTCACCCTGCGGGGCATGCAGCGTGGCGCTTCAACGAGGTACCGAGGTACCGTTCCAATGGTGGCGGGCTGGACTGCGGGTGCTTGCGCGCGATTGAGCTCGACCGGTTCACGGAAATTCGAGTCACCTACGCGGGCGCAGTGCTCATGGACCGAAGGCACAAATCCGCCAGAGACAGCGAAAGCCTTGCGGCGGGGCGCAGTCGAGGTACTTCTATGAGTGGCAACCGAGCAGCTGCTAGCATTAGCAGCGGTGGTTACCCCCCACCACCCAAGTCGCAAGGCTACACCCTTCAAATAGTCTCCCACGCTGGAGCAAGAGCGGGCGTAGAGCCTCGCGTTTACTCGCAGCGCTGCGCGAGTCTGCGTGCTGCCGCTAGCATTGGCGCCTCGCCTACCTCAGCGAACCGAGCCTTGGGCAACAGCTCCAATGGCGGACCTTTCGCGGTGCCTGCTCGGCTCGGAGGCGGCACTGGCAACAGCAACAATAGCAACGGTGCCGGTGGCAACCCGAATAGTCCGGATGGTGGTGGTGGTGGTTCGGGTCGGGTGCGCGCGGGTTCAGCAGCTAGCAGCAGCGGCGACTCCGTAGACAGCGGCCTCGTAGTGCTCACGATTGAATTGGGGCCGGAGGCCACCGCGCTGGATTTAGGGGATTGGGTTAAAGCTTTAACGGCGGGCCGCGCCACAACCAAGTTTCAGCACACTACGGAAGAGTTTTCCCGCCCACTACCGCCGCGCCCGCCGCCGCAAGCTGTGAATTTGTACGGGGTAAGCAGCGCAGGATCTGAAGGAACGAGTGCAGCTTCTTCTCTACTTCCCGTAGGAAGAGAAAGAGGGAACAATATTGCCGACGGCGGCAGCAGCAGCGGTGGTGGCGGTCTCAGTGGGGGCTGCGACGACTTGATGGCTGCGTGCGATGCGGCAATCGCGTGTTCCGCCAAGCACGAAAGCGTGAGCGATGCCGCCATTGTGGCGGAAGCTTCGCTCGGGTTACCGGGTACCTTGCGCCACCAACCCTTGAGGTCCGCGTTTAAGCGCAAGCTCTCGAGCGCAGTACGTGACGAAAACTTGCTGTTTTGGGCCCACGCGCGGGACTACGCACATGGCTTTGTGCGCCGCAGCCAGCACCTGCCGTCGACCTCTGCGAATGGCGGCAGCAACGGCCACAGCAGCAAGGAAACTGCTCGAAGAGCTGCTGCCACAGCAGCCGTCGCAGCAGGCGGTGCCGTGGGCTTGGATGACCTCATCGATGGCACCATCGTGGAGGACGAAGAATGGCTGGACGGCGACGAGAGCACGAATGCTGCCCCTTCCACCAATGGTCAGCCGTCTTTACTGGACGACGCTGCGTTCGAAGCCGCCGCTGCTCTGGTCTGCTCCGAGACCTGCGCTCTGTATTTGGACCCTAGTGGCGAGCGCCGGGTCTCCGGCCTGGCGAAAGGGCCCGACGAAATTGAACTGCGAAGGGTGCTTCGCGTGTCGGCGGAATATCAGCTCGCACTGCAGGCAGAAAAAGTGTCGGCGATTAAGAAGAACGGGGCCAGCAGTGGCTCATCGTCAGCAGGTCTTATTGCTCAAACAGCGGCTTCCTCGTCATCATCCAGCGCCGACAGAGGAGCTCAACGCGAGGTTCCCCGCACTTGCGGCGCGTGCACTTTTCTCAACGAAGACCACACTGCGACTGCGTGCAGCATGTGCGACGCTCCTTTGCCGCCGCGGGCCACCTTGCCGCTCAAACCGCCACCTCCGCTGGGCCGCAGTGGCAGTGGCGCACAATCCTCAACGGGTACAGGCTTCGGGCGCGGCAATCCTCAGGCGGGTATGCTCTTCGCGGAGCTTGCGGCGGCTTTGCTGCGCAGCATGGAAGAAGCTGGGGAGGATTGGGCCGAGTTCAGCGCCCTCGGTAACCCCCTGTACCGCAAGCTCTTGCGGGCCGTGCCCGCGCATGCCCGCGCTGCGCGCCGTGGCCAATCGAACCCCCTGGCGCCCCGGGTGCCCCCCAGTATTGACAAGGCGCGGCGGCTCGGGGATGCCGGAGAAGTGCCCACGCCAGCCGAGCGCCCCCCCTTTGGGTGGTGGTTTAGCAGCGCTGGAGACAACGCCGTTGATGCTGCTGCGACTAACAACGACGACCATGGCAACGACGACGACCGTGGGTCCAATGCAGACACGCTGGGCCCGCTTCGCAGTGGCGGTTTAGGTGGGTTCAGCCAAAGCCTCCGCGACAGCTCTGGCTCGCCCGGGTTGCGAGGCGTGAAAGGGAGCAGCTCGTTATCGTCTTCTTCGCCTCGGTTGGGCAAGCGCGCTCAGTCAGCGCTGCAATTAAACCCTTCGGGACCTCGCAGCGCGCGAGCCGTAAGTACCGACGAGCCCAAGCGCCCGGGCTTAGCGCGCTCCATGTCGAACCGGTTGTTCGGCAGCGCGGGCAATTACAAAGCGGCGCGGTTCGAGCAGGCCATGAAAGCCGAAGCTGACGCGATTGAAGCTCAACTCGCGTTGAAACGCAAAGCAGACGAGCGTCGCGCTGCAGCTGCACCTACCCTAGCGCAACTCGAAGAGCGGTGGCGGCTTTCTTTTTCCAACGGCTCTACGGCTGCAAGCCCTGCTAGCAGCGAGAGCAGCAAGAGCAGCGGTGCTCAGGCTAGTTTATTTTATGCGACCTGCCCGGGCTCTGTGGGCGACTTTCACAGCGCGCAACCGTCCGTGGCGTTGCGTCTGCGCGCGGGCTTCTTGGGAGACCCCAATACATGGCCGGAAGACTGCGCGGGCCCCCACGCGCTCGCCATGCTGGAAGGCAACGCCAAGCTAGCGCACGCTGCCAGCGCCGCGCAGGAACCCCCTTCTTCGGAGGCGGCTGCGCGGGTGGAGCGGTGGTGGGCTGCAGCAGTCGATGACGTAGCGTTACAGGGGGCTTGCCGCCGCGTCAGCGCTTCGTGGGCCGGTGGGGTCCTGCCGAGGTGGCTGCCGTGCTTGCTCTTGGGCGAGTCGGCGAAAGGGGTGGCTGCCGGTGGCGGGTGGGGCGATGCAGAGGTGCGAACCGCAATCGCGCGGCGTTACTTTGAGTCGGACGCGAAACGTCGCCACACGCAGTTGCAAGCTGCTTGGAAAACCGCGTTGGTCACCACCACCACCACCGCCAGCGCCAGCGGGGGCCACAATGGCAGCGGTGGCGGCATGCAGCAGCAAGCGTGGGTGCGTTGCCCTGAGCCGCCGTGTGCTGTGAGCGGGGGCGAAGCCTCAGCTGCTGCCGGCTCTTGGCCGTGGGCGCTGGGCGGGCCGCTGCACCCTTTGGTATCCAACGCCCTCGAGCTGCCGGGCACGCCCCTGCTGTGGGCACCTTGCCGCGCGGTGTGGCGGCCGAAATCCAACGAATGGGCGGCGTCGCTGTCGTGGCATCAGCAGCAAGACACGCGGCTCAGCAGCTTCAACAGTGGCAATGGCGGTACTAGTAGCGGCCCGGACGCGGAGAGCTGGGCCAGCTCTGAACGGCTCAACAATTGGAGCGCCTTCACTGCAGTCGCGGCTTGCTACCTCATGGTGCTCGTAGAAGTCGCGGAAAGTGCTCCCCTTGCTGTTGCTGCTGCACACGCTGGATTTCCACATGTGGCTGCAGATGCAAGCAATAACAACGGCGGTAAGAGCAGCAATAACAACAGCAGCAGCAGCAGCAGTGGGAAAGTAGCGCTGTTGTGCTTCTTGCGGGAGGGCAGTGGTGTCGTGGAACGAGTTGTTCACATAAGGGACCTGTGGTAAGTTTTTTTAATAGCCTATTCTTACGCAAAAGCTTTCCATTTTTGTTGAGCTTGTTTTAATTGGTTGTGTATCTAATCCCTCTTGAAGTCTCTTTCATCATTTTAATCACATAATTTACATTTCGCTCATCTTGCATTTGTCTTCGCCTCTCCTCTTTGAAATTTTTTTTTAAATCAATTACAGTTGGATTGCGCCAGCGGTGAAGCCACTACATGCGCTAGCCCTCGGCGATGCGCTCGGGGAGTGCGGCCTCGTGCTTCTCAACGAAGGTTTGGGGTTTAGCCCCGGGAACAGCAATAGCGGCAGCGGCGCCAGCAGCAGTGGCGCCAGTGCTGCAGGCAGCGGTAGCAGTGGTACCAGTAGCCACCACGGTGACAATGGTGGAGGGGTTGGTGGCAGCAGCAACAGCAGTGGCACGGCCAATGGGTCCGTTCGAGACGCATTGTTAGCGTGCGCTGCGCGTGACGTGTGGCTGCAGGCACTCGCAAAAGCAGGAGGTGCGCGGCAGCCCGCATCGCTCAACCGCTCCCCGGCTTCGACCAATGGCAGCCTACGAGAGAGCGCCGCCTCGAGCAGCAGCAACGGCAGCAGCAATGGTGCTGCCCACAGCACTGGCCCCTTGGTGCGACCAAGCTTGTACGAAGGGGTCGTGCGCAAGAAGGGCGGCGGTGCCTTGGTACGGTGGCAGTCGCGGCACTTCACGCTCGATGCCTCGGCCAGCATGATGCGGTACTACGACGACACGACGGGCGAAGCCAAGGGCAACATCCCTGTCGAAACCATCGAGTACGTGACCCCGGGTACGGACTGCTACTTCACCATTGTGTCCCGCCCAGGAGAAGTGAAGAAAACCAATTCCAAAGACAAGGCCACGCGGGTGTGGGACCTGCAAGCGGCGACGCGTGCGGAAATGTTCGACTGGGTCTCTGCTCTGGAGCATGGTTTGTCGCTGCGCCGCGCGATGCAAAAAGCTCAGCAAGCCATTAGCTCGCAGGCGACCACTGCCAGTACAACCATTGCGAGCGGTGGGGCTGGCCGCGCAGCGCAAGGTCGCGGGGGGCCTGCGCGCCCTGGTGGCGGTGGACGCAGCACAGCAAATTGAATTTTGACCAAGGAACAAAGAAACCCGGCTCCGTTGTGCAGTGGCAATTGGATAGCTGAGGTACCTCAGTTGACCACCACTTTGAATGAATTAAGCAACTAGTTTTTTTCCATGTATACGCGCCGGGCGACTCTAATTCTTTTTTGAGCTAGCCAATTACGAATCTAGAATACTTTCATCATAAGTATAAGTTATCTCAGACATACGAGATATAGACGCAGACGCCGAAAATTGCGCCCTTATATATATTGGAATTCGCCAATAGGAGGACTCGCCTTTCTCTGCCTAGGTCGCAGAACCGCAGTGGTTAATTTATCATACAAACGTACAGGGTTTAGGCTATGGACAAAATGAAAAATGAAGTCAAGGGTAGAGGGTAGGGGAGGTCCCTATCAATATACGCCAAGTAAGACAAAATACTGATAGAAGTGGACACATAGCCATTACACGCAAAGAATTGCGACGCCAGCACAAGCAACCACAGCGCCAAAAATTGCCTGTGGTTCTGCGCGCACACCGCGGATGATACGGGCCAAAAGGGGCTCGTACAGCGGCGCGGTGCACGAAAGCGTGATGGCAAGGCCCAGTGGCATCAGGAGCACGGACCGCATGAACAGCGCAGGGGCTATGAAAGTCACAAAAAAAGTGCCAAACACAATGCCTGCCCATTTTTTTCTCGACATAGTAGACGGAAGCTGCCACCACTTGGTTCCGCTAGCAACGGTTTCATCCTCGGGTTCCGATGAAAGCGCCACGGAAGGTTCTGGCTTGGAGCGCTTCAGTGACGACCATCCTTGCGCCGCAGCACTCATGGCTCCTAGCATGAGGGCAGCGGAGCCAAAACGCAATAAGCAAATGTTCAGTGGCCCTAGACCACTACCGTAGGCTTTGGAGATTGAAGCACCAACGGTATCGAGGACCAAGTGAGCGCCAGCTAAAGCGTAACCAAGCGTAAAGCCTTTGCTGTCTTTGGTGGATGCACCATCATTGGCCGCGTTCATCTTGGCTGCAGACGCGATATAAACACCACTGATTACGGCAGCAATGCCAGCAACCAAACGAATGGTTACTTTTTCGGAGAAGAACAAAACTCCAACCAGTTGCGCAAGTGCAGGTTTCATGCAGTCAATCAGCAAGTAGCGCCGAGCCCCAAGCCGCTTTAAGGATGCAATTGAAGTAGAGTCACCAATAACTACTCCAAGAAAAGCTGAAAGAGCAAGAAAAGGAAGTGCAATCATCGAAGCATCCCCAGGATGAAAGGATGGCATAGAACCGGTCGCCGAAAGAGTGATGCAGTAAAACATGGTTGCAATCACATTCTTCACAAAATTCAGAGCAAAAGCAGAGCCCAGCCAATTTTTGTCCCAAAGCATGAACCCCAAGGCTGACGCAGCGGGGCTTAGGATAGCCGACTCAAGACCAGGGGTTGCACTGAGAGCACTAGTGCGGAACTGTGAAAGCCCAATGCTTTTGGCTTCCTCTGCAACGTGCACAGGAACAAAACGAAGAACAGTTGCAGCTGCTGTTCGACCAACCACATGCCTGCTGGAACTGGCCAAAAAATGAGCGTGGAGCATATGTCCTCGTCTGCAATGAAGCGCGCTCGACTTCAAAAGGAGCTTAGGCGCTCCGAACTAATACTAGTTCAACCTTAGAAGCATATGGAAATTTCTATCGAAGCCACTTGAGCTAAGTATGGGCGTGGGCTGTATCGAATACATCATACATCCTACGTATCTTGACGAATCTCGACGACACGTACTACGTACATACGGTCATACGGTACGTGATTGACGACTAAAATTTTTCTTGTCTCAAAATAATTCCTCAACCATTCCTGATTCCTATCTGGGTGACTCAATTTACTGAAAATTGCTGAAATGCTGAAATGTAAAACATGCGAAGTGCGCGACGACAATAACATCATAACATTATTAGGGAGCGTAGAAAGCAGCCGTTACAACTGGAAAAGAAGACGTAGTGGACTGGGAAGCTGTCCTTGTTTCAGAAATTCATCAGGTCATCAGGTGGGCTCATACTTCATGCCTAATATGCCATGATGTTAACTAGTGTATTTCAAGCTCTCTGAGGGCTCCTTGTGTGACATATTTACCGCAGAGCTATGGCAAAGAAGTCAAAAACAGACAGCATCAGCAATATCACGTCGAATGATGATAAGAGTCTCTCTCGGGAAGCGCCAACGGTGCCTGACGACGCTGAGTCTTCAAGGGAGAAGTCCAGCAATAAGTCGAAGAAAGTAAAAGACCGCCTCCACTCAGCCATTGGCTGGCCGATGAAAGATGTGCCTGCGATCTTGATGCTGTACTACATTACCGACACGATGCAGGGCACTCCAAAACTAGCAATTTTCCTCGCGTTTAGCATGTACCGCAAGGTGAGTTTGGTCATTAATTGTTCTTCCATCATAATTGCCGCGTTCTCATTCCGATGCACGACCAGGTGGTCATTCCAATGACGGCTATGCTCTTGGGAGAACTGTGCGTGGCCATCTTCAAACAAAATCCAAGTGGTCAGGAAGCATCAATGACGCCATTTCAAACTACTGTGGTTGCGTTTTTAATTCTCAGTTTCGTGTCGAAGTGGGTTCCCTTGTTACTACGAGTAAAGCGCCCTTGACCAGCAGAAGCAGATAAAGTGCAGATTGCGCAATGGGATATCGCCTTTCGAAGTGCATACATCTAGCCACGTGGCCAAATCATAAATTTATTGACTCTCTATTCGCGAACAGCGCATTTAAAGCACCAGCTAATTCCCTTTTATAATACCTGAGTAACTGAGTGTAAAGTACAAGTCCACGGAGCTGCCACAGTGTACGCCGTGTAGATGTAGAAGTGTGGTTTAGCACGCCGCTGGCCGAATCTCAACTGAAAGAAGACTTACGGATAGGAATAGGAGCAAGGAGCTCGTAAAGTAAGCAATTTCCAACCCTTGAAATAAAGACACGGGGGCAATTAGGGCCGCCTTGTACTTGTACTGTACATGCCGCCTCTAGTCAAAGTCAAAGATTAAAATCAAAGATCCGGAGATATCTAATAAAAATCGAAGCAAGCAATTTTTTGATCAAACTCGAAGTAAGGCAGGCTAGAGAAGCAAAAAGGAAACCGCCATCGATGAACTGCGAATGCAAGTAGCTCCTCCTTCTACTTCAATCAATCATAGTCGCCACCGGAATCCGAGCTAAACCAGCGGCCGCTCGAAATCTTGAACCAAAGGTGCGGGTAGCGCTGGAAGAGCGCAAAGAGCCCTCCCGTCAAAAGCCCAACCCATGAAAACAGCACGGCGCGCACCGTGGAATGCGCAATTGCCGCACTTACCAGAGCCCCAAACGTCCAGTTGCGGTAGTCTGCAATCCACCGCAAGTCAACTTCATCTTCTTCTGCCATTACGTCGGCGCCCGCTAAGCCGTAGCGACCGCTGCCGCTGCTGCCACCACTGCTGTGCAGCGCCGCACAAGCACGGCTCAACGCGCGCGCCAAGCAAAAGAGCGGCCACAGCTCGTAGCTGCAGAGCGGCGCGTCGTAGGGCCCTACTAAGCGGGCTAAACCGGTGCGAGGATGGTACCGCACGCCACTGCCGCTAGCGTAGCGCTGCTGCTGCTTCTGTGTCGACTTCTTCCCGAGGAGGGCGAAGTGCGCACCCACCACATAGGCGACCACCAAAGCCAGGTGCAGAGCGAGAGCGTAAGCGAAACTGGAGCTTATCGCACCAGCCATACTGCCTGTAGAGGAAGCTGAAGGAGCAGTGGCAGCCCGAGACCTGCCTCGACTGGTGGTGCTACTACTTGTGCTGCTACTTGTGCTACTGCTGCCGTCGTTGCCTCCCAGGGCAAACAGAATCGATGCGACCATTGCTACACTCGCGCCTAGCGTCAAGCCGTGCATGGTGACCACTTTGTGCGCGCGTTGCAGCCGCTCCTGCGTGCCTGCCACCCATGCTTCCACCAATCCTTGAACACTCCCGTCCCTGCTGCCACTCGCCATGCTCCCACCACCGGGACCACCGCCACTGCCACCGTTTCCCTGTACGGTCGATGGCTTTTGGCCCAGCATGGCTCTACGAAGGAGGTCCGGGTCGGTGAGGCCGCACACGTCGGAGAGGTCAGCGACCAGGCGGTTCAAGCGCCAGCGCGCAGCGGTGCCAGTGGTGATGAGCTCGAGCAACTGAGCTACCTGTAGACGTATAAATACATCAACAACAAAGAAGATGAAGTAGGTGAATAATGGAATGAGAATAAACTAGGACGCTACAAACGGTGCGCTTGTACAAGCAAAAGAGACGGAGAAAGTAAGATTCCCTTAAAAAATGCAAAGCATGGTTCTGGTGCGAAGCGAAGGAAAAGGTATTCGGTCACGGCCTCTTTTACAATAACACTTTCATGAGGTCACGCGCAGAGGTCCAGCAAGTAAGTTGTCTCTCGTTCACACAAATAGACAAATCCACACCTGCACCGCCGCCAGGGCTGCGGCCCACCACAAGTAGTTGAGGTGGTCGTCGTAGTCCAAAGTGGGGCTGAGCCAGTTCCCAAACACCAGCGAGTGGTGCAAGTCCTTCAAGAAACGCCCCACTTCGGGCCGCAGCGCCCCCTGCCACCAGTGATTGACATGTACATATGAGCGTGTGGTTAGGAGGACAACAATAAAAATCAAGGCAGAAGGATACAGAAAGATGCTACAGAGAGAAGCTTTCGCCCCTCTCGCCCCCACCCACGCACACCTGTCCGAGCGGATCCAGGCTGCAGCCCGTGTAACGGTCGCCGGGTGCCTGCACGCTGCCGGCCATCTCCAGAGTGCGCCTCAGGGCTTCGGTGGGGGATGTCCTCAGCACTTCAAGCAGTGGGCCCTTGAACACTTCCATGGCGTTCTCGCACGCTTTCAGCTGCGCGTCCCGCTTGTTGGAGCTTCCGTAGTCCAGAGACCCCATGCGCTGCAAGAAGGGCAAGAGGGGCACCGTGTACACGTCTTCGCACGCCAGCACCCAGGTTTCCCACTCTGGCCCATAAGCGCGATTGTGGTGGTGGTGGTGCATAGCGCGTGCCCCTGACGACGACGATGACGACGATGGAGACATTGGAGTAGTGCCACCACCGCCAAGGGATGATGAAGAAGGTGCACGAGCAGTGGCATGAGCAGCAGAAGCCTTCAATAAACCGGGCGCGGTCCAGGGCTGCATCCAGAGGAGCCACGTCTCCACGAGGAGCACGAAGGCCTCAGGCTGAGTGCGCGGGCTCACCTTTTTGATTTTAATTTGATGGTTAAAAAATGACTTAATGTACAAAAATAAGACACAAGAAGGAAAAAAATGGATGCCATATCATTGAAACTAAAAAAATCAGAAAGTCCTTGCCATGTGCACTCAAGCGGGAATCTACAACGAACCGAATGAGCTTAAAGGACTTGTGGCTTCTTTTGATTTTATAATCAGTTCATAAAAAAAACATTGTCGGAGCCCTATTCACAACCACCTGCTTGAAGCCCGACGCCAGGTAGCCCGCCATCTGGCTGTGCAAAATCCCGACGGGATGTGGCCGCGCGCCCGCTCCTCCCTGGTAATTGGAAGTGGTGGCACGCTCCAAGAACCCCGGTGACCCCAGACCGCTGCTGTGCAGCAAGGAGGATGACGACGACGAGGAGGAGGCATGATGAGGAGACGCAGGCTGCCAGGCAGCAAAGGTGCCCGGGTTCAAGCCAGGCATGCGGTGCTGCCGCAGCTCGTGCAGGAGAGCGCGCGCCTGGGAGGAGATGGTGCGACGAGAAGAAGCGAGTAAAGTAGAGAAAAGATGAAAATGTAGAGAAAGCGACAAGAAGCAGAACAAGAAAATAGGAAGTTGCGTCGCGAAGCGCAACTGCGACAAGATCGACTACCAAGAAGGAATGTAGCTCTTACTTCATTTGCGTGAGCCGGATCGCCGTCAGCCTCGCGGCGCTGCGCTTCAAGCTCCAAGTCCAGCGGCGACACGCTGCCTCCACCTCCACCTCCGCCGCGCCCTTGCTGTTCCATGAACCGCTGCAGCTCTACCGACGGCGGCGGCAGTGGGATCGCGCTCGCTAGGCCTCCTTGGTTTCGACCTCCTCCTCCCGGGGCGCACGTTGGAAAGAGGTCGCTCCAAGGGCGGCGGACGCAAACGCTGTGCAAATCCGGGTCCGCAAGAAGCTGCGCCGAGCACACCAGCACCCCTTGCGCGGCCACCACCGGCAAATGCTTCGACGCGGGCGCTGGCGGAGGCGTCCACGCGCTGCTGCTCGATTTGCTGCTCCCTGATTGGCCAATGCTGCCGGCGGTAACCATGGCAGCAGCGGCGGCTCCACGGGTCGTCAATGCACCACCCAACATGCTGCTTTGCTGTGCGGCCAACGCCTGCTGCTGGTTGAACTCCAGGCGCGCTTTCCGCCGCTCAGCTCGGCCCGTGGCTTCCACCCCATCGTGGTTGGGCAAATGGTCTGGGGCCAGCCACAGGTCGCACACCATGCGCGCAAGCAACTCCCCACAGCGCTCGTCTGGCAAAGAGGACGAGGACGATGCGGAGATTAGCCCAAGGCTGCCACTGCTGCCACCACTGCCACTGATGCTGCTCATGCCGCCCTGTTTGCCCCAGTGGTTGCCGCGGTGTGGCCACAGCGATGACGCGGTGTTGAGCAGCAAGGTCAAGTACGGCGACCGTTGCACCAGCCGGTCAATGCGGCCGTTGAGTGCTATGCTACCGCCGCCGTAGCCATTGCCACCACCACCTCCACCAACGCCGCCAGCACCACTACCGCTGCCACTGTGGTCGTCCATGAATTCAGTGAGGCCTTGGAAGGTCGACATCATGGACTCATGCGCAGTGAAGACCGCCCATGGACCCGCGACGTCAAGACCTGCATCGTCGTACTGCACCGGAGCCAGTTACGATAGAAGCGCATAAAAACAGCAGCAACAGAAAACACGGTAAGAGAGAGAAAGCGTGAAAAAAAAGAAGAGCACACGCAGCCCCCTATATAAACGGGCTTACCTGCTGGAGGCTAGCGAGCGGCACAGCCCGCCGGTGGGTTCCACCTGACTGCGAGCCCGTGCGGTCGGTGCGGCGCGCGTGGAGGAGCATGTGGACTAGGTAATACTCGAGCAAGTCAAACCGCACGCAAGGCACGTCCGCGCCGTCTTCTCCCTGCGCCAGCTGGTGCAGCTGGGCAGCCCCACCGCCGCGCAACGCACATGTAAGCAACGACGACGGCGACGACGACGCCCCACTACTGCTACCGCCACTGCTGTTGCTGCGGATTAAGCTACTGCTCGGCGACTCAGCACCGTACAAGGCTCGCGCGTTGGCGTTCACGAGTTCGAGGAGGTCCTCGGGCCCCAAATCGGCGCCGTGGTTCAGCACGAATTGCGTGGTGGCCGAAAAGTCGCTCACAGGCACAGGCAGCAGCAGCCCCTGCGCCACCTCACGGGCTGGGTCCCGGTGCCACCCCGCGAGCAAGTTCCACCAGCTGCCTCCGACTTGAAAGAGGCCGCAGATCAGCGGGCCCGTAGTGGCGACTTGGGGCGACCCCAGCCGCCCCCCGCTGCCGGCACTTGCGCTCATCCCGAGCGCGCTGCTGCTGCCGCCTGCTCCGCCGCTGATCTCACTTCCAGCTGCCACAATCCAGGTTCGGTAAAGCGTGCGGGTTCCCCAGTTGCCAAAGCAGCGGGTGATGATACCTTGCGTGAACTCAACGAAGTCGTTGAGGAAGTCACCTGAAGGTTTCCATGCAAAACGGGAACGCAGCGTAATGCTGATTAGGCGAAGAGCGCTTTCAATTGTAGCATTTACTAGCAAAATGTGGTGGCTAAATGATGGATCGGCCGACAGATTTCACACTGCGCTTTTGTCAGCTAGGCAAAGCGCGATTCAAAGATGGGGTTAAGGAGGAGAACAGCTATGGAAGGTAGGGAAAGAGTATCCAAGCACACCGTCCGCTCCAAGCTCGTTGTAATGGTCGCGAAGAAAACCGGCGTACGCGTTCACCATGTCACGTGCCAAGCCTGGAATCTCATGCTTCGCCACCTATCGCATATATGCACGAAGCTTGAAATGAAGACGCCGTGCAGGGTGCTTAGGTAGGAGTTCACTAGAGTATGCTCGAAGTGCTTGAAAACCTGGGCGCCGAGGCGTTTAAGTTTCGGGCAAGAGCGATCAGCTGCGCGATCCAGGTCAGTCGGAGGCGCAGCATCGGCCTGCCCCGATTGAGTGCTGCTCTGAGCTACCATTGCCATTCTTGTGGGTCTTTGTAGGGTTTGAGGCGTTAGAGGCAACAGTTGGGCTGTGCAGCAAATACAAAATACTACAAAATACTATATTAGAATATCGAGTAAATTTTCGGTGACTGTGACTGTGGTTACTGCAGCAGCTGCGAGCTGCGAGCTGCGGAAGTAGAAATAATGCCATGCCCAATGCAAAAGGCGCAAAAGTTTCACATTGCGTGCTCCTTACTGATTCCAGATCGCGGAATTTATGCGAATTTCGCGGCCCTCTTGGAATGATTCACATGCGAATCAAAGTCAAAGTCTCAGGTTTCAAAAACATAAGACATATCTGGACTCTTGATCGCGAAAGAGACTTCGTTGTAGCCCCCTCTTCCGCGGGCGGGAACTCTACTTTTGAGCAGCATTCTCAGAGCACAGAGGAGCGTGCCACTTTGGACCGCTATCATCACTTCCACGGCCATTCGGGGCTGTGTTCCGGCGTTGAAAAGATGGAAGAAGGAAGAAAGGAAGAAGCTCTTAGGCAACTTAGGCAGCCACACACCGCAGCACACAGCACCACGCCCAGGTTACTTCAGGAATACAGGGCTATCTTCGCTTCGCCCTCTTTTCGTCGTGTTATTTCTGGTGAAGGATTCATAGTATACTGGTATTAAGTATATTTCATATAGCCCCCATCTTACATCTTTTTCTCTTCACCATAGGCTTCTCTCAATCTTTCGAATTCCTGTGTGCTACGTGCAACACACAGAAAATTGGAGCGCAGGCCCCAGTAACAGCAGAAACGGCGAACTGAGACTCCTCTAAAAGCAAATAACAAGGAGCAAGAAAGCAAACTTCATGAACGCTGGGCTCGGCAACGAGGGCATGCCCGCGCTGCCCAAGCGTTTCAGCTGTTCGCCAACGCCAATGCGCTTCACGCCGTACTGCAAGAGGCCTTGAAAGCTCTGCCAGGTTTCGCTCAGGCGGCGCATGTGCCTGGCTCGGCGCACTTTAGCTCGCTTCAGGAGCTGCCGGTCGTAGTGGGCTCGTTTTGCGTCGTCGCTGAGCACTGCGTAGGCCTCTTGCAGGAGCTACAGAGAAGGAAGAAGAAAGAGGCACAGGAGGAGAATTCAAATGATTTGCATTCGTTAGGTCTTTTCTATGATCATTGCGTTTGCCTTCAGAAAGATGTATTCCTCCAGGATCGAAATCAGAAGCGAGAAGCGAGGATATTATGACGAAAAGAAGGAGAAGAAAGAGAAGGGACATCCATGAAAGGCAACAGTCTCTCCAATGTAGCAGCGATAGCTAAATCCATCATGCACATGCGCACATGAATACTGCCCTGGATAAATAGCTTACCGCAAACGCAGCTGGAGCGTCCGCATCCAGGTTTTTGTCAGGGTGCACTGTCAACGCGCGCTGCCGGTACTCCTGCTTTACTTTCGCCCGCCCTTTCACGCTGCGGCGCAAGCCCAGCACCTTGTACCAGTCTCCGCCGCCGGCGTCCCCTAGCATCGAGCTGCCATCGCCCGCGGCTCTGAGCACGCTCGCGACTGCGCGTCGGTGGGCAGCGCGCGTAGGCTCATCGAGAGCTGCGCGGGCCGCCCGCCGGGACTCCGGCTCGACCTCTTCCTCGGCTTCCTCGCCGCCGCCAGCTCTTCCAGCCCCATCTCCATGCCCTGCTCTGCTAGCCCCGCCGCCAGGCCCACCTGATCGCATTTGCTCATTGAGCGACGCAAAACTGGGGGCGTCCGACCCGCTAGCACTACCGCCTGCTCCGCCGAAGCCCATGCCGCTGCCGTTGGAGTTGGCGTTTCCTGGCTGGCTGCTCCGTGGCACGCGGGAGCGCCCACCGCTACCGCTCGTCTCTACGCTCTCACGCGAGCTCAAGCGGTCTTTCATAGCCCCTGCTCCTGCTGTCGCCCGGTAGAAAGTGCTCTTGCTGCGCTGCGAAGCACGAGCTGCTTCGGCTGCAGCGGCGGCGGCCTCTTCTTGGGCTGCTTTATTCTCAGCCAATTTTGCCGCGGCCTCAGCGCTAGCCGCCCGCGAAGCATCGTGCTCTGCATCGGCCTCTTCCGCCTGCTGCGCTGCTTCCTCAGCCTCAAGCTCTCTCATATACTCGGCCAGCGCCTCCATTTCTTCGGGGTCCATCGTTTCCACTCCGCCGTCGTCGCCGACCACTACGTGCACCCATACATTTGGGATGGCTAGGCACACAGCCAAAACCAACCTACAGGCTAGCGCAAAGCGCATAACGCTCTTATTTTTGTGAGCTCTTATTCGAGAGTTGTTGAGTGCAATAATAGAGCTATAGGCTAGCTTCTCTCTAGGACCTTATTTCTAAGACATCATGAGCTCAAGCTCTCAAGTTGAAGCATTTGAAGCAACTCTTCGGTCAGTTCACGTCGTGTGCATCCCGTTTCAAGAATTCACGATCACACAAGAGGCTGCTAATTAATAAAAAAATTGTCATCAAGTCATCAAAGGTTTTCATCGACGAGGACCAGATACCTTGCTATCATACTGTGAAGATACAACAACTTAACTTATCCTCTCGACTCAGCAGCAGCTCGGCAGTAGGAATGAGCTACAACTAATATGAGACTTATAGATGACAGCTGCGCAGTTATAAAGCCTACGCGATCCGATTAGGCCTGCGAGCATGATGGTTGCTTTGTTCCGAGGCAGAGGCATGGCTGCAAGAGCACGTAGATAGCAAACGGCTGTCTGTACCTGAAGGACCGGAGGTGTTGGTAGCCGATGAAGCCGCTGAAGCCACCGACATGGCAACTTCTTGTCGGTGGGTTGCTCTCTCGAACTCCACTTGGAATTTGGTTTGCATGGATAGCGTTGGACGGAGTTATTGACGCCCGGTTTTCGTCGGATATGGGTGCGTAAGATAATGCATTGCGGCTGAGTAATTGTGCTAGAGAGATCGCTTAATTCGCAAAAAAAAAAATCTGCCATATTTCTTTATTAGAGCAAACAGTTCCGCGTCTGTATGATCCTCATATAACTTATCGAACACGCTCTCTCTTTGTCTACAATTTTCTTGCCATTTCCTTGCCCTGCGTAGCGACGATTGAACGGTTGCACCTAGGCCACGCAATGTGCTTGCTTTTCTTTTTTGCGGGCGGGTTAGCTCCGGTGCGCCCTTTGCAGCGGCTCGTTGGCGACCGTTGGTCGGTGGGGCTCAGCGCGTGCACGGTTGGCGTCGGTCTCGTTGGCAGCGCGTTTGCCGTCAACGTCTGGCAGTTCCTCGTAGGCTCGGGTGCCGTAGTAGGTGTAGGCTGCGCGCTCGGTCTCATCCCGCCGCTCTGCCTCGGTTTCCAATATTTCCCTACTCGCAAAGGCCTGGTAGGCGGTATCATCAACGGGGGCATGCTTCTAGGCACCAGCGTGGCAGCGCTCTTAGCCACTACCTGGCTGCGGCCGTGGTTCGACTACGGGGAACAGGACGCCGCCTCTGGCAACTCCGACGCCGATGACGATGCATGGAGCCAAGGGGTGCCTGACTGCCACGGTGCTGCCATTGATGACGCTGGAAAAGTGGCTGCTGCCATTTGCTGGCGGGTGCCTGGGGCCATGCTCATCCTTGGCGCCGCCGTCACTGCGTTCGGCCTATGTGGAGCGGCCCTGTTACCAAAAAACAGTAGTAGAAGTCACTTCAGCAAGTGCTCCTTGCACCGATCGCAACGATTTGGCAGCTCTTCGGGAGCATCTCGTCAAAATGCGCCTCGAAGTGCAAGCACAGATCTTGTGGGCCAACCCCCCCAACCTTTGGCTATGGTCACGACGAATGAAGCTTCACCCTCGCCTTCCTCGGCGCTATCGCGCTCACCCATCCGCAACCATGCTGCCGCAGAAAACAGCACCATGTGTAGCCATAAAAACGGTGCCGATAGCTATGGACCTGGAGGAGGAGGTATTTCTGCGTATGCTATATCACAAGCCAACACGGGGTTCGACGAAGCCTTAAGTGTCGCGCATTTCAGCGTGAGAACACCATCAGTACAGGACGAAGATCGGCCGTGGAGCGAGTACGATGCTATCAGCGACAGGAGCAGCTTTCCAGATGGCTCTATACGCGACAATGAGGATAACTCTAGCATGAGAAAAGGCGGTAGCAGCGGTGAAAACGAAAGCGACGGTAACAATAACAATAACCAACATCTTTCACCACGGCCTCTGCATGGTACAAGGCAACAAGACGCCCAATTTATGACCTCAGGGCACTATGGCACGGGAATGCAGCAGCAGCGTCCATTCCAGCGCTTGATCGTGTGGCTTATTGTCGCAAGCTTTGCTTTATCAGCGAGTCCACCGCTGTTGCTCATGTTTGCGTGGAACCCTCACGCACTCGCGGGTAATGAAGACGATGAAGGCAATGATCACGACGACCTTGCAATGAATTCTACATCTACCAGTGGGCAGGGAGCCAGACACAACAGCCGCGAGTTTACGCTCGCTTCGTCTGCTGCGATTGGCCAATTAATACTAGTCGTGGCATTTGCATTCGGTGGATGTGTGTGGGGCACAGCTCACGATGCGATCACCACAACACATCGCTCATCTGAGTCATCACCTAGCAGTGGCAGAAGCAGCAATAGCAACAACAACGGCAGCAGCAGCGGTACTCCCAAAGCAACAGAAGAGCTGTCGGAGTCCGAGGCACGAGTAGTCTTACCTGCTGTGGTGCTGAGTGTTTGTTCCTTGCTTTGTGCTGGAGCTTACAGCACAGCAAAGGCTGGGAACAATTTAGCTTCCTTTTTCGCTTTACATGTAGCTTCGGCGAGTTGTTTGGGCGGCGCGGTCTCCATTTGGCCTGCTATCGTAGCTGAGCGAGTAAATGTCGACCAATGGCTCTCGGAACTCAGTTTCCTCTTCGCAGCCAGCACAGCAGTGGCCACGGTGATTGTAGTGGCTGCTGCCGTCATCTTTCGCGGCGCTGGTTTGCACTTGCTGTCGTCCTTGCTGGAAGGTCAGTCACCGGGCGGCGGTGCAGGCGTCGACGACGACCAGCCAACAGCACCGGCAGTTGGCTTGTCCACTACGGAAATTCAAGCTCTTTTGATCGTGGCTGTCCTGGCCGTAGCAGCGTCCGTAGCAGTGGCGGCTGCTATAGCTGCTGCAGCGGTGGCGGAGGCACTCGCAGATGAAGAACTGGAGGAGGACGAGATTAACGAAGGCGCCAACGCAGGTTATTCTCCTCTCAGTGCACCCCCTGAAGGCCCACTGTCTGCCCATCAAAGAGGTGCCACATCCAGTAGCCCAGGCGGAAACCAGGCCCCCGATGTACGGAGGCGGCCCGTGCCATCGGCTGTTTTGGATAGAGGGCACAGGTGAAGTGCCTTAGTAGCGCAAAGCAAGGTGATCGTGGATTGAAGCTGGCGAGAATTGGTGAGACATATGGGTTTCTTGGAGTTTTATCTGCATTAATAATAGGACGTGACATCTCAAGGAACTCAGTGTCAAGCGCAGAGCTATAATTAGTAAGGCATATAATTTGCTCTCAAGTGCCCGGCTCTCAATTCTAGTTCCGCCCCATGCGCCATGATTATTTAAAAATTTTAAATGGTGCCTAGACAAATATGTATTAGCCATGATGAGAGGTGAGAGGCAAAAAGCGGGAGCTCACTCGCAAGTCAAAAATATTGGGGCTACCAGCTCACTCCAGACGAGCAGACAAGAGCACTTCACTTGCTCACGAACGCAGAGCTGCCGTTTGCCGACTTCGCGCAATTGCCAGAAGTGCAAAATGCACATCGATTGCAGCAGTTTGGGTTTAGGCTGATTAGAAATCCTCTTTTACTTCCTGCATCGTTCAATTAAACTGAACTATCAGCTATCAGCTGTTGCCTGTGAAACGTGCAACCGACTCACAAATCAAGCGCATCTTCAAGGGCATCTACCAGGGAATCCGAATCGATGCCTTCGTAGGCGCTGTTGACAGTGACCAGCCCGGTGTGAAAAGATGCTCCGCCAGAAATGGGCACGTCCTTTCCTCTTGATGTCCTAATAGACCTCCAACCCTTCTTTGCCTTTGCCTTTGCCTTGCCTCTTCGCGCAAATGCATCTTCGTCACCTGGCATAATTTCTTTGGCAACTTCAAGCTTTTCGGGTGCATCGTCGTCTTGAACATCGGAATTGCTGCTCGTTCGATTTCTTCTTCTTCTTCTCTTACTGCTAACACCATCATCAGTCATGGTACTGTCACCAAGGCTGCTGCTGCCATCACCGCTGTTGCTACCACCGCTACCACGGCTGCTAGTGAGAAATCGCCTGCTCCTTGACATCAGTTTCCGCGACGCTTCGAGTTGTTCGTTGAGAGGCGGTTCATGAGAGGGCACCGCCCAATAGCGAAGGCCGAGCTTCGCAGCCATGACCATGAACCACTGGCGGTTCTCGTTTCGGCTAGAGCGCAGGCAGAATTGCGCGAGAAAGATAAAGTGAACACGTGAAAAGAATCCGCATGGCAAAGAATTCCGTACTATGCAACACCTTATCTGCTCTCAACTTTCTGATCACATCCAACCCTCATCACCTACATACTACCCAGCCTCTCATTCCCAACCCCCAAACAAGAACCTGTGCAAGAGCTCAAAGACCGCAGCTCCCGGCGACAAATGAAGCATCGAGGTCAAAGCCGCCCCGTGCGGCGCGAGCACCACTGCAGCTTGGCGAAAAGCGGCGACTTGATCTGAATAAGGCTCATCACCGTGGACCTACATGTAAATACAATATAGGGGCATCAGACCAAGAAATGAGACGAAGCTGAACACAAGAAGAAAGAGAGAAAGAGGAGTGCTTGAAAGAGAAAGGTGATTCTGCTATGAATGGTTCAAATTGCTGCGGTAGAAAGATTATCTATGTTGAAGAAGAGACATGCACAGGAAAATCACCGAAGTTACTATCCCAGCTACTTCAAGTAACCGCCTTCATCAAGACCGCTACCACTAGGACCATTACCTCAACGACTGGATAAGCCTTCTTGGTGGCGGCAAAATGCGCCCGCAGCTTCACCAAAAGCTCAGCCAGGTTCGGGACGCAGCGCTTGCACCGTCCCGAGGGCACTAGACCGTTGCGAGACACCACCACAATCGTGGAGGTGTTGAACGGCAAGTGGCGATATAAAGGGCTGTGCGCAAACAAAGATCGGAGCTCCGAGAGCTGGGCGTCGTGCTGCACGTGAGGCGGCTGCATGATCTACGAAGGTATTGTAATAGGGAGGAAATGAAGGAGAAAATAACAGAAAACATGCAAGCACGTCCATCGAACAGAAAGAGAAGAAGCGTGTGCGAGAGAGAGAAAGAAATCGTTCACATTACTTCGGTGGTCTACCAACAACCCTTGCACACGTGCGCTACGACAATGGTTGTACCAACAACGAACTTACCGCTCGCCGAAGTTGCACGATCGGTGAAATCGCCGAAAACACTTTCCGGTCACTGCGGTAGGCCAGCGAGGAAAAAGTCGGGTCATGCTCGTCGTACGGGTAGTGTACCACCTGCGCAGCACCAACAAATTGGAGCGATGAAGAATGCACTATTTGAGCAGGCACATATCGCATTAAGAATAGCCTTAACAGAAGGAAAGTGGATTTGTAGAGAGTATGAACGGAATATACATGGGGACTCTAATTCGTTTTTACTTGAAAGCTTGATTGTGTGTACCTGTCGCATCGGAATGCCGAGGGCTTCCAGCAGGCTCTTAGTGTACGCCTCCACGCCGCACGTAAACCCACGCAACGCGCTCAAACCACCATTTGCGCTGCTGATACTACGACTGCTGCCAGTACTGCTGGAGCTACCCCTGTCACTATTGCTGCTACTCCCATGCGTGTTGGCATTCGCCACGGTCTTCCAGGGCGCAAACTTTTGCTTCAGCTTGAACCAGGGCTCTTTGCAGGTGCGCATGAGGAGCACGAGCCCGGGGTCTTCCCGCAGCCTGGGCAACAAATACGCCACCGACGCGAGGGCTTGTATGGTGTGAAAGTAATTGTCACCGCTGCCGCCCTGGTAGTCGCCCCACCTACAGTTGTCACAAGGGAAGAAGAAAGTGTAAGCAACTCAGTAAAGAAGAGCGATTAGAAAATGTAACATTGGTCCGACTATGGAACCCTAAACAATCTTGACTCACCCGCCGCCGTGGGCCACAACAGCGCGGTCGAGCACGAGCACCTGGTAAAAGTGCAAGGTCAACACAGGCAAATGGGATAAAAGATCACGAGTGAGCAAGACATCCACAAACAGGGCCTATCAAGAAGAACCATATGATTACATGCTATTATCAAACAATGTAGCACCAATCCTCTGGAAACTGACAATAACTTCAACAAAGAGTTACCGCCAATCCCCTCACCGGAGCTTTGGCTAAGTGCTGCGGCTGTGCCCACAGCAGAGCTTCCCGTTCTCGAGCTAAAGCGCCTCGCTCGTCCGTAGCCCATGTGTCGATTGGGAAACAACAGCTTGCTGGAGCACTGCTTTCATCAGTACTGGTGCTGCCAGTGCTGCTGCTGTGGTTGTCGTTGCTGCTCTGCGCGAGCCCGCCCCTCTCCTGTGCAGTAGCTAGGGGCACGAAGGACCTTCCGTCACGAGTAAACGGCACAAACTGCCCGCCCAAGAGAACGTCGCGCAGTTCAACTAACGGCACGTCCAGCGATAAAGAGCACTGCCGAGAATCACTTCTGTGCCCACTACCCTGTTGATGGCTAGCTTGGTTTGCACCGCTCCACTTGATGCTAGTTCTGCCCTCTGCTGAGGCATAAAAGCCACGTTTGTGGCCACGGCGTACGCGTCGCGTTATCTCAGCATCGCTATCTTTGCCTTCTTCAGCATTATTTGGCTTTTTTAGCGAAGTTCCTGCCACTCCAGCCAAGCAAGTGCTAGGCTCAGCCAAGTGCCGAAGCTCCGTCCACGGGGTTTCCCAAGTGCCGTTGCGGTACAGCACGTCTCGCGCCGTACCCCGTGCCGAGTCCCTCGAGTGCGGCAATCCGCGGGACTTTGCATCCCCACTGACCCGCACCCAGTCTAAAAAGCCGCCAGGGGCACCGCAGTAGCGATCGCGCGCCTGACACGACTCAAAGAAGCCAGGCCGCTTTACAGTCTCGAGCGGCTCAAGCACCCCACTAGCGCATTCGGGCGTAAGCTGGCACATATGATTCAGGTTCAAGCCTTGAAGGCGCTGCCTGCTGCGGTCAACTTCAGCGGGTGCACCGAGCTCGATTTGCTCCAAAGAATGGATTGCTTCCATGGAAACGATTGCTAGCGCAATGCCGCGCAAATCTACCATTGCTAAATGAAGGAACACTCCCAAGAACTCTTAGAGCTTGTCTACACTTCTTAATAAGAGAGTACTGTTACTGGCCTACAAACTCCACTGAGGCGATAAGTGGCAATTAAATTCATTTGGAAACCTATGGCAATTGAATTCATTTGGAACAGGAAGCTAGCAACTCAGTCTCGACGTCCGTTAAGTATTAGTGATCTGCCGTAGTTCGTTCGGACAATATAGTAACGACTACCTACCCGTTACTAAGTACGCTGAGAGCATTGCTATGTCTGAACGAAGAGTGAAACAAATTTCGTGTGCACGGACTCAATAAAGAAACCTATAATGTAGAAATCCTAGGAGGCATCTATAGCCTATCGCCCGTGCGTCTGGGCTTGTCCGAACTCAGACCGTAACAACTGTAGCCTGCCTGATTCCTGTATCCTGTATCTTTAGCCAAGAACTCGCGCTTTTTGAAAATTATTTTTAAAATTTTCTCCCTTCTGGGGAGAGAAAAAAAAAAGTACAGGCATATATACGGCTACATACGGTTTCGGATTTCATAAATTTCGGGCATTTTTGGAACATTCATTTTAGACGAGGCAGGAGCGCTTAATAAGTTTTTGGTCTTGCGCCCCTTGTGCGCACCACCATGGATGGCTCCGAACAGAGACCGGATCTGGAGCTCGCCTTCAAGGAGCTCGAGACCTCTCTCGATGACATGATTGAAATCTGCGAGTCAACCTCTATCCCATACACCGTTATCGAGGTGCGCTCCCACGCCACATCATACTTCAGTAATTGCCGTCATCGGTGCTTACACGATGGTGACGAGCTTGCGGAAAGCTGCTCGCTCTTTTTATCCCTGAACTTTTTAATGTGATAGTATTCTGTTCAGTTGGGCTACATTGCGACGCTATTTATATGATGCCACTCTGCAAAAAGTGTTTTTGCCTCTATGGCCTTAACTGATTTTAGCATATGCCGGTTTGCTCTCACCACCACCTATCTCGTGTTGCGATGGCCTCATTTTCTTTTAATTTTCAGTTCGCTCAAGGGCAAGCACCGGAATGGTCTGTGGAGGACATTGAGGAGGAGCTCATTGTGCAGTGCTCGGAGCTGCTGCCGGGCTTGCTGGCCAAGCGGGCGGAGACTGGCGGCGAGAGCGAAGAGGCCGCGGCGAAGCGAAAGGAGCGCGAAGAAAAGCAAGCTAAGGAAGCAGCGGAAAAGAGGGAAAAGGAAAAAGCTGAAAAGAAGGCAGCCAAGGAGAAAGAGGCCGCTGAGAAGAAGGCCGCGAAGGAGAAACAGGAGGAGGAGAAAAGGCAGCAGAAGGAGGCTGCGGCGGCGGAGAAAGAGAAGCGCGACAAAGAAAAGGCCGAAGAAAAAGCCAAGAAGGATGCCGAGAAAGCCAAGAAGGACGAAGAAAAGGCTAAGCGCGATGCTGAGAAGGCTAAGCAGAAGGAGGAAGAGGACAAGAAGAAGGCCGAGGAAAAGGCAGCCAAGGAGGAAGAGGCAGCCAAAAAGCGCGAGGAAGCGGCCAAAAAGAAGGAAGAGGAGGACAAGAAGAAGGCCGAAGAAAAGGCCAAGAAGGACGAAGAGGCAGCCAAGAAGCGGGAAGAGGCGGCTAAGAAGAAGGAAGAGGAGGATAAGAAGAAGGCTGAAGAAAAAGCCAAAAAAGACGAGGAAGAGAAAAAGAAGAGGGAAGAAAAGGAGGCGGCGGCAGCCGAGAAAAAGCGGACGGAGGACGAGAAGGCGGCAGCCAAGGAGAAGGAACAAGACGAGAAGATGAAGGACGCCCCAGAAGACGACAAGAAAAAGTACGAAGAAAAGAAGAAGGCTGAAAAGGAAAGGAAGCAAAAAGCCGAAGCAGAAGCGAAGCAAAAGGAAGAGGAAAGGAAGAAGAAAGAAGAGGAAAAGGCCGCCGCCGCCGTCAAGCGGGAAGAGGAGCGAAAAAAGAAGGAAGAAGAGGACGCCAAGAAGAAGGAAGAAGACGACAAGAAGAAGGCGGAGCAGAAGGCTATTGACGACGAAAAGAAGGCTGTTGAGAAGGAGAAGGCCAAAAAACAGAAAGAAGAAGACGACAAGAAGAAGGCCGAGGAAAAGGCCAAAAAGGAAATCGAAGACAAAAAGAAGAAGGAAGAAGCGGCCAAAAAGAAGGAAGAAGACGACAAGAAGAAGGCTGAAGAGAAAGCCAAGAAGGATGAGGAAAACAAGAAGAAGAAGGAAGCTGCTGCAAAGGAGAAGGAAGAGAAGGACAAGAAGAAAGCGGAAGAAAAGGCGGCTCAAGACGCGAAGGACAAGAAGCGCAAAGAAGAAGAGGACAAAAGGAAGGCTGAGCAGAAGAGGAAAGACGACGAGCGCAAGCAAAAGGAAAAGGAAAACGACGAGCAGCGCAAGAAAAAGGAGCAAGAGCGCAAGGAGAAAGAAAAGGAGCGCGCGGCGAAGCGCAAGGAAGAAGAAGAAAAGCGGAAAGA
>Ga0307930_1000811_pt1 | contig 25112 bp, 23 predicted proteins | sample OrgLakmetageno46_FD_203161 | JGI IMG/M metagenome (GOLD analysis project Ga0307930, IMG submission 203161) | Saline water microbial communities from Organic Lake, Antarctica - #46 | ecosystem: Environmental > Aquatic > Non-marine Saline and Alkaline > Saline | place: Antarctica: Organic Lake...
CTTTTGTTCGTGGCACACCCCAGTAGAGAATTTTGAGGCGTTTGCGGGTGCGGTTGGTAAAGACAAACAACGCGCCAGACATTAACGGTACATCAAGCTCTTGTTCTATAATCAAGGCGATCCCGTTGAATTGTTTACGGAAGTCGATCGTCTTTGGATATAAGTAAACGGCGGTTGGGTCAACGAACATTCTCATGCGGCAAGGCCCTTTAGCAAGGTGGCTAGCCAAATAGGATCGCATTGTGTTGATAATGATAATTGCGCATGCTGAGTTTGTAAAATAATCGTGCTAGGTATGGGCGATACTTGCGCTTTCACAAATTGATTGGATTGTGCAACTGCTACCGATGTCGAGGATTGTTTCTGTGACGTGCTTTTCTTCCTGCCCATTGGTGTTGTCAGCCCCATAGCGTGGCGACGAGAATAGAAGGTTTGCACGGGAATTTTGCGCTCAAAGCAGAACTGTTTAGTGGTCCCGGCAAACTCTTCGTGAGCTTGCATTATTTGTTGCCATTGTTTGGTTGTACGTTTAGTCATGCTTGGTTCTCAGTGGTTGAAAACCTTATTGTCTAATATTCTGAACGCTTAGCACATGTGTAGTTCTAACGACTGACACTCTACTTTAATGACAAACGACACCCTAATGATATGGGTAATGCAGAGATAGAGCAGTTCCTTTCCTATCTCGCAAATCAGAGGAAGGTGAGTAGTTCAACTCAAAATCAGGCCTTGTGTGCAATAATTTTTGTTTATAAACACATCCTAAAACGAGAAATAATTGGCTTAGCTTATTCATTTACTAAGCAACCAAGACGCATGCCTTGTGTATTAAGTGAATATACTCGCGCAAAATTGCTCAGATATACTTTTCACCTCGCATCGATAAGCACTCAGTAAATACGCCTCATAAGTAAACATGAATAACAATTATTTGGTATAAACCGCGTAATAGTTCAAATGCATTAACATCTATTTATATAAGGCATTGCTCACCTGAATCTGGGCCAACAAAGCATTCAATAAACTGTTTATTTATACAGTGATTATATGTATAGTGTGAAGCTTAGTTCATTTATTAAAAATCATGGAGGCCATTATGGCAGTTATCACTCAGTATGTGGTTCAGCATAAAGGAGTTGAGAAATTGGTGACAACAGACAAGAAAGAAGCTGATAAGTACGACAAAATGTTAGAGGTTGCTGACAACCTTAGTTCTTATTTAGCAGCCAAAGGCATTGAGCTTGATGAAGCAATTTCCGAAGAGTTAGGCATTCTGTTATCCAAAAATAAAGAGTCTGTCATGAAGATAATGAAAGGGGGTGAAGTTGACGGTATTCTTGAAGTCGAATCAGCCGAAGTAGTAGAATTATCCTCAGCAAAAAAAAAGAAATAGCGTAGTCACAAAACACTGCCCTCACTAACGCAACCATGACCAAAAAAATTAGTGAGTCGGCAGATAAATGCATGTTACTAGGAAAGAAACCGGGACTAAGAAATAAATCATGGCCCCTGTCACGAAGTGAGTTGCTTAGGCTGTTCCGCCTACGGTCAGTTTATCCACTTTCAGAGTCGGTTGCCCAACACCGACAGGCAATGATTGACCATCTTTACCACAAACACCAATACCCATGTCCAATGATAAGTCATTTCCTATCATAGAAATTTCCTGCATGACTTCAGGTCCGTTACCAATCAGCGTTGCGCCTTTTATTGGTGTAGTTACTTTCCCATTTTCAATTAGGTAAGCTTCAGAAGTAGAGAATACAAATTTGCCAGAGGTAATATCGACCTGACCACCACCAAAGTTAGGAGCATAAACGCCTCTCTCAACTGATGCAATAATATCCTCAGGGCTATGCTCACCCGCGAGCATATAAGTATTTGTCATACGCGGCATTGGCAAATGTGCATAGCTTTCGCGTCGTCCATTGCCAGTGGGGCTTAACCCCATTAAGGAAGCGTTATGCTTGTCTTGCATGTAGCCCTTTAACATACCATCTTCAATAAGCACGTTGCGCTGGGTCGGCACGCCTTCATCATCAACTGATAATGATCCGCGGCGATCTACCATCGTGCCATCGTCAATAACGGTGACACCTTTAGCTGCAACCTGCTGACCAATACGACCACTAAATGTTGACGCACCTTTGCGATTAAAGTCCCCTTCAAGTCCATGACCAACAGCTTCATGTAAAAGCACGCCAGGCCAACCACTGCCAAGAACAACCGGCATTTGTCCTGCGGGTGCTGGAACAGCAGCTAGATTAACTTCGGCCATATGTATTGCCTCATCAGCAAGCTGTTCATATAACGGTTTATTGTCATTGAGCATACTTTCAAAGTAATCGTATGTGCGACGTCCACCCGCACCGGCACTTCCACGCTCTCGTTTACCCTCTTTTTCAAGTAACACAGAACAATTTAAGCGAATAAGCGGGCGAATATCAGTTGCAAAAGTACCATCAGTAGCCGCAACTAACACCTCTTCATAAATACCGCTTAAACTAACAACCACTTGAGTTGCGTGCGGAGCCGTTTTTCTAATGTAGCGATCTACGCTTTGTAAAAGCGTAATTTTGGCATTGTCTTGCATGCTCAAAATTGGATTTTTTTCAGTGTATAATGACTTGTGGTCCACGGCAGTGAAGCCATCTACCTTCTGTATACCACCAGTAGGTGCTATTCCTCTTGCAGCCTTGCAAGCATCGGCTAAAGCACGACTTGAAATTTCATCAGAGTAAGCAAATCCAGTTTTTTCACCCGATATTACACGAACACCAACGCCTCTCTCTATATTATAACTACCGTCTTTAACAATCCCATCTTCCAATACCCAGCTTTCATGCTGACTCGACTGAAAGTATAAATCAGCAAAATTGGCTTGATGAGAAAACACATCTTCTAATAAAGAAGAGAGCCTATTTTTGTCAATCCCTGAGGCCGTAAGAAGATTTTTTTCGACAGATTGGCTCAAAATTGTTTCCTATTATGTTTATGTTGTTGTATTGGCATTTCTTTGCGAATGTTAGCCAATAATGCATTCTCATATTTAGCTGCAATCCAGCCTTCACTAGCAGGTAGATTAGCAAGTAATTCTCCCCATGGAGAATAAATACAACTATTTCCATAGGTCTCGCGTCCATTATTATGAACGCCAGTTTGATCAGATGCTACTACATAACACTGATTTTCGATACTCCTGGCTTGCAGCAAAGGATGCCAATGAGCCTCACCAGTGCGACGCGTGAATGCACTGGGAACGACTAATATGTCAAGTTGTGGCATCTTTTGAATAAGCTCTGGGAAACGCAGATCATAACAAACTATCTGCCCAACGGTGCCCCAGGGGCTATCGAAGGTGATAACATCTTCACCACGTAAGGTGGTTGCAGACTCCTTGTATTGACCTGTATTGTCATTAACACTGACATCAAATAAATGAATTTTGTCATACCGGCTAACAACCACACCTTCGTTGTTATAAACCAAGCTCGCCGCATAGAATTTTGCGGCCTCAGCGTTCACGACGTCACTTTCAAAAGGTCTGATTGGCAAGGTACCCGCTACAATCCACTTATTGTAGCGCTTTGCTAACACTGCCAAGGCAGCCTGTATTGGCCCATCATCAAAAGTTTCAGCAATATCGATTTGTTTCTTATCGCGGGCACCGAAAAAAGCAAAACACTCGGGTAAAACGACCAACTGCTGCTTGTCGTGCAGCCGTATTAATTGTCGTTCGATCAATGCCAAATTATGTTCGATGCTCGGTGTCGAGGTTATTTGAATCGCAACAAGGTCAGTCATCACTCAGCACCCTCTTTCACTTCCATCATTAGTGTATCTTCCTTGGTTGGAGGAATAAAATTATTATCAATTTCAGGCAATGGGTCTCTTCTTGCTGGTAGCGCAACTTCAGTACTTTCTCGTCCTGTTTCAATTAATATAGGAGCCTCTAACGTACCTGTAATACTATAATTGACGTTGGAAATCACTTTAGCCGATGTTAAAACTTGATCTAACGCCAAGGCAGCCAGCGCGGTAGGTGGATTAACCATAAAGTAGACCAACACTGGCAGGTTACCGGTTACATTTGGGGTAAAACTCACATTGTAATTAAGCTCTTTAGCCACTAAATCCGTGTAGCCATAAATTTCCATCTCACCGGCTCCACCATCTATCTTGGTATCTCGGGTATCCGCTTTGCCTTCCGTAATTTGCATGCTGCCTTGCATCTCATCGTAGAAGAAACCTTTAGCAAAGACATCTCTGAAATCTAAGCTTAATTTTCGAACAAGTGAGTCTAAACTTAATAATGTAAAAATGCGTGAGCCTTTGTCACTGACTTCAGTTATATAACCATCTGATAATTGCCATTGCATTTCACCATCTAAATGCTCAAATGAAAAGTCGAATGGAGACGCTTTCCAAGTAAACGCAAAATCCATATCTGCTTCACTGTCTTTGATCCCAGAGTCAAATTGAAAATCTTTTAAAAACGCACCAAAATCTCCGCTTTTTAAATCACCATTAATAAAGGTATAGTGATCATCATTACGCTTATACCATTGACCGTTTGCACGAATATTGCCGTTCGGGCTATTAATTTGAATATCTTCTATTCTCAAACCATCATTGTTAGGGAAACTCTCAAACTTAATTTCGCCTAGATGATTACCGAATACTTGGCATTCTTTGCAATTAATTCTAATGCGAGGCAATGATTGCGGTTCTATTTCCGGCCGTGGCTGATTGTCCTGCTCCACCCATGTATCAAACCGGACGAAGTCAGCATCTATTTCAATTCCTTCCTCTATCCAACGATTATGAAATATTATTTGTGCTTTGGCTTCATCAGACAAAACATCAAGTATCCAGTCGTTGTTCGCGGTTTTTACCGCCACGTTTGCATCGGTAAGAGCTTGGCCTGCAAAAATCAAATTGTCGGTTTCAATAAAAATACGTTGCGGTGCGGCCAATATTGGTCTTCGATCTGATGAATTATCATCAGAAACACCGGCGAGTAGAGCTGAAATACTCTGATACCAAGTAGCCAAGTATATTTTTGGTAACTTCGCACTAATACTAAAACCCACACCTCTGCCAACAAAATCAGTTTCACCAATCGCTAAATGCGCTCGACTAAACTGCATTTCTTTATGCGGTAAAATACCGTCAAAGCGTATCTGTTCACCAAAGGCAAGTTTTATAGTTGAGGCTTGTTTATTACCGTTAGCTTCAAGCTTGATTGTTTTGTTATCTCCTTGTTTTTTGTCAAAGGGGGCTGGCAAGATAGAGCTGACTTCATCTAATTTAGTAGACAATGTAGCCATATAAGAAAAGTCTTCTTTTCCTATCGCAACATTAATAGACGAGCTCCATGTCGATCTTCCTTGCACATAGTCGCCCAATTCATCACTGACCAACGGGACTAACGGTTGCAGGTCCCAATTTCCATCGACCAATACATCAAAACGATATTCGTTATTACTATTAGCACCCTTGAAATCAGCAATAATAGGTTGCCCTAGCAAATTAGCCTGTAAAGCAGAAAAAATCACGTTATCATTGTCGAATGTTATGCGCCCATCGACATTCTCTAAGTCTAATAACAAACTTGGAATTTGCACAAAATTGTCAGGCAAGGTCACAATACCGCTGGCCGATGTTTGCTGCGGAGCGTCAAGAGGAATGTATAACGATAGTCTTGTGGTCAAATCGTTGCTTACGATAATATCCGTACTTAAAATTTTTCCTAAGCTATCCGACAAGCTGCTATTTGCGAGTAATTGCGAAACATCATCGCCCGAACCAATCGCCGTCGCTTCAATAATAAGATCGGCGCCAGCAATAAATAATGGAATGTAGCCTTTTAGCTCTGTTACTTCCAAACTTGCAATAGTCGCTGCCGAGCTTTGCATCGATAAGCCCGAGTTTTCAAAAGCTAAATCAATATCTAAGCCATTGACGCTGGGCCAATTGCGACTGAAAGAAAAGTCTGCATTTTGTATTGCGACATTCGCTTGAAAGATACCTTGATTTTGCTTAAACGGAAACTGACTAAAATTACCATGCCAAAGTAGTTGGGCACCTACTATTTTGCCCTGAGCATAAAAGGCATCATTGAGATACCGACTAACACCTTGACCAAGATAGGGCTCTAAGGGCAAAAACCGGCGAATATGTGATACATCTAATTCACCAACATCCGCAGCAAGAGATAAAAAGCTATTATTAACTTGGTATTCAAAAGTCGGCTTAATGGAAGTTTCAGGCAGCACAATGGCACCCGATGTTGAAGAAAAAATCCAAGTATCATCGCTTTGATAAAATTGGATTGGCAAATTAATACTCTCGATATTTAAGGTCTGCGTAAAAATTTTGTCAGCCTTAATCTCAATGTTATTACCCAACACATGAATAGCACCAATATTTTTTTGCCATGAAAATTCAGCATCTAAACTTGAAAGTCCAGGCACTTTTTGACTAGAATCCCACTGAATGTCGTTCATATTAAAATGTGCAGAAACACCTGTAGGTCTTTTTAGAATTGCTAAGTCTGAAATTGTACTGGTTAGTTTAAGATCTTTTAACTGTTCGAGTAAGTTGCTATTGAACAGGCCAACGATTGGCAGTAGCGGTGTTATGGCGAAGCTATCTGCCGCTTGAACTTGCAGCTCGCCTTTTTTGGAAATAGAACCTTTCCAATTCGTCATTATGCTTTTGTCGTATACAGAAACACTGAGATCATTGACGTTAAACAGCCATTTATTGCCCACTGGCTGAGCCACAAACACGCCTGATTCTATGCCACTAGTTAGGTCAACTTCATCTTGCTTCCAAATAAATCTGGTTGGTTTTATATTACCATACACTTTGGTAATTGTTTTACGATTGATATCAGCCCAAAACTCAAAGTTGGCTCTGCCTTCGAGCAACTCGCTTTCTAGAGCAGAAAACTCGTTGATCCAAGGCGATACATCTAATTCATCTGCTTTCGCATAAATAGTACCATCAAAATTATCGGCTCGACCTTTTAGATCAATGACAAAAACCGCTGAATTAGTTGCAATCTCAGACACCGTAATGAGTCCAGATCCTTGGTGACGTTCTCCTTTGTTTATCCAAGACAAATTAGCGATATTAAAAGATTGGCGGTTATTTTCGCCGCTAATTGTTACCTCACTATTGACTAGGGAAAAGGTTTGTAACTGCTCCAAAAAAAGCCCTTCCAAGGCATCAAGAATTGGAAAGTCGTTGCCTGAGGTCTGAATTTGTTGTAAATCAACATCTAATGACAAACCATCCAAACTAAAGCTTTTTGACGAGACTTGACGCGTTAGCAATGAATCCCAAAAATCAATTTCGATATAAATATCTTGAATATTTAACTGAATAGGTGAATATTCACTCTGTTCAAGGGTAACACCTTCGAGCACAAGCGCAGGACCAACGCCCTGCCATGAAGCAGAAATTGATTCAATTTGCAGACCTACGCCATATTGTGTTTGTGCATAGTCTTCAAAAATTTGTTTTTTGTCGTTTAGTAACGGCAAAGAATAGCGTAGCAGGCTCATCAAAAGCGCAAATAGAACTAGCGTAATCGCGATGAGTGTCCATATTTTTCGGACAATATAAGTTGCTACACTTGACAGTTTACTCACATCATTACCACATCAAATTTGTCTTGATGATACAACAACTCCGTTTGTATCTTAATTTGCTTGGACACGAACACTTCCAATTCAGCCAACATATGAGACTCCTCACCTAGAAGCGCATCAGCAACAATCGACGATGCATAAACGACGAATTTATCGGCTTCATAAGCGCGATTCACTCTGACAATTTCACGCATAATTTCAAAACAAATTGTTTCAACCGTTTTGATACTGCCGCGTCCTTTGCATGCCGGACATTCACCACACAAAATATGCTCGAGGCTTTCTCTGGTGCGCTTGCGAGTCATTTCGATTAAACCCAAGGCAGTGAAACCATGAATATTAGACTTTGCTCGGTCTTTGTTCATTGCACCCTCGAGACTATGTAGGACACGTCTTTTGTGATCTTGTTCCATCATGTCGATAAAATCGATGAGTATCATGCCACCTAAGTTGCGCAAACGCAGTTGCCTAGCGATGGATAATGTGGCTTCAATATTGGTATTAAAGATGGTTTCTTCTAAATTACGATGACCAACAAAAGCGCCCGTATTGATATCTATGGTTGTCATAGCTTCGGTTTGATCGATAATAAGATAACCGCCTGATTTAAGGTCAACGCGCCTTTCCAGTATCCGTTGAGCCTCATTTTCAACATCATATAAATCGAAAATGGGGCGTTCACCTGTATAATATTCAAGCTTACTACTAAGTTCTGGAACATAGTCTTTAGTGAACTGCTGTAATTCGGTAAAAGATAACTTTGAATCAATTCGAATGCGGTCTAATTCTGTACCAACAAAATCTCTTAATACACGCCGTGCTAATGGTAAATCTTCATACAACACGTGGGTTTTTTTAAGTTTAAGACGTGATTGAATTTTCGCCCACAAACGACGTAAAAAATCCGCATCTTGATGCAATTCAGCTTCAGAAACACCTTCCGCTGCCGTACGTAAAATAAAGCCGCCATTTTCATCACACAAAGATTCAACTAAGTTCTTTAATCGCTCACGTTCTGATGCATCCTCGATACGCTGTGAGATACCTACATGCGTCACGTTAGGCATAAATACCAAATAGCGCGAGGGTAGCGTAATGTCTGTTGTTAAGCGTGCACCTTTGGTGCCAAGAGGATCTTTGACAACCTGAACGACAATGTCTTGACCGTCTCTGACTAATTCTCTTATGTCTTTCTTTTCTATGATAGTTTCAGATACTTCAACCGCAATTTCATCATGCACTGCAATGTCTGAGGCATGCAAAAATGCCGCCTTATCCAAGCCAATATCAACAAAGGCGGCCTGCATCCCAGGCAACACTCGACTGACTTTACCGCGATAAATATTCCCTACTAAGCCTCTTTTCGTGTGCCTTTCGATGTGAATTTCTTGCAGAATACCATTCTCGATTAAAGCCACTCTGGATTCCGATGGCGTCACATTAATTAACAGTTCTGCGCTCATTCACGTATTCCCATTTCTGCCAACATTAATTGTGTTTCAACTAAAGGTAGCCCAACAACGTTGCTATAGCTGCCATTAATTTGTTTGACGAATTTTCCGCCTATGCCCTGAATAGCATAACTACCAGCTTTATCTTGGGGCTCACCCGTTCGCCAATAGGCGTTTATTTGCTTATCAGATAGACTAGTAAATTCGACTTCAGTTTGCACCACTTTCGATATTTTTTTGTTTGCACTAAACATCGCAACACCCGTCATAACGATATGACGCTGTTTAGATAACTTTTTTAACATCGTCATACTATCATTTTGGCTTAGTGGTTTACCAAAAATTTCGTCACCGAACGTAACAATAGTATCAGCCGCAATAACTATCGAATCTGGATTTTTAAGCCATATTGCATGCACTTTTGAATTAGCTAATCGGTGAACAAGGGCTTCGGGCAACTCGCCGGAATGTGGCGTTTCGTCGATGTCAGCCATTTGAATTTCAAAATCGCTAAGGAGATATGCTAGAAGTTCGTGGCGACGGCTGGAGGCCGACGCTAGGATGACTTTAGGTAAGTCAGGCAAGTTAGGCATATTAGGTGACCTGGAGTAATCTGCGGTAACGTCTTAAAAACCAGAACAACCAAGGCCATAAAAATACAGATGTGATAACTGGCCACAAAAACTCGAATCTAAACTGCACCCCAGTTAACCAATATTGTAGCCAGTAAACAAGCATGTGATAGAGCATCGACAAGATAAAAATCATGATGGCCTGTTGCACCACGCTGTAGTTTCTAAAACGTTGATAGTTGGCGGCAACTAAATACACCGGAATGACCATTGCAAAACTATGCACGCCCAAAGAAGTGCCATAAAGCACATCTAAAACCACCCCGCAAATAGCGGTTGCGCCGACACCAACTCGGTTGGGTAATGCCATCGTCCAATAACATAAAATTAATAACAACCAATCCGGACGATAAACATCAATGGACGCAGGCATGGGCATAATTTGCAGAATAAACGCCACAATAATGCTTGCTGGGATCAGGGTCTGATTTAACTTCACTGCTTTTCCTCTGGGTCTGCAGGCTCTATCGCATCACTTAATATAGTAACTGGCGCAATAGCGCCTGCTGGGGCCGTTACTTGAGGCCAAAGAAGCAATAGATATTTTATACGGTCTAATTTTGCAAATGGTGTTGCCGTGACTTCTGCAAAAGGTCTACTTTCGTTGCGTATAATTTTAGTTATTGTGCCAACCGGATAACCTTCAGGGAAAACCTCTCCGAGTCCAGATGAGACGAGTACATCGCCTTCTTCAATATCTGCGCTGTGAGGCACATGCTGCAGTTGCAGGGAATCTAGACTACCATCACCTACGGCGATAAATCGCACATTGTTACGCTCAATTCTAACGGGGATAGCATGCGTGACATCAGATATTAATAACACCCTACTATTGGTGGTACCAACTTCAGATATTTGACCAACAATGCCGCTATCATCTAACACTGACTGGCTTAAGAAAACGCCATCTAAGGCACCTTTATTTATCACAATTTGATGGCTGTAGGGGCTGGTATCGACGGCCATAAGCTCAGTAATCATCTTGTGCATGCTATCGCGCACTGGCGCATCGAGCAATTTGCGCAAGTTTTTATTTTCTTGTTCTAATATCCGAAAACGTTGAAGTTGCTCGCTCATCAAGGTAACTTGATTGGTCAGTTTTTCATTATTTTTTAGCAGTGTTTGGCGCGAACTAAAACGATCTGCGCTCCAACTCAGCATCGCACCTGGCAAGTTGGCAATGTATTGCAACGGGCTTACCAATGAATTCAAATAAGTCCTTGCCGTGGCAAAGTTAGCCACTTTAGTATCTACCATCATAGCGCCAATGGATAGCACTAAAATGATAACTAACCTAACAAATAAACTGGGGCCACGAGCAAAAACTTCATTCATATTAAGATAAAGGCTAACGCCCGCCCTTATTCATAACTAAATAAGTCGCCACCGTGTAAATCAATCATGTCGAATGCTTTACCACCGCCACGAGCAACACATGTAAGTGGGTCATCAGCAATAACCACTGGAATACCCGTTTCTTCCATTAATAAACGATCGAGATCTTTTAACAATGCACCTCCACCAGTGAGGACCATGCCACGTTCGGAAATATCAGATGCTAGTTCCGGTGGAGACTGCTCTAAGGCAACCATAACTGCACTGACGATGCCTGACAATGGTTCTTGTAGCGCTTCCAATATTTCGTTGCTGTTAAGAATAAAGCCACGAGGAACGCCTTCCGCGAGATTACGACCTCGAACTTCAATCTCTCTTACCTCTTCACCAGGATATGCAGTACCAATCTCATGCTTAATTCGCTCTGCGGTGGCTTCGCCGATGAGTGACCCAAAATTTCTGCGGATGTAGTTAATAATAGCTTCGTCAAATTTATCACCACCGATCCTTACTGATGAAGAATACACCACACCATTTAAAGAAATGATAGCCACTTCGGTTGTACCGCCGCCGATATCAACAACCATTGAACCGGTTGCTTCAGATACGGGTAAACCAGCACCAATAGCAGCAGCCATTGGCTCGTCAATTAAGTAAACTTCACGAGCACCGGCACCTAATGCCGATTCGCGAATTGCACGGCGCTCTACTTGCGTTGAACCACATGGCACACAAACCAAGACACGAGGACTTGGTCTGAGGAAATTATTGTCATGGACTTGCTTGATAAAATGCTGAAGCATTTTTTCAGTCACGTAAAAGTCGGCAATAACGCCGTCTTTCAAAGGTCGAATAGCCTTAATGTTTCCCGGTGTTCTACCCAGCATTTGCTTTGCTTCGTGACCTACTGCAGCCACACTTTTTGGACCACCTGCTCGCTCTTGGCGGATAGCCACTACTGATGGTTCGTTGAGGACAATACCTTGATCCTTTATGTAGATAAGCGTGTTTGCTGTACCTAAATCGATCGAAAGGTCGTTTGAGAACATGCCTCGAAGCTTTTTAAACATGGAATGCCTTTGCGTTGTTTTTATTGTTTTTTGGGTCCACGATTTCAGTTGATAAAAAGAACTAGTGGGCAGTTACAACCGGATTATAGGGCTAATTCAATAATTTTACCAACGCCTTGTGATAAGGGCAAGCAATGCCTACAAAATTTAGTCATTAAAGGCTTCTAATCGTTAAAGACTTCTAATCGTTAAAGACTTCTAATCGTTAAAGACTTCGCGCCAGTGTATTGTGCGATCGTTGCCACGGAAAATACCAAAGGTGGCGATAGCTGAAGGGCTCTCATCATAAACACCGTCGGCGGACCAATCATATTTAAGCCAATCATAGGCGTCATATGACACACCTATCTGACCTTGATTTCCAGCACCCGGGGCTTGCAATTCAATTGTCTGAGTTTTACCGCTCAGGAAACGCCCTGTTCCGCCAAGCGTATTGGTCAGTGCAGGATCTAAGCTAATATTGCTAAGAGATATTTTAGCTGCATCATAACTAGTGCACCAGTCGTTTCGGGTAGCAACAAATGTGGCACCATTGAAATGTTCAATTTGCATCGGTTGCGGGAAATTTGAGGTTTCCGGTCCAAAGCTATTTTCCAATAGCAAACGACCAAATCGAATTTCAACACCTGTTGGTGATGCATCAACTGTGGTTGTAACGCCTACATTGTCATAATCTATAATAGTCGCGATAGAAAAATCGATATCCGATGTAAATGGAGCGACTAATGCGTTGGCAGATCGGTTGTAGAAAAAGTGGTCAGCATCTGATAATTGGTAGTGCAATACCCCTTTGGGTAATGCAGCACCACTGGACGATGCGGTCAAGTTAGTTTGACTCAAGGTACCTGTATTCATAGTGGCAGTTAAGGGAAGTTTGTTACTGTCAACGCCTACCGCTATTTCGTCAAAGGTCGGGGTAGTCAAGTTAACGTTTGAAGCGCTGAGCCGCATGTAATCATTGCTGCTACCCTGACTGTCCTGGTAATAGTTTTGGGTAATATTACCTTGTTTGTTATAGGCCGTAATTGCCAAGATAGGATTGCTTAAGTATGAAATAGCACCCATGCTATTGCTAGCTTCGTCCATTTGACCGCTATAGGCCTCAAATGCGTATAACACATTGCATGTCGCAACAAAACGACCATCATCTGCGACTGTTTGCGCAAAGCGCTCAGGAATAAAGCGACCAATGTTAATTGCCACAGCTGGAATAACAATACTAGCATTGCCATAATCGCTGTCTTGAGCGTCGAGGTTAAGTAAGCCCACTTCTGAATATTGCGCTGCATTATAAGTAGATACTCCCGAGGAAAAACTGGTCAACGTCACATCTTGAAATGCCGGGCTGGTGCTAGTTGCCATGGTGCTCTCTACTCGATAGCTTAGATTACCGTTTACGCTATTGGTTAATGTAGGTCCCGTGCGAGTCAGCATTAACTGTATTTGTCCGGGTGAATAGTTTGGCGTAATGACAGCCGGAGTGGCGGCATTATAAGCCGTCACGGTTAGATCAAAATTCTCTCCTGCGGCATACGTTGTAGTTGCTGTTGCGGTTGCACCATCTAAGTTCGTTGATCCTGATTTTGCGCTAACAACAAGCTCTGCTGGACTGACCCAAAACAGATTACTGGTGCCGGTCAATGTCACGCCGCCGACATTATAGTGAGCATGTAAACGAATTTGTCCTGCGTCGTTATATATCGGTGTTGGTATTATTGCGATGCTCTGGGCACCAAAGTTCAACGTAATATTAGTGGTACTTGAGTGTTTCGCAACCGTATTGCCATCAGTTGTAAAGTTGAGACCACTGGTGCCGCCTGGTTGAACATTTTGCTGCGATAAATCCACATTCTTATTACCGCTAAATAAGCCAGTACAAATACCGTCAGTGTCCTGCACAGCCTGAATTTTTAGGCTATCACCAAATACGGCACCGGATGTTTGATTAGGTAAAGTCGTGCTATTGCCTGCACCCGAGAGAAATCTAAAGCCTGCATCAGTAAATTCTATATCACAAGAATTACCGTTAGGTTCTTCACACACTAGCGCGTTAGAGGCTGTAATTGAGGTATTAGTTAGTGACAAGGTCAGGGTTTCAGCATCGACATTATTAAAACTAACGCTGGTGCTACCGGTGAAGGTTGGGGAACTAATCACCGCGCCGTCAGCAAGAAAATCAAGGGTGACTGACTGGGTGCTTAAGGTTGAACAATTTGCATTCGCGCAAGCTTTAATCGTCACCGTTTCGGCATCACAAGTTAAACCTTGGCCATCATGAGTAATTTCATAGTGATGAAGCAGAGAGGGCTGCACACTGCAGGTTTGATTCGTAAACGAACCGCCCAGCGCAACACCGCCGGCTTGTTCACCTGTATGAACACCTTCGTCATCCTGGTCCATATCTTCTACAATAGAAAACCCAACATCTGAAGTCGAAATTGCACACCGTTTCAGCCATCCACCGTCACCATCCTCGCGAGTATTTTGACTCGCAATCACGAGAGGATTTTCACTGTAGGTCCCATTTAAATCGAATGTTTGACAATTTATACCCGGAATATTTTTATCGGTTCGAAATGATTCATAGCTAATATTATTGGTTAATTGCCCTGTAAAACCGGGTGAAATCGCAATATAACTTATCATTTCATCAGTAGTTAGCGTGCCTGAGTCTGTTTCTGCACGCTCTAAAGCTATGCGAAACTCGGTTTCTGTTACATTCTCGATCGTGGTGGCTAAAAAAGGAGCAGAAATTGGAAACGGGTTTGTTTCATTATTCATGGTTTGTATTGAAGCGATGATTGCAGGTGTTTGAGAAAACACTAAGTCCGCAGTTGAAATAGTTTCCCAAGACGAGCCACTAATAATACTGCCTTGAAACCGCTGCGTATTCAGGCTACTTACCCGCATTTTTGCGCCACCGTCTAGGTTGTAATCTCCTTGTACTATTGCTAAAAAATCGACGGTTTGAGCTACGTTACCGTCCGGAGGGCTTGGATTGGCCTCGTCTGGCGATTGTACCTGAGCAATATCAAACCCATTTCGAGTAACATTGCGTATTCTGAGGGCTAAACGGTCGCTATCATCGGCGGTGGCAGGTAAGCTAAATACACTAGGCACTTCTGTGAAAGGGGTATCAAAACACACAGCGGTAAATGCGGGAGTTTGTGCTGTATTGTTTAAGGTAACTCGTCCTGCTGACATTTCTAAAGGGCAAGCCACATTTGTCGAGGCCAAGAACAGCAAACTCGCAGAGATTACTTTTAGGACTTGTAAATTCTTTTTCAGTAAACTTTTCATCATCTAATTCTCTTGCATAGCGTCGACTGACAAAGTTCGACTCACCACGACGCCATCAAGCCCGCAACTTCCAGTGCTTGAAAAACGATAATAACGATAGTCTTCACCGTTAAAATTGATATCTGTTGTGGTGCATCTTGCACTAAACTCACAGGCCTGGAATCCAGAAATTGAGACAAAGGTTGCAGGACTGAGAATAACTTGATTGCATTGTTGTGGGCCTGTTCCCAGTGGAAAGGAGGCCATCGCAAGTTCTTGAATGCCTGTTTGCGCTGCATTTTTTGCGCGCACGCCATACACTTCATATAGAACTGAGTTGGAGGACGTACTGATCATATTAACTAGGGTGCCGGCCAGCAGTGCCAGAACGATAATGGCAAACAAGGCCATCACAATCATACTGCCATGCTGATGCTCAACCGAACGATACCTACTTTTTCGATAGCGGAGTAACAGCATAGTATTTGTATTCTTTGTACTTTTACTAAGGCACATTGGGAACATGTATCTCCTGAGTAAACGTGATATTTTCGCCGTTCTGGGTGAAAATAAACTGAGTTTGTGTGTAAGCATTTCTGCGCAAGGAGGCATCCACAATTCTGAATGGATTTTTACTATTCGTATCAGCTGCATTAGGGTTCGCGCTTAGTTGATTGGCTAGATTTTTTGCCATCAGCACACCACCGCTACTAAAGGTTGTTTGGGTTGCCGAAATAGCTGACTCATGGCGATAAATCGCATTATTTCTTACACAGTAATTCACCGCTGAATTAGCAATATAAATACGTCTTGCAGGGCTCGCTTGGGGAAATGCGCCGTCCAGTGTAAGTTGGACCACACTGTCAGTATCATCGTTGGTTGAGCAATCGCCATCACCATCGTCACTACAGGCGTTAATTAGCTGCCTTCGATTACTTGTATTTGAATACACATCATCCGAACTTGTTGGATAAACTAATGCATAGTCACTGCCTGCAACGGGAGCAAACGCATTACCATCGATGTCTTGCATTTCGATAATATCGATTTCACGATCACTGCTTGGGGTCAATGGTAACGTTAGGTAAAATGAACTCCAGCGGATTGGCACAAACTGTAAACAATGAACGCCTGCGTTACCCGTGAGTCGAACTGAATTTGGCACTGCCGCCGAAATTTCTCGATTAATTCGTTCAACCGCAAAACTGCCTTCTCGCAACAATCGCTCGCGCTGGCTGGCGTCAATAAAAATTTGCGTAGATGAGCGAATAAAACGAGTCATACCGACTGACACAATCGCTAGTACAACCAACACCACGACTAATTCAATTAATGTAAATCCGCGTTTGTTGCTAAGCTGTGATTGTAGGGTAATCATTAAAAATTACCCTTTAAGCTTGTCATTGTGATGCGTTGACCACCAGGCGTTATAATAGTGACTGTCACCAGCTTCTTGTTGGCAACGTATGCGGGATCGTCCAAAACACCATCTTGGTTCAGGTCAGCGTCATTAATGCCGTCGAGGTTTTGGTCGTAAAAAACGCTAACTTGAGCAGTGAAACCGGCATAAATGTTGACACCATCTACATTAGTAGTTAAACCCAATGAATTTAAAATTAATACCCCAGCGACATTAAGTCCATGGTAGTCATCGACGTCATTGAATGACCCACGGTTTTCGCTGGCATCAGGTCCAAGATCATTACTGTTGGTGCAGGGTACAGCAGGTTCTAATATGCTTTCATTGCAACGCAGCATACCGCCGGCTTGATTCGAGTGTTGATCAAAGGGTTTGGCTAAAATTTCATTACTTAACGATTGCCCTAATGACGCTGCTCGTACTTGCCAAATAGGGTCAATACCTTTTCTTACTTGCGGTTGTAAAAAGCTAACCATCAAGACCATGGCGATTGAAAAAATAACAATGCCAACAATCAGTTCAATCAATGTGAAACCTCGCTGTGCTCTGATAAATCCAGATCGCGCAAGCAGAGTTTGATTACCTAAATTAACACGCATGAATGAAGCCTTCCGACGCAATACAAACGTGTGCAGCAGCCACTCCGGTAAAAGTGACCATGCAACCAGCACTGCAATTGGATGCAGTTGTTTGTGGCGAACCGAAGGAATCAAAATCGATAGCACTAATGGGTGTTGAGCCATCAGAGGCAGCCATTAAGACGCTTGCTTCTAGTATTTCGGTAGCAGAGGTTCTTAAATATTCTGGCGAGCTATAGTCAATCGAACTTGCACAAGTGCCCGATTCATTACCTGACACATAATTAATTGAGGCAGGACCGAAGGCAACTTGGCTACTTGTGTTAATAAAATTTATTCGATGACAAAACAAAGGACGTGAATCCTGCATGGCTCTTAGTTGCATATTGCGTAACACGCTTATCAGTCGGTTTTGATAAGTATATTCAGAATACCCGCTGGCACCGCTGAACTTGGGTGCAGCATAAACAGCTAAAATACCCAGAATAATCATGACAACAATAAGCTCAAGGAGAGTAAAACCGCCTTGAACTTTCGTGTGTTTAGGAGCTGATAAGCGCCGCATCATCATGAATATGCCAACAATCAGGTATTAACAACCTGTCGTAAATAAAGTGATTAATGGTGTTCCATTAGCTGGAGCATTGGTATATTGAACGTAGCAGTTTTCGGCTTCAGTTCCAGCACTGCCAAATGCAATAATAAAGGAACCCTCTGGCGTATCTGGTTCAGTAACTGCAGTATCGACAATATTAATCACAGTAAAATCAGTGGCGTCTAAATCAAGGAAAGGAGTTACCCCTGCCATCTCACTAACATCAATTGCATTCGGGTAACCATTGACGGTTGTCACATCGACTGTTGGACTTAATGGAACAGTCTCAGGGTTTTCTTCGGTGCCGGCCAACTGCCCATTAATCGCCGCTTTTGCATAAACAAGTTGAGATCCACTATTTAAAGCTGCTTTAACACCGTTAAGCGTTGATTTCTTTGCATCGCCCTGCAGGTCAATAAATCGCGGCGCTGCAGTTACAGCCAGTATACCTAGGATCACAATAACGATGATTAGCTCAATTAATGTGAATCCTTTTTGCTTGCTCATTTGATTTTTCATAGTAATTCCTTCGAATTGGATGTTTCTGTTAAATTTAAAAGTTAAAACGTTAAAACAATATGGAGTAATACCTATTCACTTAGTTATTACTAAATACAATCACCTGACCGATCCTTGGGTCATAAACAAAGCCGTTCCCTACACCCGTGTTAGTCGGCTCATTAGTATTGTTCTTTATGGTTTGAGTGAGATAGTAATGACAAACATCGTTACCACCCGAACCGGCATTCTCATTCACATTCGTGAAGTATCGAAAATCTTTCACTGCCTGCGTACTCCAGGTTGACGTAATCGTTGGTGCACTTTGCATAATTAAGTTGAAGATGCTTTCGCAGTCCAGCCGAGTCATACTGTCGTCTTCCGAACTTGTATCATTATTTAATTGACCCGTTGGGTAACCGGTATCGCTATCAACACCAATTAAAAGCCCTTCAATAGTCACGAAACTCAAATTATTACCGTTGTTGTCCTGTGGTCGGCCTTCAATTTCCCACTGTGCACGAACCAAACCAACGCTTGTTGCAAAACCACCCGCAACCCCTTCAACAGTTGCATCTTCAGCATCTTTAGGCACATCTAAGAAGCGCGGTATTGCCGTTGCTGCTAGAAGCCCAAGAATAACAACAACAATAACTAGCTCTATCAGCGTAAAGCCTTGTTGTTTCGTATTGTTAAACGTTGCCATGATGTCTCCTACAATTTAATTCAGTTGGACCTTAAAACAGATTTCCTGTCCCAAGATGATATTCAAACTTTTGACCGTTGCGGCTATATCGACATATATCGACTAATTCGCCAGAGTCATTAACGCTTTGTAGTGCTATCAACTCAATTTTGATACCTAACTGCTTCTCAACATTAACATCAAGCTCTAAGGCACCCACTTCGACTACTACTGAGCCTGCAAATATATTTAAAAAAGCACTGCAAGCTTCGTTTGATTGTGCCAAATCAGGCCAACCTTTATTATTAATCTCGATACTGTCAACACGTTTAGCATTTGACGTTTCGTACAAAATTGAATTCGGTCGACCTTCGAATTGCCACTGCCAATGCATTTGTGCTAGGCCTTTGTCCATGGCTGCTTGTACATTTTCAAAACCAACATTTTCCCATGTATTGCTATTGTCGCCCAACAGACTTTTGTATAGGCCCGAAGCTATAACCATGATGACAATTAACACCCACACGAAGCTAAGCAGCTTGCTTGACATCATGTACCTTGCACTACGCTCATCATGTCCCACATAGGTGTGAATATGCCTAAAGCCAATACCATCACCATAGCCGCCACAATGGCTATCAATATAGGTTCTATTTTTGAGGTTAGACTCTTTAAGTCATATTCAACCTCGCGTTCATAAAACTCAGCAACTTCCTTCAACAACTCGTCAACACGACCGGTTTCTTCACCTACAATAATCATTTGCATCACCAATGGCGTAAACAAACCGCTGCTCTGCGCTACCCGAGATAAGTTTTCACCTTTTTCGATGCGCTGACGCATACCGATGATAGCTTCTCTCATGTAACTATTGTTGACTGCATCAGCAACTAAATTCAATGCTGTCGTTAATGGCACCCCGGCTTTTAGCATCATAGAAAAACTGCGCGCGAAGCGACCTAACAACGAACGTTCTACAATGGATCCCACTAGTGGTGCCTCCAATTTTAATTTATCCCATTTATAACGCCCTTGTTTAGTATCAAGATAACGCCTTGTTATGAAAAAACATACCATACCAAGGATAATCAGAACCCACCACTTGGTAACAAAGAAGTTAGACATTGCTATTAAAAACAAAGTCATAGCAGGCAGCTGGGCATCGAATTTTTCGAACATACCTGCAAACACGGGAATAACGAAAATATTCATAACAATGAGGGCTGCGAACAGGGCAAATACGACAAACATGGGATAACGTGTTGCCGCTTTTATTTGTTTACGGGTTTCTTGTTCTCTTTGCAGGTATTGTGCAAGCTGCATAAAAGCATCATCCAAACGACCTGTATTTTCGCCAACGTGCACGACACTAACGAAAAGTTGATTGAAAATTTTTGGATGCTGAGCAAGTGCAGAAGATAAATTTCGGCCCCGTTCTAATTGTTCAATAACATCGTTAAGTGCATGGCCCATACGTTTTGAGTTTGTATTCGCTAATCCAGCAACTGCGCGAATAATAGGTATGCCGGCTTTTGCCAATGAATACATTTGGCGAGCAAAGATAACTAAATCGTCGATACTGATTTGCGGAACAAATAAGCCAAAATCAGTGGATTCTTGTTTTTTATTTAACTTACTAGACATCGCCTTAATATCGACAGGGATAATATTCCTTGTCATCAGTATCTTAGCGGCGGCTGCGGCATCACTGGCGTCAATCGTTCCGTCAACCAGCACACCGCCTGACTCCCGTCCTTTGTAAGCAAAGAACGCCATTAGTTATCATCCTTTAGTGATAAGCCTGAACGACCAAAATCGCTTTGCAAGCTATCTGACAGCTTCGACGACACGGGTTCAGGTTGTGGGATTAATGCCGCAGGAATGTCATCCTCTGCTGCGTGTTCGGTATCATCTTCATCGTGCATATCACCGACCATTTCGACCAGTTTTAAAACCTCATCAATACTGGTGATCCCCTCTTTGGCGTAGAGTAATGCCGAATGGGTCAATGGTCTATAATCAGGACTAAGACGCGCGGCATCAGAGAAAGCACTTGTATCGTTATTTTTTAAGGCACTCATCATGGCTTCCGTCATTTCGAGTAATTCAAATACACCAACACGTCCACGATAACCACTTTGGTTACATTTTTGGCAGCCCCCTCCTTTTTTGAATGTGGTATTAGAGATGTCTTCGTTGAGCGCCTTAAGCCAAAAATGAGCCTCCTTAGACACTTCTTCATCCACACTGCAGTTATCACATATACGCCGCACAAGTCGTTGCGCGATAATTGCCCGCAGTGAACTGGCGACTAAATAACCAGGAGCGCCCATATCGAGTAAACGAATAGCACTGCTAATACTGTCATTGGTATGCAAAGTAGAAAGCACTAAGTGACCGGTTAATGCGCCGCGAAGACCAATTTCGACAGTTTCTTTGTCACGCATTTCACCCACCATAATAATATCGGGATCTTGGCGAAGGGTGGTTCTGAGAACTCGCGAAAAAGTTAAGTCAATTTTGGGATTAACTTGTACTTGGTTAATCCGTGGTAATCGGTATTCAACTGGGTCTTCAACTGTGATAATTTTTGAATGGGACTTATTCAGCTCAGACAGTGATCCATATAACGTGGTAGTTTTACCTGAACCCGTTGGACCAGTGACTAGGATCATGCCATGCGGTCGTTGTAATAACTTTCTATATCGCTTAAGGATACTGGGCGGCATACCTGTTTGACTCAGTGTTAAAATGCCCTCTGATTGGTCAAGTAAACGCATTACCACCGACTCGCCGTTTTGCACCGGCATGATCGATAAACGGACATCAATAACGCGACCTTTTATCTTTATCTGTGCGCGACCATCTTGCGGTAAACGCTTCTCTGAGATATCCAGGCCCGACATCAGCTTTAATCGCAGCACCAATGCTGCTGCAATGTTACGCTCAGGAATAACCGTTTCTTGCAACTGACCATCAACACGCTGGCGAATACGCAGTTGATTTTCTTCAGGTTCAATATGTATATCCGACGCCTTAGCTAGGACAGCATCTTCAAATATAGAATGCAGCAGTTTGGCAACGGCGGTATCTTGTTCGCCATCAACCCCAATATTAAGTTCAAAGTCTTGTGAATCGTCATACTCTTCCGCTAATTCTTGTGCGAATGAGGCAATTTCTTCGGTTTTGCGGTAAAAGTGTTCGTAAGCTGCAAATAACTGAGTTTCGCTAACAACGGCTATTTCAATTGGTTTAGGTAAGCGGCTAGTGAGGTCATCCACTGCGTTTATATCGCCCGGATCACTCATACCCACAAGTAACTTATCGCCTTTATCGTCGAGCACCAGTGCGCGGTATCGACGTGCTTGAATTTCTGGAAGCAACTTAACCGCTTCGGGGTCGACACGATAATCATCTATATTAATCAATGCGACATTTAAATGCTTCGATAACAACTCAAGTAATTGCCCTTCACTTACCATATTCAGGGTAATCAAGGTTGCACCTAGCTTACGACCCGATTGACGCTGTTCTGACAGCGCTGTTTTCAACTGTTCATCATTAATTAAGTTATTTTGGACTAACAAGTCACCTAATCGAATTTTCATATTTTATGACCCTACCAAAGCTGCTAAGCGTCCATCAACAAAGCTAACAACCTGTGCTGATAACTGATTCGATGATTTGACTTTTTTGTAAGTAACAACGGCCTCTTTATACATTTTTTGCTTGTCTTGACTAATTGCCAAACCTAGCATCCAACGTGCATTGTTTGGCTGGCGTTGCAGCAAAACGGCATAATCCTGTAAAGACGTTACGTAATCTTTTTGTTTTTCGGCAAGTGCGGCACGAAAGCTAAGTAGTTCATCGTCTGCAATCATGTTTTTAGGGTGGTCAATAAGCAACGTTAGTGCTTGCGTATTTCTATTTTCACGAAACAACAAGCGCGCCTGCATTAGCCGCATACTGCTATCGTTGGGTAACAACTTAATACCTTGATCTAATAAAAAGGCAGCTCTGGTTGGATTACCTTGGGCGAACTCAAGACTGGCTAAGCGTTTTCGAGCACTGGCGTTTCTCGGCTCCAATGCAATTAAACCATTTAGGTCCTTGATTGCTGTTGCGGTATCACCGTTCTTTAGTGATAAACGAATGCGTTGCTCCAACATACGGTGAGTCGAAGAACCCTTATTGCTTGAAATCACCTTAAACACCGGCTTTTCTATGGCAACCTTGACCACTTCACTTGAGGCTTTGAACTTACCTTGTTCGGCAGTGTTGGTATCGGTTATTTGGACTTTTACTTGCTGCTCTGATTGTTGCGTTGTTGGCGCTATTAATGCCACTTGTTGCTCTGCTTGCTGAATTGCCGCCGCTTTTGCCGCCGCTTTTGTCGCAGCATTCTGTGCCTGCTGTTCTAGCTCTGGGTTAACTTCTGCTAATTTGGCTTCGGCAATTGCCATAGCCGCTGCCGCTCGTTTTGCACTTTCTAAGCTAATTAGCGTGGCCTTATCTCGTTCACTTGGGGCGATTTGCCTTTGTGAGTTATCAGGTATTTCTTGTACCAATCGGTCAGACGCAACATGTGGGGACACATTGGCTGGCAGAATCATTGAGTTGGACCGAGCACTAACCGTCGAATTACCCTTTGCGTCAATACTCTGCTTTGGCAATAAAAGCCACGTCACTGCGCCAGTGACGATAACAAGTACCAAAGCACTAACATAAAATTTTCGTGACCTTGCTCTCTGGGCTTCTATAGGGACGTAATCGGCTTCGTAAACTGATTTACTGTGCCGCCGTTCCAGGTCCTTAAGCATTTTATTTACAACACTCATTTAATCCAACCTAAACCCAAATTCACCAAATTAAAATTCTCGGGGCTATTTATGAGCAGCAACAACACAACAGAGACTGAAATAAAAAGTGAGGTTGGCAACCACGCCCATGGTCTTTTTTTGCGAGTAGGACCGGCTGCTTCAGTATCACCAATAGCCGCTTTTACATGGTTCAATGTGATTTTTTGCACGCCTTCGCCATAAGCTAACATCAGTGATTTATGACACAACATGTTGACTATTCTCGGCGTACCGCCGCTGGCTTTATGTAATAAATTACAACAGGCTTCATCAAACAAGCCTTCTACCCGATAACCAGCGACGGCCATTCTGTGGCGAACGTATTGATAGAGCTGATCAGCATCCATCAATCTTAATTTATAAGAAAAGGTAATGCGTTGCAGTAACTGGCGTAGTTTAGGTTGCTTTAGTTTGTCGTCCAATTCAGGTTGTCCAAACAAAACAACTTGCAATAGTTTTTGTGATTCTGTTTCTAAGTTCGTCATTAGACGAAGAGCTTCAATACTTTCATCCGGTAACGCTTGTGCTTCGTCAATAATGAGGACGGCATTTTTTTGTTGCTTATGAATTTCGACAAGGCGCCGCTGAATCAATTGAGTGAACTCTTGTTGGTCAGTTCCCTGCGGTAATTCGACGTTTAACTCTGCCGCTACCGAACGACGTAATTCAGCCGGTGACAAATATGGGTTTGGAATATAGGCAGTAACGAATCCGTCAGGAAGTTCGTTTAGAAGCTTTCTGCAAATAAGTGTTTTACCCGCACCTACTTCGCCAGTCACTTTGATGAACCCTTCGCCACTTTTAAGTGCCGTAGACAATACTTCAATTGCTTCTTTATGACTGGGCAGCCCAAAATAATAACTCGTATTTGGGGTGAGCGTAAAAGGCAATTCTCTGATACCAAAGTGATATAAATACATGATTATTCCACGTACAACCAATCGGCCATTTGTGCACGACTGGTTTCAATTTGCTGACGCATGGTGTTTTTACCAACGACGGTTGGCTTCAGCAAAATAATAAGTTCTTTTTTGGTTTCTTTTTCACGT
>Ga0307930_1000815_pt1 | contig 25089 bp, 15 predicted proteins | sample OrgLakmetageno46_FD_203161 | JGI IMG/M metagenome (GOLD analysis project Ga0307930, IMG submission 203161) | Saline water microbial communities from Organic Lake, Antarctica - #46 | ecosystem: Environmental > Aquatic > Non-marine Saline and Alkaline > Saline | place: Antarctica: Organic Lake...
CGTGCTTTTTCCCCGGTTTCTCGTCCACTTCGGTGCACCTGGGAAACAATCCCTGAAAAGTCCATGTTTCGTTTCTTCTTATTTTCCGTGTTTCAACTTCTTCCCTATTCGTGTTTCACTTTCGTCATTTTTTTGAGCCGTGTTTTCACAGTGACGTGTATCACCAAAAAATGGTTAGCCCAGTGATTCTCGTCGCCGTGGCGATTGTGGTCATTGCAGTGTACATTCTGCTCACACGCCGGCCTAAAAATGCACCACCTACTGTCAGCGTCGGCCTACCGGTGAGCGAGTCTATCACTAGCGGTATTAAAACTCTGGCAGGACTCACATTGTCTAACTCCGTGTACGAGTCAATTATCGCGCAATGGTTAACGTGGCGTTCCACACAATGTGTCCATCCGAAACCTAAAACGTATAAATTGTTCGCAAATGCATTGACTTACATTATTTCTTCTCTCGGGCGGATGGCTTTCACTACTGCTGTCTCCAGGTCGTGGGAAATTTCATTGAATTTGGTAAGGACCAATGCGGGTTCATTTTGAACCAGTTCCACAAGTACGGGCCATGCTACACCATGGGAATGATGGGCCAAAACCTCACTTTCTTGGTGGGGCCTGACGTCTCGGCAGCGTTCTTCGCCGCCAAGGACGAAGAACTTTCGCAGCCGGAAGTGTACGGGTTCATGAAGCCCGTGTTTGGGCACAACGTGGTCTATGACGCTCCACCAAAAGTCCGGAAGCAGCAGATGAGCAACATGACGCAAGGTCTAGCTACGTCGCGCATGAAGGCTTACGTACCAAAGATTGTGGCGGAAACTGAAGCCTTCCTGAAAGCCCAGTGGGGGGACGGCGAAGGCGAGTGCGACATCTTACAGGCCCTCTCGGACTTGACGATTTTGACGGCGTCCCGCTGCTTGCACGGCGACGACGTGCGCGAAAATTTGTTTGCCGAAGTGTCTCACTTGTACCACGACTTGGATAAAGGGATTACTCCACTGAGTTTTTTCTTCCCCAACTTGCCGACTTCCAACCACCGGAAGCGCGACACGGCCCGGGTGAAAATGGTGGAGCTCTTTGGCGACGTCATCAAAGCCCGCCGCGCCAACCCGGAAAAGTACAAGGACAACACCGACATTTTACAGGTGTTCATTGAGATGGTGTACAAGAAAACTGGCGACCCCGAGGTGGACGGCAAGGGCAACACCGACGACCAAATCGTTGGCCTCCTGATTGCTCTGCTCTTTGCTGGGCAGCACACGTCCTCCATCACTTCCACCTGGACCGCGCTGTTTTTGGCCCACGACCCTGCCCTGTACAAGCGCGCCCAAAAGGAAGTTGCGGCTTGCCACCCAGCTGGCGAAACCCTCACGTATGTGGTGCTTAGATCATCGCCATTATCATTGTTTTGTTTGCTCGTGGACCACATGCGGCCACAAGCATGCAATACATCCTTTTAAATTGGCTTTTTCATGTTGTGGCACGCAATCTCAACAATTGAGTCTACGAATACATACTTACACATATTCGATCTTGCCCTTACTTTCCTCAGGTACGACCACGTCGCCAAGATGGACTTTCTGCACAACAGCGTGAAGGAAAGCCTGCGGATGTACCCCCCACTCATCATGCTCATGCGCAAGGCCAAAATCGACGTCAAGGTGAAAGCCGACAAGCCTGCGCCCGACGGCCGCACCGAGTGGGTGATCCCCAAAGGGGACATCGTGTTCACCAGCCCAGCGGTGGCGGGCCGCCTGCCCTCGGTGTGGACCAAGCCGGACTCGTTCGACCCGGACCGGTTCGTCAAGCAAGAAGACGGCGGGCGGGAAGAAGACAAGGGCTCCTTCAAGCACTTGGGCTTCGGTGGGGGCATGCACGGGTGCTTGGGCCAGCAGTTTGGGTACTTGCAAGTGAAAGCCATCATGGCCACCCTGCTGCGCCTGTACGAAATTGAGCCGTTGGGCCCGTTGCCTCAGCCGGACTACGAGGCCATGGTGGTGGGGCCCAAAGGGTCACCGATGGTGCGCTTCAAGCGCCGCAAAGCTTAGGAGAGAGAGAGAGGCAGGAAAAAAAGAAACTCTCAACAGGAATACGGCACGAGAACTGGGCGATGGACACAAGGAAAGGAAGAATTTGGGCGATGGCAAAACCTAAGAAGTGGCTTGCAGCAGGCCCTTTTCATCCCTGAGGTGGCCTGCGAGCTGAGACACTCTAGCAGCCCACTTCTGAGCTTTTACATCTGCCGTGCTTCTATTCATTTTCTGTTTGTAGAAGCGCCAGCCCAGTCAGAGGTTTCATCAGCAGCTTCTTGTGAGCTTCCTGCTATTTGTTGATTTTGTTTTACAATTTAGGGGTTTAATCTGGCATAATCTAATCTAATCCTATCTAGTATAATCTTAGTTATCAAATCTAATCCAAAGCGCCTGCATGCGAATGCCCAAACGACGGAAGAGATATCGGCAGCTAATACCATAATAGGATTCTTCGTTGGGCTGGCCACGTCAAACGTATGCCCATGAGCCAGTTGCTACGGCAGTTCCTGACTGGTTGGAAACGGCCGTTTATCACATTCGTGGCCATCGCGCCATCGCCATCGGTTGTCCACAGATGACTTGGGGCAGGGGCAGGGCGTTGGAGAACGCGCTCAAAAGTAAGGGCATTTCCAAATGTCTTCGATGAGTGGATCGCCATTGCAATGGACAGGTCGAAGCTGAGACAGCTGACTCACTCCATTCCCAAACCTTCTGATGCCTGATGGCTGTAGGCTGAATGACACCTCGGGAGTAATTGATTGCAATTCGAGACAGGCCCCGAAGCCCCGAAGGGCCGGAATTAGGAGCCCAGCAGGTAGAGAAGAAGAGCAAAGCAGCGCAGAAAAAGCCGAGGAAGCTAATCAGGCAATTCATTACGCAAAAGGACACTCAGCCCAGTCAGACTTGTTCTGAAGGTTACACTTTTCTGTTGCATATGTCTCAGTGATATTTCTTTGTATTTGGGGAGTGCTAACTAGACTAGACCTGAATGCAAAAAAGACTCGGATATTATTTTCAGAGATGGATTTGCCTTGATTCTTTTCTCTTGCCTGCCAAGGCACTGCGAACAAAGCGGAAGCCTTTGCCTGTGACTTCTGCTCTTGGCTCTTACTCATAGTTTTAGTTTAAATGTTTCCATTCCTAAAATCCATCTTGCACCTCGCTTATAAACGCCCAGTTGAAAGCCAGCATGAGCTGGGCACTAGGGAATTGAAGATGCTCCTCCTTCCTGTGCTTGTGCTTTTGCTTTTTGACACAGGCCCCGAAGGGCCGGAATTAGAAGGCTAGCACAAATGAATTAGACAAGTGTATGCCTTAAAGACCCCTAAGGAGAAACTCTTACAGCGGCCTTGAGAGCCTCAATGAGTGGGCGTAATGCTCTTGCCAGTAAACCATCGCAAACGGAATTCACCGGGTTCAAATCCTGAGAGGCTTTTTGGCGGCATTGGCATCTCAGCTCTAAAGTGAATTTTTGTTGTTTTACTGCGAAAGTTCGAGCCATGCAGCCGGATACTGCGCCCTTCTGTACTGGTTATTAGGCTTGGTGCAAACGAGTAAACGTAGTCCAATAACGAAGTGCGAATGCCGTAGACTGTAGTCCATCTGGTTCTCGTTGAATGTTACATGTTGCAGGCTTCGGAACTCTGATGTACTGTACTCTGCACTGCACTCTGCACTGTACTCTGCACTGTAGCCGCTGTAGCCTCGTTGACAAATCAAACCTCCCTGTACTGGGTTTATCCGACCATACTCTAGTAGTGCATTTTTTTTTTACAATCCTGCGCATGCATGCGGGTGCTTGCTTGGGTGCATCGATCTTCAAAATGGCGACATTAACTCAAGAGTCCACGATATTCAATTGATCAATCTGTTTAAAAATTACTGCAAAACCACGAAATTGTAGAAACAGCGCAAGCTGTTTCTCCGGTAGCATCTTAGCGCCCCTACGATTGAATCTGCTGCTGATATTTAACAATCGACGGTCGTGAGGGATCCGTATCCTAGAAGTACTAGATGGCGCAGCGTTTGAGTGCTGCAGAGAGGCGGCGCCAGGCTCGCGCATCTCACCCCACTGCTACTGCTGCAGACTCTATGTTGACTAGTGCTTCCGCTGCGCCAGTGTTATTCCCTAGCACGCCAGGCTCTAATGTAGCCATGCCCGCTTCCAGTGTGCTTGAACCAAGCGGCACTACCCAAGAGCATCCCCAGCAGGTTCCACCGAGTGCAGGCGCGCCTCGGGTTTTGCAACAAAGTTGGGAATTAAGGCAAGGTCGATCTGCAGCTTACAACGATCCATTCGCAAGCACGGGTTCATTTACTGCGCAAGCTTCTTTGAATACCGCGAATGACGTTTCCTCAAGCTATGTAAACTCAACGAACGACTCCTCGATGAACGACCCCTTTGCTCCACCGAAGCAACACATGACCCGGCAGGATACCAGTAGCTTTCGGAGTCAGGCTCAACCTTTCGCGAGTCCTGAGTCGCCAATCCCTAGAAACCAAAACTTGACATCATCGCCAGCACCTCTTATCAGTGAAGGCAATTCCGGTATCGGCCAAAGCGCCACTGGTCAAGAATTGCGAGGTCAAGCATCTGCAACGATTGTCAATGCTAACAATCCGTTCGCGAGCCCACCGACCACGCCAGTTCGACCTCTGAATCCAATGAAAAGTGTGGAGCAAGTGGGGGCAAGCAATCCATTTTCGAGCCCCATTAGCGCTTTAGACTCTCAAATGAGTCCTAGTGAAGTTCAACCTCATTTAGTAAAGCACATGTCTCTGGATTCTATCCCTTCAGGAAATCCACATGGATCACCTGCAGAGGCAAGTTCATCAAATCAAGACCCATTTCAATTTCTCTCCGACATGTCAAATGTAATGACGACTGCGACATCGACTTCTCGTGCAAGCAGAGTCAACAATGCAGCTGCTAGTCCTCAAACTAGTCCGAGGAGCACACCCAAGGCGCAGGAGAATGAAACGACGACGCGTACTAAGAATCCATTTCTTGAGGCATCTTTGGGTGATGAGCCGGTCTCTTCATCGAATCTGAAGAAGGAAAGTGGTCAGAATGGAGCTACTGCAGGGCTTCCAGGTTCATTGAGCTCTTCACCTCCCACTGCGACTCCGGCTTCAAGTGCAGGTCCTGGAAGTATAAGTAAAGCAATTACCAATGATTCCACAGAGCTATTGAAAAAGTTGCAAAGCATTGCTGATGCTGCAAAGGCAGAATGCACTTCATCAAAGGCAGCGGTTGAAACGTTGAAGCAAGAAAAAGAAGCTCTGCAGGCTGAGTCGCGCTCTGAGATTGCGAAGCTGAAAGATAGTCTGGAATTATCGCAGTCTCAACTCAAGGCTGCTCGTGAGAGTGCTGCAAATAGTGAAGCTCAGTATCGTAGAAATGTTGCTGAGACCTTAGCGACCGTGAAGAAAGAAAAGGACGATGAAATTGCAGCGCTGAGAGCTTCATTGGACGACGCTCGCGCAGCAGAAAACGCTACCAGAGCGGAAGCTGCAACTTCGAAGAGTGCAGAGATTGATCAACTCCGAACCGAAGTAGAGCGTTTGAAGACTGAAAATGCTCAGAGTGGCAAGGAGAGGTCTGCGAGTGAGGCAACTCAGAAAGAAGCAAAAGCGAAATCTGACGCAGAAATTTATCGGTTACGGAAAGAAGTGCTAGACTTGAAGACTCTTGCAGATTCGACTATGACTAATGCCAAGAATGCTGCTGACGCCATAGAGGCCGAAATTTTGGCGTTGAAGCAAGCGGTGACAGTTTCCAAAGAAGCAGCGGTTGAGACGCAGGTCAAAGCACGTGCTGCTGAAGTATCGCTTGCCGAGGCTCGCGCAGCCAACGCCGAGCTCAACAAGAGGCACGCGGCCCTTGAAAGTCAGCTCGCAGCTCAAGGATTGGAACTTGCCGGACGTGTCTCCGAAGCCGAAGCTGCTACTGCCGCAATGACCAAGGCAATCAAGGAGCGCGACACTGCTTTGGAGGCTGCTGCAGCAGCACAAGCCGCTCTGGATGCTGTAAAGACCAGTGAAATCAAAGCAGAAGCGGCAGCTGCAGCGGCCCAGGCAGAGCGGTCTGCTGCTGCAGCAACCTCAGCCGAAAATGCTCGAGCAGAAACATTAGCGCAACTTGAAGTAGCACTCCAAAAAGCAGCCTCTACTGGACAAGAAGCCGAACTGGCCGCTGCCAACGCTGCAGCTGCGCGTGCTGAGCTGGGCACATTGAAAGCGCACCTGGCGTCAGCGTCAGCAGCGTGGGACTTGGAGCGTGCCGAACTGCGAGCCGCTGCAGAGGGCGCAAACCAACAAGCCATGGCCCAGGGTGCTGAGATTGCAAAGCTGCAACAGCACATAGCTGCCGCAGATGCTGCTCAAAAGGCTGCGGAAGATCAGGCATATCATACTAAAGCTAATTTGGAAGCAGAGCGGGAAAGGCTTATGGGGCAATGTCAGCAAGCGGTAGCACGTGTGAACCAACTCGAAGCTCAAGTGGCAGTCGCTCAGTCCACCGAAGATGCCATGCAGAAAGAAGCCAGCAGATTGCATGTGACGCTCGCGGCACGGGAATCGGAGATTGCTGACAAAGCAGCCCAGCTTGTAGCTGCCACTGAGGCTGCTTCCTTTGCAAATGACGGTCGCGTGGCTGCTGAGACGACTGCCCAGGCCGCGCAGGCTGCCGAAGCAGCAGCTCGAAGTGCTCAAAGTGAAGCACAAGCAGCTGCCGAGCGCAGTTTTTTCGCAGCACAAGAGGCAGCGAAAGAATCAGCTGTGGCTCAGGCCGTTCAAGAGGCAGCTCAAGCAGACCGAAAGACAGCACTTGAAGCACAGGAACATACCCAGCATCAATTTGATACTGTTTCGAAGGAATTGGAGGCCATGAAAGCGGCTGCAAGTGCATCACATGAGACTTTGCATGCCACCTTGGAGGCTGAGCGCTCAGCGCGCAAGGAGTCCGAGGAAGCTTTGCAATCGCTCCAAGCGGAGCACACGGAAGCAAGCGCGTTGGCAGTCAAAACTGCAGAGCGTCTCGCCACTGCTGAGAATGCCGTGGCACAGGGGGCCCACGCCGCCGCAACTGCTGCTATGGACCAAGAGCGCGCTGCGAAAGAAGCCCTCGACGTCGCAGTAGCCGAAGCAGTAGCGAATGCCACGGCAGCAGCTCAATTTCGGGCTGACGTAGCAGAGACTGCTTTACAGGAAAAAGCAGCGGCAGAGTTGTCGTCTGCCGTAGCTGCAGCGGAAGCCGCTGGTGAAGCAAAATTCAATGAAGCAATCGCTCTCGCTGCAGAACGTGCACAATTAGCTGAAGCGGCGGCTGAGAGCACCCTAGCTGCTGAAAAAGAACACGCCGCGGCTCAACTTCAACTTGCAGTTGCAGCAGCCGAAGAATCAGCGAAGACTGCAGCCACAGAAGCCTCGAAAGCGAAAGAACTGGAGAGTGCAATGGTTCAAGTCAGCCTTGAACTTGAAGCTGCCAAGGAGAGCGCAAGTTTGGCGGAAGCTGCCAAGTTTAAGAATGCTGCAGAGGCGGCCGAGGCTGCAGAGGCGCAAAGGATTGAATTCGAGCGCGCATGGGCACAAGGAGCCGCAAAATTTGACGAGGCGCTGGCGAGTGCTCACGTAGAATTGGAGCGCGAGCGCCAATTTCGAGAGAGTTCAGAGGAAGCAGCTGCTGCTTCGGCAGCGTCTCACAAGGTTGAGCTTGAGCGTGCCATGCTAGACTCGTCCGCAACCAACGAAGCTCGCGAGGCAGATCTCGAAAATGCGCTTGCAGCTGTCAAAGAAACTTGTGCACAAAATACAGCTCTAGAGGCTGAAAAAGTCGCTGCAATTGAAGCGAACCAGGCTTTGCGCGAAGAGTTTGATGCATTCAGGTTGTGGTCTGGGGAAGAGAATGCTCGAAAAGACTCGCGTTTAGATGAGTTGGAAAAAGAGCGAAATGAGGCTATACAAAGTGCAACTGATTTGGCTGCTGCTACCAAAGCACAAGCTGAGTCAGACGATGCAACCATACTAGCTCTTCAAGAGCAGCTTCACGATGCAGCGAGCTCTCTGTCTTTGACAAGGGATGAGTTGGAGCAAGCCAATTTGTTACACGAGCAAGCTGTGAGCGCAAGGGATGAACTGCAGGCATCTCTGACAGCTGCAGACGAGTGCTCCAAAATCGACAATGCCCAATTTACTGAGGAACTCAATCGGATTCGTGCAGAGCGTACACAGGCACAACTCGAGGCAACAAGCGCACAAGAGACGACAAAATCAGCTGTCCAGTTGTCTACAACGCTCGAAGCGAAGCTGGCTGAGTTGACCGACCTGCACAACTCTGCTTTATCGTCCAAGACCCTTCATGAAGCTGAAACAGCGAAGCTACAGTGGACTGTTGATGAATTGGAGAAGACTGTGTCGACTTTGAGAAGTGAAATACAATCGCTGGAAGAATCAAACAATCCTACCATCCAAGCATTGAAAACAGAACTGGATGCGTCGATCACGAAGGTAGCAAGCGATACAGATGCTTATTCTAAAAAAGAAAAGGACTTCATGGTTGAAATTGATAGTTTGAAAAAGTCTTTGCTTGAACAAGAAGAGCTCAATAGCACCATGTCATTGGAATTAAGAGATACCAGTGTGCGTGTTGCCAACGATGATTCTGAAATGGCTACTTTGAAATCTAAAAACGACGAATTGACTGAGACAATCGCGCGCCTTGAAGCTACTGTTGAAGACACGAATCGTGCAGCTGCCAGGGAAGCTGAAGATTTGTCATCAGCACTGCAACGAGCAGAAGCAACTTTAGCCTTTGAAAGAGCGCAACTAGAAAGCAAGCATGCAGATGCGATTGAGTCCATAGAAGCAGACATAGCTGTGCGCATTGAACTTGCTGTAGCAAATGCTAGAGCAGAAGCTGATCGTGCCGCGGAGCTGAGGTTTGAAAAAGAACGACTTGCGCACTCTGAAGAGCTCGAATCTCAACTTCACGAGGCTCGGGCAGCTTCCTTTGAGCTAGCGAATGCAGCGAAAGATGAATTCGAAGGAGTGATTGCTGAGTTAGAGCGAAAACTGCAAGAACAAGAGCTTGTGTACAGTGAAAAGGAAGCAAAAATCAAGGAGGCAGCTGACAGTTGTGCAATGGAAGCTCAGAAGTCCCACGACGATGCTATTCGCAAAATGAAACAACAGCATGATGCAATGCTTGAAAAATTACACGATGGGTTCAAGCACGATGTAGCAAAACTTGAAGAAACCCACTCCAAACGCACGACCCAAGAACAAGAAGCGTTACAAAGCGTTATGGAAGAAGCGGGGCAACTTCGAGCGGAGCTTCAGAACGCTCAGGCAGTGCTCGCGAAGGTAGATGCTTCTCAGGAGTCTATGAAATCCGTCATAACTGATAGCGAAGAATCTCAAGCTCGTCAGACCGACGAAATTTCTCGCTTGCAGAGCAAAGTAACTCAACTAGAGTCGGAACTGCGCAGTGCGGCATCCATTAACCTTTCGATGGACGGGCCATCAATTGATGGCTTGAAGAGTAGCCCATCGGCGCCCACTACTTCTTCGCTCGTGGCCAATCGCAACTTCAGAACCCCAGACGCCAAAGCCGCGGGTTTTGACACGCCGAGCGAGCTTGAAACTTCTCAAATCGAAGCCATGGCCTATAAGAGAGCACTGGAGCGCGCTCTGGCTGTCATTTCAATCGATGACAGTGAAAACTCCGCCGTGGTGACCCCACCGACACCCAAATCAGCTGCAACTTACCGCGCAATTGCGGCAGCTGCGAGGGCGAAAGCTGCGGCACGTTCTTTGCGAGCAAAGACAGCGCGGTCCGCCGTGAAAGCCGCGGCAGTGGCCCAGTCGCCTTCCAGATCCCCAACTCCAAGGCAAATCGCTTTGAGTGCAGGCACAAATCTTTGAGTTCTAAGGAGACATGCGCAAATCCGCATCTCCGTGATGCTTTGTTTTTCGGCTGTTAAAACCAGATATTAATATAACGCGAAGTACACAGATGTCGGCTACGTAAAATAACATTAGAAATCAAAGTTTTAAGAGCTAGAAGGCAAATACTAGAGACTATAGGGTCCTAGAGATAACGACATAACGAGGGAAAGGGTGAGGGGTGGTTGTAGTGGTAGTGATTGATAGATGTCGCCATGAATTAGGCCATAAGGCGCATGTCGACTTGCGGTCCTTTTGCTTCTAAGGTGATGAATCCCATATAAACCCCTTCATGTCGCGATATGCCAATATAGGTCCCAATCCCGAGAATAACACGAAGGCACGAAGGGCGCTAAGGAAAGCACCACTAGGAACACGCGTTGAAGTCTAGCTGACGGGGCAGTGCAGTTGATTTGGCTCGTATGGAAGTACACACAAGTAAAGCATAAAGCAGAAGTGCCGCTTCTGCGCTGCAATTCCAACATTCAGCTGAACCACCGCTGAAACTCGTCGCACGCAGAGGTGTCGAGCCGCTCAGCTTCGGCCAGCAAGTGGTCGCGGTCCGCCTTCCGCCGCTGGCTCTTTGCTTTGTAAATCATGCGCTTTTGGCTGTTGCGCTGGTGGACGCACTCCGAGTGGAGCGTGTCGTGGAAAGTTTGCTGCACGCTGGTTTCTACGGAGCGCCGGTCGCGCCCGTACCTTTTGTGGAAGTCGTCCTGCACCCAGTACTTGATCCCGCCGCGGATGCCCCGCACGTTGTCGCGCGTGGTCATGGGCACGTGGTAGGTGCCTTGGGCATGCAGGGAAAAGGGCGCAGCACTCTGGCTCGTAGCAGGAAACCCGTTGAAGAAAGACATCATGAAGAGCAACAGAATCGGCATGAGCTGCATGAGCTGCGCTAAAGGGTTCACTTCGCCCTGCTGCTGTTGCTGGTGGTGCTGTTGCCGCTGCTGCGGCCGCCGCTGCTGAAACTGCCCGCCCGGCATGCCGCCCCCAAAGAACATGTTGAAGATGTCCTCTGGGTCCACCCCCTGCGGGTGCCCGCCGGGATGCCGCCGCCGTGGGTGCCCAAACCCCCCACCAAAACCGCCCCCACCGAAGCCAGCAGCTCCGTTGCCTTCGCCCTGAGTGACACATTGAGAGCACATTGAAATTCGTGCATTCAAAGTAAGCAGCGATTAAAAAAATAAGAAGGCACCATAACAGGCGTATTGTAACATCGAGACAGACGCTCGAAACAAAACTCCTCGGCGACAGTGCGAAATACAGCTGCCTCAGAAGCTGAGCACTTCATCATAGAGATTTAGGTACGAAATCTTTCAGATGGCGCCGCTACCGCAGCTGCTATCTCCCAGAAGCCCGTACCCCACTTTTCCCTCTCCTGACTTGGCCCAGACTTCAGAACCCAACTTATCCCACGTTCTCTCTTCTACCTTCTTCGTACTAAGACCCCAATGAGACTCGAGGTGCAGCACACACACACAAAAACACAGGAGCACACCAACCTGCGGGTCGTCCATGCCTCCAACGTCGTAGTTGTTCTTCTTGACCGGGTCCGACAGCACCGCATAGGCCAACCCCACGGCTTTGAACGCGTTGTCCGCTCCAGGCGCGCTGTTCTTGTCCGGGTGCAACTTCAAGGCCAGCTTTCGGTAGGCTTTTTTTACTTCGTCGTCGCCGGCGCTCTTTGAGACACCCAGCACGTCGTAGTGGCCTCGCTTGGCCATGCTCAATATCTTTTTCACCATAGCTGCTTGGTCGGGCGTGTACGCGCGCTGGCTGGCCCCTGCGTCCGAGGTCGACGACGAGGAGCTGCTCCGGGGGCTCGGCGGCGGCGGTTTCGCCCTTTCGCGCGCTTTGTGATGGGCTGCCACTTTCTCTTGCTCGGCGCGAGCCAGCATTTCAGCAACGCCCGGCAATGGATAAAGCTTTAACGACTTTGCGAACCTGTGAATAATATATGTACACATAATCGCGAGCCAACAGTACGGCTAGAAGTAAGCAAACCATCCCAAAGCCCAAGCTGCTGTCGCTGGAAAGAGAACGAGGCTATCGCACAAGTACTGCTGAACAAAGCAACTATGTTACACTTTATAGTAGGTAGACTACTCACATTTTAATCGCTTTATCGTAGTCCTCTTTTCTCAGTGCAACCTGTGAACCAAAGAAAATAGCTGTGAAAAGGCAAATGCGCGAAATGTAAGGTAGTTTGCAAAGCAAGAGCATTTTTTAATACCTTAGCTATATCTCGGCATTGTTCCGCTGTTTCTTTGTTTGCGATCGACATTATGGCTACTCTAAAGTGGTTGGCGCTGCGCTTTTACAGTCCCGACCAGTGTATACGATGATTTCAGCTACCGAGTTCACACCAGCTGCAGTCGTGCTCAATAATCAGCACAGTACACTGCACGGAAAAGAAAATCCCAATAGGCAGAGGGTAAATGGGGCTAAATGAAATCTCTAGATTGTTTCTGCTCTGGAGACTCGCAAATGCATGTTCCACAGCGAGACTTTGGCCACGTGGGAGCCGCGTTTTCTCTTGAGCCTGTGTGGCTCGAATTGTATTATGTGGCCATCGTGCTCATCAAAAAGTTGATTTTCGACGTTTTCTTGACTTTTCAGAGCCCGATTATTCGTTTATTCTGAGCTCAGAGCTCAGAGCTCGAAACTCAAAACAGTCGTTCGATACAGCGCTCGCTTTTCATAGCGCAAGGCGTTGCGTACGTGCGCGGTCTATCCTCAATCTAAGAGAAAGTTTAGGTGCTCTAACGGGCCGACTTTGCCGGAAATATCACTAGGAGTATTGCTAGCCTAGGATAAATTCTTCGAATTTGAGAAGCGCATCCTCACTGCAATGTCAGCTCACGGCGCTAAACGGCGCTTCTATACACCGGACGAGGTCCGAGCGCACAATACAGCCAAAGACTGCTGGGTTTCTATCCATGGTCGTGTATTCGATTTAACTGAAGTCATCGCAGAGAACCGTGGCCCTCTTACGCAGCCCATGATTGACGTGAGTATAGCATGGATGTACCTATTTGTTATCGATCTTGTTCGGTGTATGTTTTTCCGCAATGCCGCAATGCTTTTCGCAACAGCGAGACAAATAGCAAGTATATTCTTGTACAACAGACTTGGATTAAACAATTTGAAGTGAATAAAAGTTTCCATTTTTAGCATGATGCCTCATCATTTCCTGTACTTAAACTTTTCTTGAATAATTAGATGGCGGGCGAGGACTTGTCGCACTGGTTCGACGAGACAACTGGAGGAGTGAAGACGTAAGTCATACACTTTCACGCTAGTTTTGGCTACATTTTCTCCTACGATCACATTTTCCCTGATTCCATAAATTTACCGTTCACACACCGCTTGCGCTGATGGGTCTGATGAGTCAGCTCATTCTTAGGCTTTCACTATTTTTGGTTGTAGCATGTGACATTTTTCCCTGATCTCGACTGACAATCATTTTGCAGGCACATGGACACAGACCGTGGGCTGCGACTGCCGCACATCCCGCAGGGGCGTTTTTTACATGTGCCGCCTACGGAGCCGAGCGCCGATTGGGACACTGATTTCGGAACGCCGTGGTGGTCCAACAAAGACTACTTGCTCGGGAACCTCACCTCCAAAACTCGAAAGGTAATGGAGAAAAGGACGCTCGTTCTGCTGCACACGATTTAGAACCTATGTCACCTACGAATCATAGACGTGTGCCTCTCTTTCTGTTGTCTTCAACCTTTCTCGTAATAGACGTCAAGGTTAAGGCTAATTTTGTCGTTCGAATGATTTTCTTCTTGCTCAAGAATGTTTTTTGTTGCTGGTTCGCGATTTCAATCAGATTCACGTGGTGAATGCGCTTACACAAGAGTCTGCGCTGCTCACGGTTTGTGCCGAAGAAACCATGCGGGAAATCCAAGACCGCTACATGGAGTACAACAAGCACGCCAAGTCATATACCTGGAAGAAGTTGAGCGACGAAACGGAAACGTTCGTGAAGCTCAACATGGCCTTCACGCTGGAACAAAACGGCATCCCTGACGACGACATCGAATTTGAGGAGCTCCAAATCGACGACAATTACTACTATCCCACCTTACATGTTTACTTCAACGATGACCTCACTTACGCGTGAAACAAAAGAAAAGGAATTTCCAGTCGATTCCAAGCAAGGCGAAATGAACCGAGAGCTACATTCGCTTACTTTCACGCGCCACGCGAGCTACGCAGCTACGAGTGTATTTCAAGTCCAACGTCAGAAGCATAAGAATTTCTCGATGATTTCGATTGATTTTTGAATTAAATAGAGCAAAGTGCAATGAGGAGATCTAGATCCAGAAAGAAAAAAGTCTGAGAACCTACTAGTACTAGTACTATGTACTAGCAGCATTTCTAATTTTGAAATTTTGAAATTTTGACATTGATGCACCACAGATATGCATATGAAAAAGTGTGAAAAATGAAGGATGAAGGACATAGTAGAACACAAACAGGCCACCACGACACCTTAACATGAGGCGCCCATCTATCGCAGGCATATTCCAACTAGGTTACGATTTACGCCGTAAATTGCGCGGGGAAGTAATTTTTGCCAATCAGACGTAAAATACGTCACAAAATCTCGCGCATACTGTAGTGACGTCAGCCTAGAATCTCCCAGAATCTTTTGGGTGTAACTCATTAGCACAACCACTCTTCGTGCCCAACAAAAGAAGGACAAATCGCACACAGGCAGAAAGGCAGTGGGTCAGTGAGCTAGTGAAGTGAAAAGTAGTAAAGGGAGTTGGGAAGGGCACAACACCACCATGGAATTCCAAGCACATTACGCGTAAATTGAGCGTGAAGTAAAAAGTAAGCTCGAGGCGCGTAAATTACGCGTGTACGTAAATCGCACCCTTGTATGCCAATTTGGCTAAACACAAAATTCACCGGTATCTCTGGCTTTTCAAACCCATGAATATAATTTCTAATATAAATATTTATATTGGTTTAATATTTATATTTTATACGGTGTAACGGTTTTGTTTATCATGGAGGCATGAGGCACACCGCACAACGAGGTATTGCGAGTGCCTTTCGATCTCAGATGAAAATGAATCAAGAAAGTACTAGCGAATTAACTGAAATAGGTATTCTCAAATCCGAGCTAAACAAGGCATTCAAATTTCTCATGAGTCGCCACCCAGAATTCCCGCAACTACGTCATCCTCTTCGTCGGGTGCCGGTGGAAGCGCTTCGCTCTTTTCCGACGGAATGGCAGAAGCAGCATCGGCAGTCGGCAAACTCGCTACTGCTGCGTTCGGCGCGTGGGTTGACGCCGGCTTCGGCGCGACTCCAAGGCGCTGAAGCTGCATTTTCACTGCCAGGGCCCGCCGTTCAAGGACGCGGTCGTCAACCGCTGGCGCTCCACCCGACGAAGGCCCCTGGCTGGCGTTGCGCTGCACAGCCGGTGCGACATCCGGGGGCGGCTCGCCTTCGTTGCGAGCGAAATTCACGCGCAATTCGCGGCCTTTCAAGCGGCGGCCGTGCAGCCCGTTGATGCACGCTTCGCCTTGCTCGTGGGTCGCCATTTCCACGAAGCAAAAGCCTTTGGGCTTGCCGCGGTGGGGGCCAGCGAAATGCCACAGAAAGGCGCACTCCGATACCGTGCCAAACTTGCCAAATATCTTCAGAATTGTGCCTTCGTCGACGTCCAAGTGTAAGTTGCCGACAAACAATCGCCTCGGGCGCCCGTCGTCTACAATGGCTGTTGCCGGCGGTGCCACCTTAGGCAACGCTCGCGCTACATTGCTTGGTGGAGGTCCTGGCGGTGGTCTAGGCGGCCCTGGAGATCCGTGAAGTGGCGCTGGCGGCGGACCAGGAGGCAAAGGTGGGCGAAAAGTATTGCGCGATGGCACGGGATCCGAAGCGATGCGCGGCCGTTTCGAACTCCCACTTTCTTTGTTTAGCAACGAGCCCAGGCGCCCTTGAGCACTCCTCGAACCAGGTACTGCCATCACCTCACTTCGGGTTTCTTCTCAAACGAGCTAGCGTATTGCGTGTCGCCTTCTGCTTTGCGCTCGCTACAGCCAGCAAATAGTCTAAGGACTTCGTGCTTCGTCTAACCTATTACTTTTTGTTAATGCCAAGCAGAGCTACAGATAGTAGCCGAGCTGCCTGCTTGACTGCTTGACTGCTTGAACAGTGAAGTAGACGACTACAGCCAGTTGCGGGTGAAAAGAAACACTCACGTTAAGAAATTGAGGGGTAAAAATTAGTGATTTTTAAAAGAAACTGAGGGGTGTTGGCTCCGGTTTCTAGAAACGAGGGCCTTTCTGCCCTGCCTGTCTGCTGGTCACCTAAGAAACTGAGGGGGACTCACGCGGAAATCTACGAAATGGCCTAAGAAACGAGGGGGCTGGCCGTTTTCCTGCTTTCTTATCACCCGCAACTGGCTGTAGGCGACAGACGACTACGTGAAGCGAGCAAGCGAGGTCGATATACAGGGGGATTTAAAACACTTCACAAGGCCCTTCCACTTACAGCTTCTACAGTAAGCAGTTAGTACTTATAAGATGTACCTTTAACTTTTACTCACATAACTTATTCATGGGTATTTTTTTTCACTGTTGTGTGCCCCGATTCCTACGGCGGTTCGTGTTTCAGAATGCAGCTTAGATTTCAATTTCACCATCAAATTTTATTGCAGTTCCACCCGCGATCACGCGAAACTTCGATGTGCAGAGTGCAGAGTGCAGATGCAGGTGTTTATGAAAGTATGTGCCCGTTCCATCACAGTCAACTGACAACTGACGCCACCCGCCACCTGCCACCTTCCTTGAGGGCCTAGCGGCAACGGAGAAGCGCAACATGACTAATCCTGGCGCTCAGGACTCCCGGATTTCTATAAGTACTAGGTCATTTGGCGATTTGGCAGCTGGGTACAGATACATGCCACAAGTACAAATACAGATCACCTCTGAGAGCGTGTTATTTCTTCCCTTGTCTTTCTTTGCACAGGAAAAATATGAATACTTGCCATAAGGACGGGCTCCAAGGGACCGGAAATAAAAGGAAATTTGCCAGAAAGAGATTATGATCTACGCGATAGCAGTTAAATGTGTATTGTCTTAATATCTGCCAATAAATAATAGTAAGCACAGACACACATCGGCTTAACTCGCCTTTCTTCTCTTTTTGCGGATAGAGGAAGCGGACTTCGCCGGGTTGCCATCGCTCTTGGCTGCTGCTGCAGCAAGCAGCGCACTAAGGCCCATCTTTTGAGGCTTTTCAGAGTTCCGTTGGCCTTGCTTAGGGGCAGACTTTAAGCCTTCGTTGATGGCCCGACGAACTGCCAAGCAAACACGGCAGTTGCTGCCAACGTCGTTTTGTTGCAAGACCTCTCTCAAAGGGCCTTCAAGTGATTGGCGATGCTTCCATGCCAGAAGTGCGCTGTACGCAGATTCGTCCTTAGCTAATGCTTTTAAGCGTGCAGCTATTGCTGCGCCGCGCGCCTCTACGGAGGCTTTTGATTGGTCGTTTCTGCCAGAAGGTGAGTTCGCGAAAACCATTGCTTGAGCAGGATCTCTTGTGGGGCTAAAGCTACCAATGTTGGGTGCGCCTAAATAGACAGGCACTGTACCTACCGCAAGACACTGAAAGTACTTTTCAGTCACGTAGCCCGCGACATTGCTGTTCTCAAAGGCAAGGGTAAACAAGTGCCTTCGAAGTTCGCCCACTTTCGCTGCTGGCGTGTCCCCAGGATCTTTGCGATTGCGAAGGCATTTTCCATATGAGTGCACAGGAAACCCTGCTTTTTGAATCGCTGCCACGAGCTCCAGTCGCTCGTTTTTGGCACCGCAGTTGCTGATAAATGCTGCCGCTGCTTTCGACTTATTTGCGAACGGCAGCGGTGGTTTCAACCAATCGTAACGTCGGCTTGCGTAGGAGAGTTGAATGTCGGCATCAGGCGACGTGGAAGCAAGCAGTGTGTAACCCTTGGCGGAGCTAGCTGATTTCGAGAGCAAAGGGTAGTACGCTTCTGATTCCTGGCTCAAGAGAATGTATTGCTGCATTGGGCATGCCTTCATCGGCCGCTTCGCAATTTGACCGTTGCGCCGCGCTGGGATTCTGTCTAGCCACGCGTCTGCTTGAGGCCAGAGATCAAGGTGCCCTGAAGCAACACACGGCACCGGGCAATCGTCGTATTTTTTCCTGAACCTACCAACCCAAGGTTAAGCATTATTTCATGTAATTTGGGCCTTTAATTATCAAAGCGGAGGTAGTCGTTGCATATACTCTTCTAACATTACAAAACGAAGGACAAGGAATGAAGAAAAGGAATAAAAAAGACCAACCCCCGCAATTCAAACAGCTGCATAGTATTTACATACTTGGCGCTATAATCTGGGCTTAGAACGAGAATCGGCTGTTCGGTGTAATTGCGCTGAGGTCTAGCTGCGCAATTGTGTGCTGGTCGGCGCCCTTGTGCAACGAGCACGGGTAGAAATAGTATGATAAGACCAACAAACTTCAGCGTCTGTGTGGATTGAGCCATTACAATCGTGTTTTCAAACCTAGCTTTCATCTTCGTTATTGTCATGAGTTGTTGGGAGATGCTCCATTTAAAAAGAGATTGGTTGCTTGAGCAGCTGTGTTCAATCCATAGATCTGTAATAGATTCTTCATATCTGTTGAAGCGCAAACTCATTCATGCTATATGATGCTCAAGGAGTAGAAGATGAACCTTCATAGTTGCTCGTGAGCTAGCCAATTGCACTGCGTACGCCACGTCTACTAGTATGCGGTAGCTTCAGAGCTATAGCTCCATTTACGTCATAGTCAGCCGTAGCCATGTTGTCATCATCATCTTCAGGTCTTCAGGCGTGTTCGTCACCCCGGTCGACGATTTGGCCAGAAAGTGGTCTCACAAGAAGATGCGTCAATTATTTCGCTGGAACAGATCTACTCTGAACGTCTGAATACCTTCCTCGTAAGTAACATTTCTCGTTCGCCGTCAAGATCTGAAGAAAGATGCCGCACTTCGCTTGCACGCTTCGCTTCTGAAGCTATCACTACTAGGCTTGTTACACAATGCTCTCGCCGTAATTCTTTTCAATACTTTTGTACAGCCCGTGCATTTGATCTACCTTAAGTATGGATGGTGATGTTGACAGTTTCTTTTTGCCCGGTGGCATCCTAGACAATGACGACGATGGAAGAACTCTGTTCATCAATCACAGTGCCGCGACGTCGCAAACTAGGCGTCTCTATAGCGTTGATAGTGGCGACAGTGGCAGCGGAGCCGCCGAAGAATCTGAGTTTAATGGTAGTCATAAAGGTCCTAGCTCTGAGCTGATGGGCGTTGATTTACCCATAAGCCCGCGGACGGCTCTTTACTCGATGTCAGGCACCAACCCTATGGCTAAGGAGTATCACCCGCCTCCGCAAGACAGGTCGGCATCCTCTGATTCAATGGCGGCGCCTTTGAAAACGCCAACTTTTCCATCGTGGATGCCAGAAGAGCCTACCTACAGTGTTCAATTGGATTACGATAGGATGTCCGGTGATTCACCGTACGATGCCGCTTTCCTCGACTTTCCGCCTGCGAATACTCGGTTGGCGACTCATACAGCCACAGCTGCTTCAGAGCCTATTCAGTCTGCCTCGTCATCTAACAAAAGCTCAGCTGGCAAGCAGGCGGTGCACACGAGTGTATGGGGGACTAGCGCTGTAGCTGCTGTAGCAAGGTCTCCTCCCGACCCTCCTGGGAGTACTGCGCCACCGGGCCTGCTACCGGTTTTAGACTCACGCTCGGCACCTCCACTAGGCCATGCGCTGTCTACAGTACAAAAAAAAATACCTTCTACAGGAAAGAAGCCTCAAAACACAACGCGGACGCCAAAAGCAGAACCGCTGAGGCCGTCGCAACAGGTGGCAACTTCCGGTAAACCGCCAGCTGGACCAAAGCAAGCAGCAGCAGCCGCCGCAGCGAGCTCCACAGCGTGGTCCACTTTGCCCCAAGGGTCTGCACTGGAAACATCGCGCAAAGGCAGTAAAGTAGTTATGGTCGGCGCTAAGATTACTGATGGTAGTAGCGGAGCGAGCACAAGCACTAGCACTAGCACTGGCACTGGCACTGGAGGAACAACTTCACGAAGCGACGGACGCGGGCGGAAAGTCGCTTCAAAAGCTGCTGAACTTTCCCAGCCCGGAGAGTGGCTCATCGCATCAGCTGGCCGAGGCCGGAGCCCGGGCGGACGCACTGCCGAAGACCGTCGGCACCACCTCCGTGGGCCTCGCTTCACTTCCGGGGTGGGGCCTGCGAGGAAGACCACGGCCGAGAGCTGGTGCAGCGAAGACTTGTCACTGGCATCCTCGTCGTCTTCGTCGTCGTCATCTGAGAGCGAAAGAGAAGATGAAACTGGGTCTAGTAGAGTTCAAAGCGCTTCTATCTTGGATTCGTCTGGTGGTGGGAATATCGGAGATCGAACAAGTGGTCGTGAACGCGGCAAGAGAGAACCGAACAGTAAGAAAGACAAGAGCGCCACACAGCAACAACAACAACTGCGAGACCGGCGCTCAAGCAAAGATGACCATCATTTCAAGGCCTATGCCCGCACTGACAGCAAGCAGCACGACCACCACCGGTCTCGAATGCACTCCGGTGGCCTGCAACAGGCGGCAGGGGCTGGAGCGCTTTCCGGTAGTGGTGTATCAGAGACCGCATCGATTGCGGCACCCGGAGTGGGGCTCGTCACGCTGCCGCTCCCACACTTGCCCACCTCTTTGCCCGACCTCAGTGTGCCCCGAGCTGCCATGGGCCAAACGGCGGAGGCAGCGCGGCGTGCTGCGGGCATTGCGGCTCGCGAGGGCGCACTCGCGTCCAGGCAAGCCGCGGGCGCGGCGCGGAAACGGCTGGGCGGGTTGAGCGGGCGCTTGCTTCGGCGTTTTTCGAAACTGTTGTGGTGCGCGTGGCGCTTGCACGTAAGCTGCGGGCAGTTGCTCTACCAGTCTTGGCCTGTGGCCGCGTGCATGGCCCTGCCTCTCGTCGTGCGCACTGCGGATTGGCTAGGCGAGGCCGCTTGGGCGCCGCATTGGATGGCTCCTTGCCTAGTGTACAGCTACCTGGCTCAGCTCCTCGAGCCAGATCGTCATTGCACTCCAAGTCCCGACGATCGAAAAGCCTCTCATGCGACTAGCGTTTGTCCCACCACTGTCTCTTCAGGTAGCCGTCCTTCCCCGTCTACCGCTGCTTTAGCAGTACCCTTAGCAACATCTGCCACAACAACGCCTGGGTCATCAAGTAATATCACCCCCCCTGCCGCTGCGATTACTTCCTCGAGCCACGTTCATTCCAGTCGACGCAGCAGCAGCAGTGGCAATACTGCTAGTAGAAGTAATGAGGGCGCAAGCAGGGGTCGAAGCAGCAGCAGCAGTGACAGCAGCGCGAAGGTGGAAAAGCTCGCTAATTATACCGCATCGTCGTGGACTTCAGTAATCGACTGGCGAGTGAGACGATTTACCTCCAGAATACTTTTGTCGCTCGCGCTGCTTTTCGAAGGATTTGCAGATAGATCCATTTTGCTTGGCCTTTCAAATCGTCACCTCCTGCTTCTTGCAATCCTTCTCGCGGTGAGTAGAAAGTCGCATGAGCATGCCTACCATATTCCTTTTCCATACATTTGTTTGCTGTCTTACATGCTTTTCTATACGCTTGATGTTGTTTTATGGTGGGTGGCGTTCTGGGCTGGACTTTAGGCAGCGAAGGTAGAGTGCCTCTTGAGCTCTCTCTTCTTGAGTGCGTGGAGTGTTGCAGCGTTTGTAGAAGTGGCCATGGGTGATTCTGGAGTCGCCCACTACTTGATCGCCCTCGGCGCTCTCTCAACTTTGAAAGCTTGCCTTGGCGCTTCAAAGTTCGAAACATCAGCTAAGTCAGCAGAGAGTGCGCGCTTGTCACTTGCATGACCGTTGCTTTATTCGTTTGCTGCATTCGCGGTGGGAATAGTACGGCCTTTCTCTATAACCCTGTTGGACTCGTGGACTAGCTGGTATCGAAGAAAGATCTCATACCAGGAACCTATGCATCGTGAGTGAATGAATGAGGGCAGGCTACGTTACGATTTACGCCGTAAATTACGTGTAACTTACGTAAGGAAGTAATTTTTACCAATCAGTAAATTACGTCACAAAACCCCATACTGTATACTGTGGTGACGTCACTGTACCATCTCCCTGGATACTTCGGGTGTAACTCATCAGCACAACCGCTCATCGTGGTGGACTCTTTTTTACGGTGCCCATGCCGGCAAAGCGCAGCACTTACCTCTGGGCAGAGACCACGCCCATCACGGAGGATTTGGAAAAAGAAGGAATACAGTGCGCTAGTAAACGTAAAGATCGAAGTAGGGAAGGGAGTACGGAAGGGCACAGCACCACGAAGGAACATCAAGAGCCCGTAATTTAAATATGTTTACTGCGCGCATGCCAGCGTACGGCACACGTAAATTACGCGTACATTACGCGTGAATAACGCGTGAAGTAAAAAAAATCTCAGGGCGCGTAAATTACGCGTGTACATAAATCGCACCTTTGAGGGCAAGTGACAATGAGCAATGAGGGCGGCTGGCACTCGCCGCTTGACGAGATCGTTGAACTAATGCTCACTATTCCCACTGAGGGGAGTTGCCTGGGAAATGGCCTCTTGTACCCGGGTCGTGAAAGTCAATGGGAACTACAGTAGAGAGCCGCCGAAATGCTCTTAAGAGGAAAAATGGAAAACGCCAAATGGAACCTTCAGGAGCGCAAACGCTGCATGAGCAATTGCGGATTGCGGATTACAGATGACCTCTACAACTTCCCTGTCTTTTTTTGTACTGCATTCGCATAGATCAAGAACCACACGAACTGTATCTATTGCTTCAAGCATGGCCATCCGCGGTGGTTCGTGTCCGACCTTTCTTGGGGGCTGGACCTTATTTTTACGTGAGGACAGTTGTTGTGCAACTGTCGCACGGTCGCACACCAACGGGAAGGTGGACCATGGGCACAACAAGAATATAACATTTAGCACTATGAGCACCAAGTTTAAAGAAACTACATTTACCTGGCATAAACACAGTGAAGGAGAGAGAGAGGAGGGGGGGGCTTAAATTTAACGCCAAATTTAGGCCACAAATTAGCACTAGGATTTATTCAAAATTAAGCCATTAAATTTAACGTCGAATCAAAATAACTAAATCAATTTAAGTGAGTTTCACGTTATTAATTCAAGCCACTAAAACTAGGCCTTTAAAGGGGTGGCTGCGCCAAAATAAAATTCAACGTCAAATATAAGCCACAAATTAGCACTTAATTCTATGTCAAAATTAAGCCACTAAATTCAACATCAAACAGAAATCTCTCAATCACCACCAAAATGGCACTGAATTTCACGTTATGAATTTTATTTTATTTACCAAAAATATGAGAATTCTCAGAATTCTCAAAAATATGAGAATTCCTTGCCGAAGTCAAAGCGAGCTCAGTTTTACTATAGCCTGCAAAAGTCTAATTGAATTAACGACCACTACTGTAGTGAGTGTAAACCTATGAAAGAATAAGGGTTAGATGTCAACGTCACAAAGGTATCAATCACGCTCCAAATGTCAAGAAATCCTTGTTCAAGCATAGAGGGATTCAGGACCAGGAACAAGATTTGGTCAAAATCTTGATTTGAACAATTTAAGTCGCTGGTTTGGTGAGAAATCAAGTGCTACAATTACTGAGATAACTGCATCCACGAGATATTTAGAATCGGAATGTGATGATCTTAGTTCGGACCTATGGCACTACAGACCTATACATCTCATTTGAGCTACAGACATCAGCGTATCAACGTTACACGGCATCGATCGTACTCCAGAAGTCAAGAAGCCCTCGGTCAAGCATGGAGGGATTCAATATTAGGAGCAAAATGCTGTCAGAATCTTGAATTAAACAATATAAGTCGCGCAACACTTACAAACTCCTTTTGCAGCCTCAATTAAACTGAAAGCGATGCCGATCGGTACTGATCGACGTCTGAGCAGTGCGTGATGGCTCTACTCCTGCCGGTTAGACCTCCTTGTGCATTTAACACCATTATATATTCGTTTGCAGCCTTGCACGCAATGCATAATCATTTTGGGATTATTGCGACAATGCGTACTACTGTGTTTGGCAGAAGGTCGTGATTTTGAAACAAATCAGTCAACGAACTTCAGCGGAGCACTGTTGGGAGTAGCTCGAGTTTTTGTTTAATATCGATTGTACTGCCAAAGCACTCGTATTACCGGCGCACCGTTCAGTCCTTTGCATATGTCCTATCATTTTTTATTTGAAATATATCAATATGATTTTAAAATTTGAGGTGCCGTTTGGCGGATAGCAAGCGGTCCATTATTTGGTTGTACGGACCGAAAATTTGACGACAGAAATGAGCACTTCTCAGTGAATGTCACTCCAACAGTCAAGAAGTACTCATTTGTGAATTATGGTATCTGTAGTACTCTGTTTTTGGAAATTCTTGGAACAAGATCAAAAGCATGAACTGAGTACTGTTTGAAGCAGATATAGCCTTCGAAAAGCTGGACTATGGGTTAATGTTTATCCATGTAACGCCAGGGATCCTTCGAATACTTTTTCGATGCCAAAACCGCAAAGGGCATGGATATCCATGCTAAGTCGGGAATACCTCGATTACTTTTCGATGCCAAATCCGACAAGAGCAATTGATGTATTCTTGGTGCAAGACAGTACTCATTCGTGAATCATGATTGAAGCAGATATAAGCTTCGAAAACCTGGACTACGAGTTAATGTTTATCTTAATGTTTATCCATACAACATCGGAAATAACTCGATTACTTCATCGACGTCAAAACCGACAAGAGCATGGAGGCTGAGTAAAATTCTGAGAATAAAATTCTGAGAATAAAATTCTGAGAATAAAATTCTGAGAATAAAATTCTGAGAATAAAATTCTGAGAATAAAATTCTGAGAATAAAATTCTGAGAATAAAATTCTGAGAATACAATTCTGAGAATATAATTCTGACAATAAAATTTTGAGAATAAAATTCTGAGAATAAAATTCTAAGAATAAAATTCTGATAATAC
>Ga0307930_1000824_pt1 | contig 24912 bp, 20 predicted proteins | sample OrgLakmetageno46_FD_203161 | JGI IMG/M metagenome (GOLD analysis project Ga0307930, IMG submission 203161) | Saline water microbial communities from Organic Lake, Antarctica - #46 | ecosystem: Environmental > Aquatic > Non-marine Saline and Alkaline > Saline | place: Antarctica: Organic Lake...
GCACTAGCAAATAAACTTTTAAAACAAGCCTTTGCTATTGCAAAAAATAAGACAATGTTTAACGAAAATTATCAATCAAAAGTTTGTTTTTAAGCACAGTTCATTCCGACAGAGAAGCTTTTTAGCTTCGACGAGGAATCTTTGTGTTTCCGACAGTTAAGATTCTTCAGTCGCTAAATAGCTCCTTCAGAATGACATGGAGTATTATCATTCCGACAGAGAAGTTTTTTTGGCTTTGTCGAGGAATCTTTTGTTTCTATGATATACTTTAGCTTTTCGACAGTTAAGATTCTTCAGTCACCGAAAAGGCTCCTTCAGAATGACACCTTCGAAATGTCATTCCGACAGAGAAGCTTTTTTGGCTTCGTCTTTTTAAGCACAGTTCATTCCGACAGAGAAGTTTTTTGGCTTCGTCGAGGAATCTTTTGTTTCTATGATATACTTTTAGCTTTTCGACAGTTAAGATTCTTCAGTCGCTAAATAGCTCCTTCAGAATGACATGGAGTATTATCATTCCGACAGAGAAGTTTTTGACTTAGCCGAAGAATCTTTGTTATTTCAACAAGGAATCTTACTTCCCAATACAATATATTCCTAACTTTTATTTTATAGTGTGTATGAGATTTTAGGCAACAAATAGGAAACAAGAAATCAATAGCATAAGAAAATGCAGAACAATCAAGAGTAATTATAGTCATTACGTTTTGGGTTTAGAGCATAAAAAAAAGCTACTCGTTTATAGAGTAGCTTTTTCACTTCAACCATTAAGACTTATTGAGCAGTTCCAGAGCCTAAATAAGTACTGTTTGAGGATACAATTCCATCAGCATTCATAAACGCCATAAAGAGCTCTACAGTTTCACCTGCATAAGTATTCGGAATAGTAACTGTTTGGGATGTATCGGTTCTTAAACTTCCACCAACAACAGAAATTGAATCCTTCATGCTTGGATTGTATACCAATAGCATAACCTTGTCAGTTGTGTTGGCGTTTCCCTCAGCTGAATTGTCACCCCAACCAAAAGTAACTTCCCCAGGCACAGAGAGGTCAAAAGTACCGTTCAAAACTCCTGATAAACTACCTCTACTTACCAATGCTTCTGAATATTCTATGAAGAAATCTGGAGCAATACCTGTAACAGCATTGTTTAAGATGTAAGACATCGCAGCATTAAAAGCTGTTTTCTTCACTGCAAGTGATTTATAGCCTTGATTGATAAAAGGCTTAACCGCTTGTAAAAATTCTAAAGTCACAGTAAACTTATTTCTTTGGTTTACCTGACCTTCCGTTCTTGGATTCGCTACACTTGAAGGTTTAATTCTAATGTAATCGATTCCTTTCCAGCTTCCACCGATAATGTTACCAACCTTACCTGAAAGCCCTCCTAATATTCCTTGTGATATTTTTCCCATTTTTCTATTTTTTTAGGGTTAAACAATAATTGATTCGGACTTGGTACGACCTTGGCCAGAAGTTTTACTAAGTCTTGAGTAAGTTATGGCAACTTCCATGCAAATACGCATTAACCGATTCTATTGCTAGCTTTTGCTTCATTTTTCAACCCTTTTTTATTTTAAATAAAATTTTTTTCAGCAAAAGAGAAAAAAGATGGCAGACTAGGTGATGGCGTGGCATTCCTGTCAAGCTTTTTGGAAAAAATTGTGCGCTCGAAAGGGTTGAGAAAAAGTACGCTTTCAAATAGCGTACTATTTTTTTTCAAAACCCTTGTGGCTTGAGCTTTATTGGAATATTTGAAGGGCAGGGGGAAGCCATCTAACTTTGCTTTCTTTTTTCGTACCTTAAACAAAACTTAAAAGTTATGTCAGAATTTGAAATTTATAAGGATACTGCAAATGAGTATCGATTTAGATTAAAAGCTAACAACGGTTTAAATATTCTTGCTAGTGAGGGTTATTCATCAAAATCTTCATGTATAAATGGAATTAAATCTGTTAGAGAAAATTCCCAAGATGATAGCAAGTACGATAAGAGAAAATCATCAAACCAAAAAAATTACTTTAATCTTAAGGCCGTTAATGGCCAAATTATTGGCACTAGTCAAATGTATGAAACACTTAGAGGTGTACTAAAAGGTATCATTTCTGTTAAGAAAAATGCTCCAATTGCAAATGTTGTAGAAATTTAAATGCAACACTTCAATTTACTTAAGTAAAGCACCGTAATTATCAATCAGCAGGTAATCCAAAGGCGCGAGCCGACTGCGAGATGAGCTTGGGTACTGTGAGTGAAAGCCTGAAGCGAGAGCTCTAATTTATTGATGACTGTTTAATTCGACTTTATATTTAATTGTATAGCGAGCTGAAGGCTTCTCACAGTAATGTTTCACACTGGGCTGGCGGAGTTTTTTGATGCATAGGGAAAGGCAAGTGCTGCGATAAGTAAAGCTATGCTGAATGGAAAAATAAGGTTTGCATTCTACTTATTATATGCTTTAAAGAAATTGAGGATATTAAGGAAATTGAGAAAATTGAATTTGTTCTAAACTTAATGCATAACCTTATTTAAGCTTCGGATGTATAGCTTGCTTAATGAGCAGCTCTTGCGCGCGGTTGCCATATATAAACAAATACCTTTTGAATCAGGTGAACTTTGGCAATTGAAAAATTGATAAATCTAGATGAACTTGAACTTTTAATTTGTTTTTATATGGTGACATGGATGCTATCAAAAACTGTGACAGCCCAAAGAGCCCAAAGCGACACGCAGGCTCGCAAAATATGAAATAGCGGTAGCACCCCAAAAACATACTTAAGCGTAGCTTAAATCCTAAAAGGGGATTGGGGTGCTAGTAAAGCTATGCGTGAGCAAGTTGCGAAATGTGTGTAGTAAAACAAATACATAGTGCTAAAGAGGTGTGTCACCGCAGTAGTGCTATGTATGGTATATGCAAGGGTAATCTAAACCAAACAATTAATAGAAGTTGAATAATCTAAGTATTGCTCACACTTTTTAAAACTATTAGCCCTTGCAGATATGTTTTTACGAAACAAAATGTAGTGACTTGCGAACTCCTTATTACCTGCCTATCGAGATGTTTTAAGCTTGTAGTACTCATTAGTTGAAAACGAAATAAAAGGGCAAATGCAAAAGTATGTGCAATGATTTACTAACATATATGTATAATCTATAATAATATCAAATCATTGCTCATACTGAGGAAACGAAGGCTTTTGAGAATGAATGAGTGAAGTTTACGGAGCGAAAGAATGAGCAAGTGCCGAAGAGTTGGAGTTATATAACTTTGACCAAATCATTATTCTTTGATGCAAAGTCCTTTAAGCAATGACTTAATGAAGAATTTTCATTATCTAAATGTATATAACAATTCTCTATACATCTTGTTACAGCCATTAAAACCCAAGTTGCGGCATACATTTCTTTTCTTTCATCTGGGTTAAGCTGGTCAAATAAATTTTCTAATAAAAAATTGTCAGCCTCATCTTCATCTTTTTTATCCTCAAAAAAACTATCTAAATTAAACAACATTGTTGACCATGCCTCTAAGCCTCTGCAAGATTCATAATATATTGAACGTAAAGACAAATATTGTGGCATTGCTAATTCTCTTTTGTCAACATTTCCAGTACTGTTCCAGAATTTAATTTCTTCGAGTTCTTCTTCTGCTTTTTCAACTAAATCCCAATTTGATTTTTTTATATTTTTACTATCAATAATATTATTAAATTCATTAATTCTAACCGATTTTTCATTTTTATCATCTTGATATTTTGGCATTCCTTTATTGCCTGAACCTGCATGTTTGAGTAATAGAACTGATTCATATGATGAACATCCCTTTCGTATTCCTATATTATTAAATCTATCTATTTGATCAATCTCTTTACTTATTGAATTTGAATTTGAAATGTAGATATGACCATGATCATCAGTATTTATAGCTTCAATATCAAGACCAATACCATACCATTTTGCTATATGATTTGATAAAGCTGCAATAGCAGGCTTCATTCTAAATGAACTGCTACCCCGATTATACACATGAAAATCAATCTTATTTTTTTTTGAAATATGCCAATTGCAAACTTCTGAATATCTTATGAGTTGTTCTTTGTCTCCATTTGCTATCACACAATTTTTACTTCCAAAAATATTTAGCAGTATATCTTTCTCAAATGGATGGCAATCTTGAGCTTCATCTACGTAAACAGTTCTGTTCCAACTTTTACCACTGATTGTTTTTTTTAATCTTGTTCTTATTTTTTTGTAATTAATTTTCTTACTATTATCTTTTTCTAGAATATCTTCTTTAAGGTTTAATACGTTATTTAACAATTCATACTTGTTAACAATATCCATGTCTTTTAAGAAATTATCTAAATCTGTTGTTGCTACGAGAATTCTTTCTAAAACAGCATGATAATCTTCTAAGAAGATATTTGAGCTTTCAAGCCTTGAAAGTTTTTCTCTTTTTTCCTCACGATATTCCTGCAATAATTCATTGACTTCACTATTATCTGGTAAGAATGTGTAATCAAAAGCTGTTTTTTTTATAAATGCTATTGCTTCTCTTTTAACACCTTGTTCTAGCGTTCTATTATTTTGAGCAAGCATTATTAATTTTGCCAAACTTGTATTTCCTTTATTTTTTTCTTTATTCAAAAATTTTTTAACCTCAAGTAATCGACTGTCTAAAATAGCTATAAGTTCTTCAATCCTTTTTTCAGACATTAACAACAGAATGCCTAGTTTCTTAGATAAATCAAAGAAAAATTTGTGCAAAGTGTAAGTGGTTGTTGATGCTTTTTCTTTTGTAGTAATACGGTTTTGAAAACTTTTTATTTGTAATGTAATATCATAAACTAGTAAATGATTATATGTTAAGAAAACAGCTTTTTTTCCTTCAAGACTATTTTTAAGCATCCAACTCAATAAATCAGACGTTTTACCAGTACCGGCTTTTCCTTTTACTTCAACAAGTTTTTTACCTATAAGTTCTTTTGTCTTTTTTTGATTCGCACCTAATTTTCTTTGAATACGGTCTATTTTTTTCTTTGTTATAAATCCTTCTTCACTATCTCTTGATGCTTGTTCATAGATAGTTCTAATTTGATGTTCAAATATCATATCATCATTATGCCAATCAATATAACCAGCATATTTAAAATAGTAATTTTGCTTTATTATATTCTCAATCGAAGAATACAAAAGGTTATTGCCTATATAAATATCTTTACCCTCAAATGTGGTTTTATTATTTTTAACCCAAACTATTGGATGAACTGTTATGTATTTCCTATTTAAGTTGCATTTATCGGCGAGATAATTGGTTAAACCATACTTTATTTTATTAGCATTTTCTTCATGATTTATAAATTCATTTTCAGTTGAAACTTCATTGCCTTCAATGAATAACTTTTCATCTTCAAAATCATCTATAATAGATATTGCAATAATTTGATTTTTAATATATACTTTGTCATTACCGTCTTTCACTCTATACCAACTTCGATGTTTTTTTGGTATATTGATTAACATTAATAAATCAAGGTCTGCTTGGGGTGTTACAGAAACAGGAAATTTGTTTAATATAATTGCCTCGGCTTCTGTACAGGTTGCGCTTAATTTGTCTATGATATTTTTTTCTAAATCACCGTAATTCAGATGTCTATTAGTACCGTTTATTTTTGAAAATTTAAACTCCATAAAATTATCTTATTATTTAAATCAAAATTCAATTTTAGTGTAATCGTGGATAGGATCTTTTAAGTCTTTCCGACAAATTTTTAATTAGCATTGTATCCAAATTTTCTACTCAATAAAGTTTCTTTCCACCAGTTTTCTCTTTCAATGATTACATTACTTTCTGTGGTAGATTTGAAAATATCTAGAATTGAAAATCTAAAATGTTTTTTGATATGATCAAACTCCAAGTTTTTAAGTTCTTTATTACCCCCGTTACCATTCCTTACGTAGGATTTCCAGCGATTTAAAATCATATCTTCTCCATAGGCTGAACCTACATACATATTGCCGTTTGAGCTATCTGTTACTAAATAAACACCCTTTTGATTTCTAAGGGCTGTTTTCCAGTTCTCTTTATTAATGACTCTTGATAATTCACTCCAACTCACATTTACTTTATCATAGCCCGGAAAAATATCGTTATCAAAAACGTCTGGTAAAATTTGGGCAATGTAGCAGTCATCGATTACTGACTCAGCTTTACGAACCATATTCTGAGATTTATTTTTAAATCTAACTATAAGGCGACCCAGATACTTTTTATACTCATCGAGTGTCTCATATTCATAGCCAACTCCATTTTGAACATTCAAATCTTTTGTGATTTTTCCAATATGAAATAAAAGCCAAAGGTCATCATTACTTTCTATGCGGATCAAACCAACTGTTATTTGTCCTTCTTTAAATGTTTTATTCTTAGTGTAATTCCAATAATGTCCTCCGATCATTTTTTCAGTTTGGTTATTCTTATACATTTCAATTGGATTCCAATTTCCATCAAACATCAGGTTGAATCTAATTTTAATATTGGCGATGTTATCAAACTTTAATATGTCGTTTAGTTTTATAGACTTCATTAATGTTGGGTTTGAAATTTCTAAAGGATTTTTATGATTAAGTATTTTATATTTCTTTACTAGTTTATGAAGTGTTTCAGACTAGTAATAACCTTTCTTAGTTGGTTTTAATGTGTCTCTATCAATATCATTTAAAAGTTCCACGTCTTTTTCGATAAAGGGGTCGTACCAATCTGCTTTTTCTTTTGCCCATTTGATCCATTCTTCTTTGTCTGCATCTAATGAGTTTGTGTTTATGGCGTAGTGTTCAAATTCTTTGATATAGTTTCTTAAGTATTGTGATTTATGCCAGCGTGTGGCTTCGCTAAAGAGACCTTCGAATTTAGATAATTCATCGTCTTTTAATTTTTGTAAGTCTTTTTCTTTTTGACGTTTCTCTTCATACTTCTTATTCCATATGGCACTATCGATAGCCTGTTGTATATCTCTTTCTGCTTTTATTTCCAACCAAGCCAGTATGTCTAAAAGCTTATCTTCTAAAGTCTTTATTTTGGCATCTGACCATTCTTTTAAAGGGATGTATGAGCTGATTTTAAGACATAATAAGCCAGTTGGCTCAAGATCATAAGTATCCCACTCACGTTTTGGTTCGTTTTTAACTCGTTTATTTTTTTCCTGAAGCCTAAGATTATACTTCTGTTCTTTTATAATTACTTGTGTCTGGCGATTTACTTCCACTTTATGACCTCGCTTCTCTAAAAGTTTAATAAGTGAATCCATGAATCTAAGACTTCTTGCGTACAAACTATTGGAAACACTAATGCTGAGTGCATTAGTTCTATCTACTTCATGAGGATAGCCACCGCTTTTTTCAACAGTTTTAAGTTCTTTATGATATTTTTTTGTAGCAACAATATATCTATGTGGTTTTGATAATCTGTCTGGCACCAAAAATTTCAATTCCTTAATTTCCTGAAGTTCCTTTTTCCTCAAAGCAAATTTAGATAGTGGATGATCGTCTTCAAAAAGAGTTGGATTTGTTTTCTCTAGATTTATAACGGGATTGTCATCTTGTTCAGGTAGTTTTTCTTTTACTACTTTCTTATTAAACTTCAACTTAGACCAATATCCAGATTTTGGTAGTGGTATATTATGATTGTTGCAAATTTTTCGAACGTCATTATCAGAAAAGCCATACTCTTTAGCTATATAAGTAACTGGTTTGCTCCAGACTAGATCGTATAATTCTTTTCGAGTTAATTCTTTCTCCATCAAATTTCATTTCAATTATAAAAACCAAAGTTTGTCTTTAGCATGATCCGGGATAGGGTTGTCAAAGAGTGGTGCGATCTGTGCCAGCATCTCAGGGTATTTTATGGTAATAGGTACATTTTGTTGTCTTAACGATTTCCAATAGAGTCTGCTGAATTGATAGACTTGGGTAAGCAGGTTTTTGTAAATATCTACTTCTTCAAAAGCACCTTTATCAGGACTTGAGATTGATATTTTGATAGGGAAGGGGTATCCTTCAGCCTTAGAAGATTTAATATCATTATTATACCTTACATTGTTAAATAATAAGAATCTACCCTCACCTATTCTGATATAAGTACCACTTTTTGGCATCAAGTTTTCCCATCCATTATCAAATGCCATAAGATCCTGAGACTCCGTTTTGTTGATGTTTAAAATATATAAGGGCACTTTCAATCCTAGCCTGTTCATACCTTCTCTTATGGGTTTTATTTCTCTATTACTCATGTCTTTGTAAAAGTGAATCACTACTTTAGATGGATCCACTAAGGATGAAAATTCCCTGATTTTATTGCAAATACTACCTGCTAACTCTTTACTGCTATTTTCTGAAAAGTATTCAAACCCTCTAAAGAAGCCATTATTCTGAAAGCTAAAGGCACTAGCAATGTATCTCCGTTGTTCGTCCTGAAATGTGTATGCACCAACCCCTATTACTAATTCCTGTTCGCCTGTTCCAGAAAGCTTCCAGGGTTTACCTCCTAGCTTGGCAAATAAAGCTAATGATATGTTGTTTAGTGTGTATTGAAAGTTTTTTGGGTTAGTTATATCCTTTTGCATTTTTTCAAAATCTATTGCCTGAGTGACGATGCCCTCATTTAGCAGTAGTTCTTTAACTTTTATATATACTAATCTATCTTCTTTTTTGGGTGTGTATTTATCAAAAGGGCTCATGTAAAAAGCTGCATAAGTCACATTTTCATCAAATTCTAAACTTCCAAGTTTTGTTTTTATTTCTGGAAGTGGATCATTAATGTCTTTGTATTCAATGAAATGATTTTTTGCTATTTTAAGAGGCAGGTTTGTGTATTTTTCAATGCCTTTAAAAAAGGTTCCATCACCAGTTCCGTTTTTTAGATACTTATGAAACGTTTTTATCTTTTCCTGATGATCTTTATGGTGAATAAAAAAGAATTGAATGTTGGGTTTGTTTTTTGGTCTTTGGTAAGGCTTATATCTGCCTAAATCAATCTTTGGCACTAAACCTTTATTTTGACCTCCAAATTCTAATTCTCCTTTTTTAGGATTTATGTGATCTATCAACTTTTCTTCAACCTTTATGAAATGCTGATCTCTAATTTTAACGACTTCTTTAAAGTCATCCTTTAGTAGGTAATCGTCTTTAAATTTATTGATAAGATCAACGTATTTTCTATATCTATTTCCTCTTTCTGGTTTTTCACTCTTTATATCATAAACTTTAGCAAGATCGCTACGAAGTAGGGGATAAGCTTTTTCAAAATCTATGGAGTTGTAGAAATCTTCTTTTTCAGGCTCATTAATTTTCTGATAATTGAATATCCTACCCTTGAAAACAGTTCTCTTTACCATCGTAGTATGATCAATTTCTGAGATAGGTATATTCATTATTTTAGCTATACCGTCGTAGGATATAATTAGCTCTGGATATTCCGTTACTTCCTTAAATTGTATTTTGATTGAGAATTTATAGTAGGATGTATAAAATTCATGCTTGCCATCTTTTTTTGGCAACCAAATTTGTAAGTCTCTTATAAAGTTTCTAGTTGCAATAAAGCCCTTTGAAATAAAAAAATCAGAAATCTTTTGCTTTAGATATTGCCTGTAAATTTTTAAGTTCTTCCAGCCTTTATCCAGTTCAATTTCTAATGAATCTTCTGTTTTGGCTGTAAACGTAGTATAAATAAAATCTTGTTGTGTTTCCTCGAGTTCTGGAAAAGCTTCAATTATTTGAGGTGACCAACTGTATTTATAGATGCGATAACTGTCTTGGGACTCATTTAATGAAAAATAGAATGTTGGATTATTTTCTGGCCATTCAAAATTAAGGATGTTGAAATGAAGTTGTTCTGACATAATGAAAGATGTTTTTGCATAAATTTATTTAAGTTAGTCTTGTTGAAATTGGTTAGTATTTCACAGAAATATAAAATAAACGTATAATTTCGTAATAACTTCAACTAAATTGATATTTTTTGAACAAATCTTAATTTATTGATATTAAAATCAAAACTAATCTATGGCCTTATTTAAAATTGCGGACTCCCTAACCTATATAAAAGAACAGCCTTTTCGACTCGAGAAGGATATTCAAGACCTAACAGAACATAATCTTTCTACTGTATTTCAGCTTGATTTTGTTAAGTCTGAGTTTGCCCTCAATGGGTTTAGAATAGATACTTTGGCTTTTGATAAAGAGGCAAATGCTTTTGTTATCATAGAGTATAAGAGAGATAAAAACTTCAGTGTTATAGACCAGGGTTATGCTTATTTATCTCTTATGCTCAATAACAAAGCTGATTTTATTTTAGAGTTTAATGAAAATCATGATAAGACTTTAAAGCGAAATGATGTGGACTGGTCTCAGTCCAGAATATTATTTGTTTCTCCTTCTTTTACTACTTATCAAAGAGAAGCTATCAACTTTAAAGATTTACCCATAGAGCTGTGGGAGGTTAAACGGTTTGAGAATAAAACGGTTTCGTTTGAGCAAATACAGAAAGCCCATACTCAGGAAAGTATAAAAACCATTTCTAAAACTGATGCTACCATAGATCATGTAGCGAAAGAAATAAAAGTTTATTCTGAAGAAGAACATCTTGCCAAGGCAAGTGAGGACATTAAGGAATTGTATGATAAACTAAAAGTTTCTATTTTGAATTTTGATGATATAGAGGTTAAGCCTAAGAAAAAATACATTGCTTTTGTTTCCGGGCGAAATATAGTTGATATACATCCACAACGAAAGGCTTTAAAGCTATGGATTAATATGTCTAAAGGTGATCTAGATGATCCTAAAGGGCTCACCAGAGATGTTTCATCTACTGGACATTGGGGCAATGGTGATTATGAATTGCAAATAAGAACTGATGAAGATTTGGAATACATTTTGAGTCTAATTAAGCAATCAGTTAAGCAGAATAAGAAGTGACTTAAATAAAATTAATGACGTTATTCTAAAATCTATCAAATTGACTAATTTGTTAAATATATTGTTTATTTATTATGTTTGTTGTTATATTGTATTTATATAAAATTACATAAGTGTTATGTCTACTATAGATCTTCATAAGTTTGAAAATATTGATGATACTGTACTTGCGCCTAAATTGATCTCTATCAATGATTCTACTTTAGTAGCTTACATTAAATTGAGAATATCAACTTATAAGGCAAGTAAAGGCACATCGTTACTTATAGATCAAATTTACTGGCTTCTTGATAATCCTTCAAATAAGGAAGTTTTAGAAAGTGATATAGTTAACATATTACTTAAAGAGCATAAACCAAGGGTTTTAGAAGTTGTAGAGTTGATGCAAAATTTATCTTACAAACCGAATTTTGTAAGTAAATATCAACAAAGACTTGAACACTTATATGAATTATTAGTAGAACTTGAACTTTCACAATGTAATCACACAGAAGACAAAGAAATTATGTCTTTACTATGTGATCCCATTTAGTATGGCTTTATATTGTGATAGCCACTTTTATGATACCTACCATAGTTTCCTAAAGAAAAATAAAACGCGCTACGTTAAAAAATGTATCATAAAAAAATTTATTGATATTGATGTTCCTTATAATTTAGATTTCCCTGCTACCGATCTTTATAACATGAGGCATAATGAAAATATTAACCAGCTATATCTCAAAACAAGATTATGTTCTAGTGGGGATTTTAGAGTTTATTTTCTTGTCACTAAAAAAGGCGATCTTTACTTATCACATTTACATCCTAAAGAAAATAAGGGTGGGTTTTCAACATATAATTCTGATCAAATTAAATCTAATTTGAAAAATTTGATAAAAGCAATTAAAACAAAAGATAAGATTTATAAGGTTTCAATTAATTCTAAAAAAAAGTTTGTTTTTAGTAAAATATAAAACTTTTATTTTTTATAATCTTAGTACAAATTTCGATACTCTTTATCCAGCTTAATCCTGTTGTAAGCAAATAAGCCTTTTTCAATTTCCCTGGCTGTCTTATTATGTTTCTTGGCTAAATCCTGAACGATGGACAAGTATTCTAGCCAATGCTTATCTGAGATGTTCTCCCAGTCTATTAATTTCATCGTTTTAAGTGATTGAATACACCTTTCATCAATAATAGGGTAGTCCCCTGGATTATGAACAGATAGAATTGCTGATGCGGTTGGTATTCTAACCCCTTGAAGTTTTGTTAAGTGCTTTATTTTCAATATTTCATCTTTTTCACTGAAAGTAAGCTTGGTTTGTTCTTTAATGAATTCTGCTGAATTTAATTGATACAACTTCTTTGGTCTTCTGGATTTCCATAAACAGATGGCTAAAAATTCATCTTTATTTGTCCATCCTCGTTTAGAAATATCATCTCCTAACTTAAAGATCTGTTTCTCCAGATTGTAATTGTCGATGTAGAAATCTACATTAGAGGTGAAGTCGTTCATAGATTGATTTTAAATAAAAATATAGTAATTCATTAAGCTAGCTTTTTAAAACCTTTAGCACCTATCATTAAATTCACGTCCTCATCTAAATCAGATGAATTATTTATTTTTGAAAGCGGAATTCCGTAAACATTAGATATTATTTCAAGCAGTGACGAAATTTTCAAATCGAAGGATAAAAAATTTTGAATTTTCAAATCATCATTATTCGTTAACAGCTCCTTATTATTGGCCTTTATACTTGAAATTAACTGAGTGTTCATGTTATCACCCCAGTCACTTTCAACGGTTTTAACTTCACCTTTAGTCTCTATCACAATTTCAATTCCTTCACCTTCCTGATGTGGTAGATAAAGTAAGTGTTGGGTATGAGGTTCTAAAAATTCAACAATTTTATCAAAGGAATGTCTGAGACGGCTGTTATCTTCCAAAGCATACAATTCATCAATAAAATTGGATTTCAACATATATTCTCTAAAGGTATTTGAAGAGTCAAAATAAACCTCATATAACATACCTGTAAAAAGATGAGAGGTGTAAAAATCTGAATATTTAGTAAATATTGATCTTAATCTATAAATATAATCTGATGCACTTGCAGAACCTCCTTGAGCAGCTTGGTAAATATTTCTACCTAGAACAAACAGTTTATTCTTATTTCCTATGTTTTTTTCTATTTTGCTCTCTGGATAGTCAAGTAATTTATCAATCGCTGGATTTTGAACATACCAATTATAGGATTTTAATTTAGTAATAGTTTCAGTTAAAAATGATGAGTCATTAAGTGGAAAATCTCTATCTGCTAAAGCTGTTTCTTCATAATTTAACTCTTGAGTACCTTCTATTTCTTCCTGTTGGTTTTCATTAGTCTCAGTTGATTTACTTACTTTATTATCATCAGTTTTTAATATATCTTCCTCAATATCAGTTTCTCCGTTTTTCTTGCTTTTACCCTCCTTGCTTTCTTTGACAGATTCTATTTGAAGAGCTTTTGCTAATTCAATGAAATTTAAATTAGTTTTTTGTAATAATATTTGCACTAGGGTGTCGAAACTGATAATATGAAAATCTTCAGATCCAGTTTTTGATTTAAACTCATAAACGAGTCTAGGATCTACAATTTTGAAATGTTTATTTGTTAAACTGGTTTTGCTTGTATTTTCTATTAATCTATTCGGTGCATAAACCCAGTCTTTCTTTAAATCATTTGTAATTAAAATTCCTTTTTTTACATTTTTAGAATTACAGAAGTTTAAAATTTCATTCCAAATAATTAAATCACCAAATGAATTTAAATCTTTTTCTTTATCTTCAAAACCTGGTGGTATTCTATGATTAAACCTAAATTTCCCTTCATTTCGCGTTGTCTTTATCACTTTTTTTAAATCACTTTCCAAAACAGTTTTTTCAAATATTGCTTTTATTTCAGAATGAATTTTCAACTTATAGCTTTCGTTTTTGGTCTTTGCAACTTTATTTATTTTATTTAATTTTTTCTTCACTAAATCTAATTCTTCCTTGAAATCATCTAGGCTTTCATAAGAAGATTTCGAAATACTTTCAGAGTCGATATTCATTTTTAGGAATGAATCTAATTCTTCAAAATTATTTTTAATCGACTTAACACTTTTTAAAGGACCGTAATAATCTTCTATTTTATTTCTAATAAACCTATCACTGTATTCATTTAAAGCCCACAATGGAGTTTTAATTCTGTCATTTTTTATTAATGTTTTTATCCAATCAAAAAATTCATTTCTAGCTAAATTATTAATACGAAAAAAAAGTGCGAAAATATTTGTATCAACAAATATCACACAGTCATTATCAACTATTAACTCAAAAATATCATCAATGTATTCCTGTCTGTTTATTTCTGAAAGAGGAAACTTCATAGTTTTGGTTTTAATAAATTAGATTGACTTTTAAACCATTTTCCATCTGATACTAACCTTTTCAATTCATTTATTGATCTTGATTTATCCATTTATAAATGTTTTTTAATCACCAGCTCTTTACGACTATCGATTGTCGATAAAATCTCTTTAGCTTTTCGGATTTTGGCTTCGTGTTTTTCTATTTGTTTAACAAGTTTTTTTGTATCGATAAAGATGGAGTAGGAATTAAAAAGTTCTCTATATCGCTTTTATTTATACTCGGATAAGCAGCTTTTGGCATTGCAGACTCCATTTGTTTCATTAGTTGAAAAGAATACATAAAATTTAGAAAAATAAATTTTGGTAAAATAGCATTCTCATCTATTGGATTTAGTACAGCAAAACCTGTAGAAAATAAAGTGTTTTCTTGTTGTTTTTCTATATATGCAAAACCTTTTAAATAAGGGCGGACAGTTGAAATTATTGTTGATTTATTTTCTGCTAATCTTCTAGCTCTCGAAGGTGCATTACGTCCGATTATTTTATTTAAATAATGAATTTCTCCTGTTCCTTTTCCAACACTGTCAATATCAACATAAGTAAAGATATCATCGCTATTTGCAGGATTATAGCTATCACGATTTATTATTATGATTTCATTTAATTTTTTAGAATCCGATTGATTTACTATATTATTTACTTCATTTTCAATAGATTCTAATTCTTTAATAATTGTATTTTCTGCTTTTTTGACTTTTTTATCAATTGCTAAATATTCATTCACTATTTTTTGTTGCACATTTTTAGGAGGTAAAGGAATTTGAATAGATTTTATATCATCTGGATAAACATGCGGTTGTGCTGAACCTCTTGCTAAAGCAAATACGTCTGTCTGGATAGACTTTAAAATTGAAAACACATAAAAAATAAAATCTTTATCCTCACTATTTATAGTCGTGCAGTCTGAAGCAAAGATCGGTTCTGACCAGTAATTTACGTATCCTGCATTTGCACCAGATGCGCTTATAGTAATTGTGTTTTTATTTCTGTTGGCTTTATTATGTAAATAAGCATAATTAAGACCACCCGCAACTACTTTGACATCGCCCTTAATTGCCTCATTTTCAGTTATAGTAGAACCCTTTTTAATTTCTAAAATTTCGATATTTTCTAATTTTTGAGTATCATATTTACTTTCTATAACAATCTTTTTTTGAGGTGTTAGGCTTATACTTTTTGCAAAAGCACTTCTATCAAAATCCAACATATCTACTAATCTTGCCTGGCTTAATAGCGGTTGTAATTCTTCAGGTATATCAACAGTATTACCTTCAAAGTTTTGACTTATCCAATAATTTATTTTTTCCTTATTATTTAGGATTTGAGGGTCATATAATGGTGTGTTGATTTGTTGAAAGTTTAGTAAATTAGTTAGTACACGTTTATCGTCACTCTCCAGTGTTTCCACGCCTTCGTCTTCGTCATCTTCTGGCAAGTCTTCTACAGTTGCATTTCCTAAATATTTTATCCCTTCATTACCTTTTGCACTGCTCCATTCGTAACCTAAAAATTCTTTCATTTCAGTATTTTTTGATGGGCTTTTTACAATTAGTACCTCCTGTGGATTTTGACATGCTAAAACAAAGTAGTAAAGTTTGTCTTTTTCGTTACGTACTAGAAAGTTAGTAAACCTTTTGTCAAGTTCTGTTTTTTGATCTTCAGTGGAAAGTTGCTTATAAGCTTGACTTTTTTTATAGTTTTTAATGGTGCTCCACTTGTCAAACTCTTTTTTGTATTGAGAAAATTTTTCGTGTTCCAACAGCTTTTTATTGGGTTCTCGTTCAAGCAAAGAGATGTAGTCTTTAAATTCTATTTCGAGATGTTTACAGTATTGTTTGATGAATTTTTCATCTTCAAAAACTTCATCTTTTTTACGTTTATTCCTAAACCAATCATTTACTCTTATTTCATAATGTTTAGCAGGTGCAGGATCTTCTTCTTTACGTCGAATAAATAAGGTTACAGTATTTGTACCTGTTTTGCCAAAAGTGCCATTACCAAATTCTGCTATAGCTATAATATCAAAATATTTGAGTAGTATTTCTCTGGTTGCTACGTATATGTTTTTATTGGTTGATGTGCTTTTTGCTTTTCCTTTACTTAAGATAGAAGATGGTAAGATTATAGCTGCTACACCACCAGGCTTAAGAATTTGTTTTGTGCGTTCAATAAAAAAAGTCTCAATGCTGTTGTTATTTGCATAGCTTTTTTCTTCTACTGAATTAATGAGTTCGTATCGTTTTCTATCCTTTGCTGGTAAAGTTTCCAGATAACCTTTTACACTGTATGGCGGATTCGCTACCAATATGCTATATAATTTATCTTTTACTTTAGGAATTTCTGATAATGCATCTCCATAAATAATATCAATATCATCCTGTCCATACATGAATGAGGAGACCTTAGCTACTTTTGATAAACGGTATTCTTTTTCGATGCCCGTTATAGCTTCATAATACTGTTCAATATCTGATTCTTTGAATTCCTGGACTATAGGTTTAATTTGCTTTGCATATTCATTTAAAAAATGACCTGCACCACAAGCATAGTCTATAACCCTTGGTATTTCATCACTCTCGGTTATTATTTTCTTTAACGGCAGAGATTTTAGAATAAACTTTACAATAGGCATGGGGGTGAAAAATTGTCCTTCACTTTGTTTAACACCTTGATCTAAAAAGCCTTCAAACATATCACCTAAAAACTGATTTTCTTCATCATCTTTATTCTCAGTTTGCTTAAGTCTTATATCCTGTAATAATTGAACCATTTTAAGCAACACCGTTGCATTTTGATAAAATAGTTTTTCGTTATGTACGTCTACAAATGCAAAATCATTATTGGTAAAAAACTTAAGTTGTCTGAAGTATTTTTTTATAGTTTCTCTTGTAGCATCAGGATCATTTTTGAAAAAGCGAAATGCATTTTCTATAGCATCATTATCGATATAAGTTACGTCTTCACCTAAAAAACGTTTCATACCCTCTTGATAGAGTTTTTGTAATCGATCTTGAAGCTCGAAGTAACTATCGTATGCAATTCCCTTCCAATAAAATTTGAGTTCGTCTGGATTATTGGTTTCATCAACAATTTTACAGAGAAATAAATTGACTAATTTGTCAAAAGCATTTTCCCGGCCAGACACATTATGCTGTCTTAATATGGTTGCAAATTGATGGTATTTGCCTTGAATATCTCTTCCAGAAATAGTATCCAGATCTGCCAAACTGTACTTAGATTTTCCAATTAGATAGGGTTCGTTATCTTCAAAAACACCCCTTGTTTCATAATGTTGGTCGTAAGTTTGTGTCCAAGCATCATATATATCCTCTTTGTCTAAAAGTTTTGCTTGAGAAAATGAAAGCGGTTCTTTATCTGCTAATTCTTCAAGTAGATTCTCGTTATCTTTTAAGGTTATTAAATAATAATCGGCTTTTACTTTACCGTCTGCAAAATCTGAAGCATATAAAGCCACAAATTGAGTACTACCTGCTTGCTTTGCATAAGATAAAATTTGACCACCATTGATTTTTGTTTTATCCCATTCTTTATTAAACTCAGCCCCGGCAGTTTTACATTCTATAATCATTAATGATTTGCCGCTATTATCTTTTATCATAATATCTGCACGACCTCCACTAGCTCCATGACCAACTGTCCATTTAGGTTCTAGTTCTATGTGTTCGGGCTTATAGCCTTGTTGGAATAAACGATGCACACATTCGAATACAACAAAATTTTCTTTTTGAGTAAATGATGTTGTAAACTCACCAGCAATTGTAAAGCCCTTATCCAAAGGATATATCAGTTTTTCATTTTTGAAATCTACTTTTAAAGAACACCCTAACTCTGGAAATTTCTTTGTGTACGTATTTTTGGATTTTTTAAACTCTAAAGTCTCTAATACTTGATTAAAATTATCCTTTGTTATCATTGTTTATTATTTATGGTGGGCTTTAGCTTATTGTTTGATTGTCCTAATTGATAATATAAGGCAATCTTGCTTTTTTAATAAGCTCAAAGCTAGTTGAATTGTTAAATAAAAACTAATCAAAAAAAGTAAATTTATCAATTAAGTAAAAGTTATTCGTTAAATATGAGAGCAGGGTGATTTTGAATAAATTAAAAAAACCAAGGCATAGAGCCTCGGTTAAATGTATAATAGAATAAAAATAATCCTATGGTTTTAAATACACACCGTGTGCTTCCCTGTGTATCAATCCGATTTTGCTAAATCCAGTAATATAACCTTCAGCAGTTTTATGATTGATCTTTAGCTGGTCTGCTACTTTAAGATAGTCTTGCCTAGAGAAGTTTTTGGGTAATTCTTCAAGAAAGCGTTCCTTTTTATTGAGTCGCGTTTTGGTTTTCTGCTCGATAGGTAAATCATTAAAGATCTTACTACTGTGCTTAACCAATACCTGCACCATAGCCAGGGCATTTTCAAAATCAAGATCTTCACATTGCCTGACACTATTTACTTCTCCATCTTCTAAAATGCGAAGTGTAGTAAACAGCATAGCTATTCTAAATGCTATAAGGCCAAGACGTCTAACGGTGGCAATATATTCTTCTGGCTGAAGGTTGATGTATTTGGTTTGAAGTGCCGAAAAGAATCCATTGAATTTTGCTTCCTGATCTGGGGTAAGTTGTATTTTAATTGGAGAGTTTTGTTTTAAAGTTTTGTATAACTCTAAAAACCTTTTCCCTAAACTCTCATAATACTCTTCTAAGCCTACTTTAGCCCTTTTGGCAAAAACATCTTTCCATTCTGGTTTAATGTTCATATAATAGAACATAAAGCGACTAAATAAGCCATTTTCAGCATTGGGGACCAAGGTTGCAATCTGTTTTGGTGTGCCAGATAATACCGTAGAAAGACAAGGCTTTTCAATATCTACATATTCCCGATCTGTCCTTCGGTAATAACTGATGGTTTCGTGGTGAAATGCTTTACGGAAGCCATCACTGTAATTGCCATAATCTGTCTTGAACGCCTGAGCCAGAGTATCACCTTCAGTTTCAAACATCAGCCCTCTGCCTTCATTATCGGAAATAAGTTGATAGACCCCAGTTACACTATTGTTTGCAGGAATAAACAACATTCTCTCAGGGGGTTTCCCAGGTTTCTCAAGATCACTGCTTTTGCTTTTATTCATATTGTAAGTAGCCATTTCAGAATCGAATTGCTGTTTAAGGCTTTTAGCTTCTTCTCTATGCAATTGATGAATAGGGTAGACCAGTTGCTTGATCTGGTTGAGCTTTCCTTTACCAGCTGATGCAGGTGCTGTTACAAATAAGTATAAGTTAGCATACACTTTTCTTTCATCGTAAATGCCATATACTTTTGGAAAACAAGCACTAAAGGCGGTAAGAGAACCTAATAGCATAATGTCTCGTTCTTCGCCACTGCTAGCCGGGGAGATCACTTCCTTTAGAAACTCTGGAATGTTGTTATAGACTTTATCTGAAAAGGTGGGCATGACTTCAGGAGTGTTTTCATCTTTTACACTTGTTTCTGATTCTGGATACTGCTTTTCAATTCTAATCCCAGCTTGGTGTGCATAATGATAAAAGCTTGCAATGCTAATGCCGTGACCTTTCGCGTTAAGGCAATTGGTAAACTGTTCATCACATTCTTTAGCATTGTAGTCGCTATAATTTCTACTTACCCTGTGGAAGTAGTCTCTACCAGATTCACCAAATTTTTCTGATAGAGCAAACCCAATATTTCTCCATTGGGTATAATCTGCTGTAATATCAATTCCAGTTTCTTCAATTTTAGAAACCATAGTTTCTATTTTATCGTCATCACTGACTAAAAAAGGAATTTCTCTTTTGGTTTCTTCTTCTATTTTAGGATTGCCTGGAACTGCTAACCATTCTTTTGGGTTGAAGGTATCTTTCATAATGGCATGTGTCTATTGTGTAAGAAAACATCAGCATCATGTGGCAGGAAACAGGCTCTGGAAATGTCTTTTCCCGATGCATCGACATCTATCTTATAGGTTAATTTTAAATAATTTGAAATTGCTAAAAAGTACTCTGCATGAGTAGCTTTATTGAGGTCTATGCCTATAATCCATTTGAGGCCATCGCCAGAGGGCGATATAAACAGCATTTCAGTATCGAAGTAAGCATCTGATAGTAACTGGGTTTTAAGGTCCTCTATATCTTCAATATGGTCGAAATCAATTGTTATCAATCCAGAATGATTCTCTAGATTCTGATCATTGCGACGGCTGAAACCTCCTGAGAAAGTGACGTAATCTAAACGATTAGCTTTGAACTTTCTCTTCTCCTTGATATCCTTAATAGCTCTCAATTCGCTTGTAAGGGATTTGTAGGTTTCACCTTTGATTAAGTTGTAGATTTCAAAGAGTTTCAGACTTTCAGTTGGAAATACATTCCGAACAGGAGCTTTAAAAAAACTGCATACAGGTTTCCATGAATCATCAGGATCATCTAACCAGGCTAAATCATTTTTTATTTCCTCATCCAGATGAAGCTCTAAGGCTTTATTTATCTGAAGTAGTAAATCATCTTCAGAATTTGAATTAAAATAAAGCTGAGCAAAATCAAAGGCATCGCCAGTAAATTCCTTTAGCTCATGATCTGAGAATACTGCTATATCCTTTTTAATTTTGACAGAGAGGGTTTCTTTATCGCTATTGAAAGGATTGCGAGTTATCCCGGCAGTCCTCCCCGAAAGGGAGAGGACATTAGCCTGAGGATAAAACTGTCTTAACACAAAGGCGATTATTGTAATGCCATGATGTGTTTTGTCTAAGATGTTTTTTCTGTTAAGCTTCATTGTTTCTAGCATTTGGATTATGATAGTTGCTCTGAAGCAATTCTTCCACGTCGGAAACCTTGTAATAAAACTTACCCTGAATTTTGCTGTAAGGTAGAATGTCATTATTACGATAGTTTTGAAGGGTTCTCGTGCTGATGTGTAAGCTTTGCATTACATCTTGATTGTCGATCCACGTATTTTTTAAAAGCTCTGCTCTCGATAGCCTTATCAATTCAATACGTACTTTAATTTCTTTGATCTCCTGAGAAAGCATTAGGATAAGATCTATTATTTCAGTCATAATTGTACTTTTCCTTTTTGAATTAAATAATTGGCTGCTTGCTGTTCTATCTCTTCCTGAGAATCGGCACGGTTACGCAGTAACCACTGATCTAGCTCTTCCCTATGGAAATAGATTTTCTTGCCATTGGGCTTGTAGTGTGGAATAGATCCAGTACTTGTCAGTTTGTACAAGTGAGATTGGGATAATTCCAAGTAAGTACAGGTTTCATTGAAATTGAGTACTTTCTTTTGTAAGGTTTGCTGTTCCATCAACAGCTTTTCAATTCTGTTTAATTGATCGTTAATTGTTGGGTCCATTTTCTTTATGGGTTAAATTGAAAAAAGGACACTAGCGCTAATGTCATCCTGATTATCAAGGACATACATATATAAGACTATTGCTAACCGTTAAGAATTTCGGAAATGGAAATGAGTATAAGAGTCTGTTTTATAGGTAATTATGATATGAAATGGAAATGGTAATTGGAAGTAAAAAGAGAATTACCGAATTTTATTAGGTAGGTTTTTAAGGATGTAATTCATGTCGATTAACTCATTTCGTTTATCACTATCGTTTTCAAATGTTTTGAATTGTTTTCTAGCATCTGTGTTGTAACGGTGATTGAGGAAACGGACAATATCAGGAGACTTTATTTTTTTGAAAGGATTTGTTTTGACACTATTAAAATATCCTTTTTCTATAAACAAGAAGTAGATAATTCCTAAAACAGATTTATTGCTTTTTGAAGTGTCAGCTTTAAAATTATAGTCGTTATCGATAATATCAGCTTCAAACATTATTTCTTCAGCTCTAGCAAAATTCATAGAGTCCTTTACTATGTCTTGATATTGCATAACCTTATCTTGTGGAGATCTATGAGATAGATCATCTTTAATCGAGGTAAATATTTTCTTAGGTTCTTTTGTCTCTTTATTGATTTTACCTACTTCTGAAGGTTTGATTTCGATTTCTTCCAGCTTTTCATCAAATAAATACTGGTACACCTCTTCGATTTCCATGACTTCCTCTTCTCCGTATTTTGAAAATCGTTGCTGTAATTCCAAAAACAGCCAAATCATATTAGCTTTCAAATACTGAATCACATAGGTATTTTCTTTATCAGAACTATTTCTGTTTAAGCTATGCTCATCGATGTAAGTCTTTATTCTTTTAAAGTAGCCTTGGTATGTGCTATAAAATTTATTGAAGTTGAAAAGGTTTTCTACTTCGTTAGCATTCTCATGAAAAGATGAAATGAGATCATTGAATTTTTGAGCGGTTTCTAGATCAATTAAAGATTTGAAATAAATCCTTTTTTTACCAAATGCTTTTTCATAAAAATCGATTTGAAATAGGGGAGTAGTATTATACTGAGGATTTTGGAAATTATTTTCTTTTAGTAATTCTGCAAATTCTCTTTCCGATCTTGAATCTCTATGGATTCCTTTAGTAATTGAAATAAGCGAGCTGAAAACATCTTGATTCATTATAAGTCCAGTTTAATACGGTTTGAGGCTTCACGTTTCTTGTCATCAATGACTTTAGCATAAATCTGAGTGGTTCTCAATTCCTTATGACCTAGTAGTTTTGAGACTGTGTAAATATCGGTACCTAAAGTTAGTTGAAGCGTTGCATAAGTATGTCTCGCACAATGAAACGTAATTGTTTTGTCAATGCCAGCTTTCAACATCCACTGTTGTAATTTAAGATTTGACCAGGCGCTATAATTAAGACCTTTGAAAACCAGATTATTTTTTTCAGTTGGCTCACCAAGCAAGCCGTAGGCTTGATCTGAGATGGGTAATGTCTCAGTTCCCTTAGTTTTCTTTTGCGTGAACCTAATGTAATACCCCATTTCTTTTGAATGTTGAACTTCTGACCATTTCATTTTTTCAATATCCGACCACCTTAGCCCTGTAAGGGCAGAAAAGATAAATGCTTTTTTTAATTCTGGCAATTCACATTCTGTATTTGCTACTTTTTGGAGTTCTTCAAGAGTTAAAAATTCTCTTTGTGGTTCTCCTTGTTTAAAGCCTTTTACATTAATTGCCGGGTTTACTTTCAGTATTCCATCTTTCACCGCTTGTTTCAGTGCTGAGGTAAACTTACCAAAATAGGAGTATTTGGAATTCTGAGATAAAGGTTTGTTGGCCTTTCCGATGGCCTTTTTATCTAAGTACTCCTTGAATTGCTCAACAAAAATGGAGTCGATTTTATCAAAGCTTAAATCGGATGGATGGAAGGTACTTAAATGTTTGAGCATACTGTTCCAATTGCCATAATTTCCTGCGCTAGTATTTCTTTTCTCGGCTAATGCAGTTAGGTAAGAAGTAAAACTTCCCTTTAATTTCTCAATATCCTGAAATCCGTAATGTCCGTTTTGTATCTCAATTTGTCTTTGAGCACAAATGGTTTTTGCCAACTCTCTAGTCTTTTTGTTGAGGTCTTTCTCTATTTTGTTTTTCGGGTTTAGAGATAAGTATAGTTTCAGATATTCTGTTTTCCTCTTGCCTTTATGGTAGTAATCCAGATACAAGGCTATTTTTCCATTTTTCTCTCGTTCTCTTAAAGTTACTTTCATAAGGCTATTGGTTAAAAAGGTTCTCTACTTGCTTTTTGGAAATTATATGCTTACGACCAAAAGGAACTGCCTTAAGTTGGCCTCGTTTGATCATTCTCTGGATAGTCCATCTACTTACCCCGATGAGTTTAGAAACGTCTGTCACGCTTAAAAAATCCTTATCAGCTAGCCTTTGTGTTTTGTTATTTTCAGGATGAGGTAATGAGGTTTGTAAGTTAGTTTCTTCCAAAGCTTGCTTTACTTTCTTCTCTCGTTTGACCTGTTTGTAATGCCTGCTATTGCATTGATGAGAACAATATCTAGTCACAGTTGTGCGAGCAGTAAAAAGGTTACCGCAGTATTCGCACGTTTTAGGAATGTGTAAATTGGTACTCATATTGGGTGCTATATTTCAAGATAAGGGGCAACATGGGGCAATATGGTGCATGATTTATTTTTGTTTCTTAATTGTCTATTTTAGGCAACAAATTCTTAAAATAGGCAACGAATAGACAACAAATATAGCTTAAAAAAGGAAGTTAAGCAACAAGTAAAAGAAAATAAATAGAAATAAAGTTAACAAAAACAGATAGTTAAGTATTAAAGGAAAGTGAATTACTTCCCAATACAGAAATTCGCGAATATATTTCCAAGCAATTCATCATTGGTGACTTCTCCTGTAATCTCTCCAAAATGGTATAAAGCCTGTCTTATATCGATCGCGAGTAAGTCTGTGGTTAAGTTTTCATTAAGTCCTTCTTGTACTTTATTGATCTCTTCCAGAGCCAATAATAACGCATTATAATGTCTTGAGTTGGTCACAATGGTATCATTATTCCTTAGCGCTCCATCATCTACAAAACTGAGCAATC
>Ga0307930_1000827_pt1 | contig 24852 bp, 17 predicted proteins | sample OrgLakmetageno46_FD_203161 | JGI IMG/M metagenome (GOLD analysis project Ga0307930, IMG submission 203161) | Saline water microbial communities from Organic Lake, Antarctica - #46 | ecosystem: Environmental > Aquatic > Non-marine Saline and Alkaline > Saline | place: Antarctica: Organic Lake...
CTGCGTATACCCCGAAGAGTGCAGGTTCCGCGCTAGTGATCGGCAAGATCGTGCTGACAATGCTTGTAGCTGCTGCCAAAATAAATCAATCCTCCATTGTGCCTGCCTTTGATCAAACGAGAGTCCACAGAACAAGCCCGGCCCGGCTGAGTTCCTCTTGAAAAATATAATATCCATGCGGCCCCGAAGGCCCGGAGTTCGAGGGCCAAACCTCAGTAAACACGCAACCGAAAGGAATCCTAGTTTGGTCTTCGAAAGGCCAGATGAAAGGACACAAGGCGACAGAAGGGTAAACTGGGGTGAACAGACAAAGAAGTGCGAACCGACTTATTACTGTACAGGTAGTTTCGGGTAATAAGAGGGGCAAAATTTGCTCTCAACCCTCGCTCTCTTAGCTTATCCCTTACTTTTCTGCGTGGAACCCTCGGGCTCTTATTTGCGAGGCGCGTTGTGTCCCGAGCTGCACTTACGCTGGCGGACCGATGAAGTACCACAGACAAGGAGACGACTATGAGAACCCTTGCGCTCTTAGCAAGAAATCAAAATTTTGAGCTTAAGTCTCTCTACGTGACAACCTGCCTGTACATCTACAGTACTACATGAGAAGACTACTGTAGTAATCACAGGAGTCTGTCTGAACTCTTTACAGCCCGTCGTCTCTTATCTCTATTCTCTATGGTCGTCAGATCATCTTCGGTCTGAATGTCTGAAGTACTACTACACACAGATAGTTTGAAAGACTAAAGGACTACTTAGCTTCAGGATTAGCTACAAAAGGATACCAGTAAAAGTAGGATAAGCTATTTTTATAAAGAAGAGCTGCGCCGTGATCCTGCCTTCACCAACGTTTGGCGCGGAAAAATTGCGGGAAGCTGTTAGGTTGATTGAGTTGATTGTAGTCGTTCTTGTTGTTACATTTTTGTCTCCGAAGAACTTACGTCGCATAATATGAATGAAATATAGAATCTAGGAAAAGCCGCTATTATTTAAGGTGTAGATAATTTCTGATTTCTACCTGGGCATAGAGCAGTCTATCCAAGCAAAGCCCTCGTCTTCGTAGACGTCTAAGCTGCCCACCCTCGCAATGCAGCGGCGCCCTAGGGCAGCGGCCGTGCGAGGGAAGAAATCAACGCCAACACCATCAAATATTAGCCCTCTCGAACCAGAGAAAGACGAATGTATTGAGGAGCGGACTAAATCCCCAGTAGTGAATGATGCTTCTACTCCTGTAGGCCCTAATTGTGCAATTTCAGAGCCATCGACATCGAACACTGAAATTTATACGTCACCATCAATTGCAGACTCTGAAGGATTGCGTACTTCCTCAGATAAATCAGAGCCTCTTTCAGATCCTTCACTGCAGCGGCGACCACGAGCTGGCGCTTTTAGAGCAGGAAAAAACGCACCTCTCTCTGCATTCACTTCCCCTAACGTGCCATTGGAACCAAGTAAATCTTCGATCGGAACGCCATCTTCTGATGCTGTGGAAATGCCTACGATATCTTCAAACACCGAGATCGGTACTTCAAGTTTCGCTTCAGATTCTGGCGTCGCAGGTGCTGTTTCAAATGCAGCTCTGCCAGCAAAAGAACCTTCAATGCAGAGGCGACCACGAGCAGTTGCAGTTCGAGCTGGGAAAAAAGCATCTCAACCTGCACCATCTTCACCTAATGCACCTCTGAAGCCAAGCGACTCACCTGAAAATGCATCCCCTGGTGCAACAGATGATCCGGCTCTCCTTGCAAGAAACACAGCTTCGAGCGCACCAGAAGTCGTTCGTGGGACAAATCAAATTGTTTCCCATACAGAAGAAAAGGATAAGCAATCGGAAATGAATCCAATTTCTTCTACTGATGCGACTACTGACCTGAAAGTTGATGATGCTTTGAACATTACGCTCCCAGTATCGTCATCCGAATTGTTACACCCGGCTCAAGATAATGCTGCGACGTTGGTGAAGGCTGAAGACATATCAGCACAGACTCAGCTGGACTCTACGTCTTTGTCTCTCGAGGATGATGAAATTGCAGATGCAATGGCTCACGCCGAAATGGCCCAATATGCAACCATTCTGGGTGCAACGTCTGCGTTTGAGCACAACTATGGCGTGGACGGTATCGAGAATGCTGAGGGAAGCTTTGTTGGCGATGGTGATGACGAAGAAGATGGAGTAGAAGACCCACTGGTGAATTTGCTGTCAGGCGGCTACTCAATTGGCTACGACTCAATGCGCAAGCATCAATCGAAACAAGTCAGTTCAGAAGAAAGTTACACATTAAAGAATGATCAGCAGGCACTTCTCGACGGCGTGGCAGGTCCAATCGGAACAACCTCGAACGCTGCGCAACATGCGGGCACCGCTGCTGCGTTACCAAGCTATTCTGGTTCCCGCCACCGTGAGCCGGTGCCGCAGCAGACACAACGTCCGTCAGCTAGGCTGTCACCACCTCTTTTGCCGGAAGATGTTGATAGCGCAAACTGCCCAAGGATAAGTAGTGCATCTCATTTGGGCGAAGCTGCAGCCATGAATACTGCCAAATTACGAGACGCGGAAGCCGTTGAGGTTGAAAGTATCGTGGAAAATGATACTGGGTATGTATCTGAGGGTTTGTTGACGGAGGATGTTGTAATCATTGATAATTGGCCAACAGAACCAGCAGAGCTTGCGACGCACTTTGCAGCAGTGCTCGGCGAAGGTGTAAACGCATTGGCTGCGTTGGTTGAACCTGACGGAGACACATCAGAAATGGGGGTGGGCATCAAAGAAGTGACCTTGGTTCTTGCAACCAGCAGCTCTGGCAACAGCGATGTTGGCGTAGAAGGGGGCAGCGAGAGAAATACTGGCGAGGCAGCAGTCACACAGCAGCTCGTGGTATATGACGCGGCGTCAGTAGAAGAGTATTACATTCAGGTGGAAGCTAAAGCTGCCGAAGCCAACGACAATCGAGATGTTGCTGATGCAGATGAGAACAACGAAGTTGAGCATCCCGCAGTGCTGTACGCGGTGGATTTAGAAGAAGTTTTGTTTGTGCTTGAAGGCCATCAAACGCCAGCGCTGGAAGCTTTTCGTATGCTTTGCGTCGACGGAACCTACTCGGATGATGGAAGCAGCTGCGAGCTGCTCTTCTCACCCGATCGCTGTTGTTCTCTTGTGGGGCTCGACTTTTCGCTCGATTTGATCTGTGCTGACGCCTCAGAGCGAAGTGCTCTGGTGGCTGGCCTGGCTGCACTCCTTGGTTTCCAAGGCGATGAGAGTAAGAAAAGCAGCGGTGGCGGTGATAGTGTAGGCCACAACCAAGGCCGTATTCTGAGCAAAATGACCCCAAACAGTGGTGCAGACGGTAATGGTGCTGCGAGTGCGCTGGTTGGTGTTGTTCTTGAAGGCTTACGAGCAGCACTCGGGCTTTCTGGGCTCCAGGATAGTGCCAACGATAATAATGGTAACGCCACCAAGAGTCCAGGGCGAAACGGTAGGTCAAGGAAGCGGAATGTGAACAACGGCATGAACGATGATGACGCCACTGGTGGTGGTGGGGGTAATTCCGACGACGGCACAGCATCAACCGTGTCGGGTGCTACGTCGGTGGCTTCCTCGAAAGCAGAAGCAAGGCGGCAACGGCTCCTGAGGGCAGCTGGAGCAGCCTCTTCTTCGACAAAGATTGTAAACAACGGCAACGGTTTCCAGCATGGCTATTTGTCCACCACTTCACCACGGGCCAAGAGCGATGCCTTCTCGGACGACGGCGACGGCGATGGCGTTGCATCAACCGTCTCTGCAGCGACGTCCATAGTGTCTGCTGACGCGATGGCCCAGAGGCAGCGGCTGGCGAATGCTGCTAATGCTTTTACTTTTGCCAAGAGCTATAACAATCCATCGTCCAGTGCGCTCACTATGACGGCACGAGCTACACCCAACAGTGGAGAAGAAGGCACATCTCTGGCTGAAGACGCGATTGGCTCACTCGTGCAACAATTAGAAGCGGCCACAGTTGAGGGCTCAGATTCAGAAAACGGCTCAGGAATGCGAAAATTTCGCGCCCAAAGCTCTGGCCTCGGGTGAGATCTTGACTAGGAGATTATAAGATTGAGGCAGTGCGTGATCTCCATGACTTTGTCGTCTTTTCGGATAAGAACATCTCCTCTCCTCTTGGTTCACATCCTCACAAGTAGACTTCCATATGTTTTTCTTGCCAACCAGATCGTCGGTGCAATTCTTGCGGGCAGCTGGTCCTATGGACGGGCCCGACGGTGGGGAAACGGTGTGCAGGCGCTGCAATGGGGACGAGCCCCTGGGGTCCGGCCTGTTCATGCGCTGCGAAGGCTGCTTTGACTGGTATTAAGAGAGGCAACTACTTAAGCACTTAAAGAGAAGAATATCTTTTCTGTGGTGGTATTTCACATGCACTTGTTCTTCTCGTACCGTACTTTTCTTGTAGTTTTTATGCATTGGTATGCCAAACTCGTGGACAAGATATGTACCCTCGAGAACTTGTCAAACACTTGTATCCCCTAAACTCGAGTATTTCCACTATTTCTCTCCTTTGTGCATGCGCATCCGCGACAACAACCTTCAAATCTTCAAACTCCAGGTTTCACCCCGAGTGTGTGAGCGCTTTGCGGCGCATGCAAGTGGAAACCCTCCTTGCGCTGCAGCGGTGGATCTGCCGTAGGTGCTACCAGCGCAGCAAGCGTTACCGGGACCTCAAAACCTTCCAACGGAGCGAAAAATCCAGCCATCGCAGCGGAGGAGGAGGAGGAGGAGGGCGAAGCCGGGGCAGCCGCGGCCGCAGTAGCAAGGGGGCAGGTGGTGACGACGGCAGCAGCAGCAGCAGCAGCAGTGGGAGCGAGAGCAGCGGCGGCGGGCAAGCAGCCCGTGCGCTGGCAGCACGCAAGCGCCCGCAGCTGAGCTTGGGAGCAGAATTGACCAAATTGCTGCCTGACGCGCCCACGGCATCTGGCCTAGGAAAACCACGCTTCATTCGGTAATATTTTATGACAATAGGTAGAATTTGAGGAGGTGAAGCAGCTAAGAGAGATTGCGAGAGGAGAATTGAGGAGGGCAGGGTGACAACAAGGCAACCATGTTTCTCATCGAAACTTTCGTTCTTGGAATATTTACTAATTTTCATCGAAACTTTCGTTCTTGGAATATTTACTAATTTTCATCGAAACTTTCGTTCTTGGAATATTTACTAATTTTCATCGTTCAATTTCCCATTTATACTTCAATTTAGGTGGGCGCACAAGTGCTCCGACCACGCATGTCAAATTGGGCAAAACGAAAAGCTGATCGGGGATGCGGTGCGCAATTATTGCGTCGAATGCAGGGTGCCAGACGACAGCGCGCCAGGTAAGCATTGAGCGAGTCGCTAGCTTTCTTTCAAATCTTTTTCGTGTGGTTTTCAGTCCATTACGGGCTATACACGAAAAAAGAAATAGGCATGAGGATTCAAGATTCGTGGGCTTCGTAAATTTTCCCTTGATTTGTATATCATTATATGTATCTATACTCTTATCAGCGAGTCCCTTTCTTTCTTGTAGGCGGCAGTGACGGCAACAAAAAAGGCCGAAACTTGGTGGAGGCCGGTGCCGTGGACTGGAGTGGCGTGGCTTTGGATGCACTGGCTGCCCTCTATTATGCTCCGGTATGATAGAGAGCGATGTGCCAAGCAGCAATATTCACTTGTATTCTTCTCGTGTTCCTCCTGTTCGATCACAAAATCATATAATTTCTGTCTGTTTGTTTTCTTCGCCGTTGCGGGCACCTGAACTTCTATTCCAATTGAAACATAAAATACAACAGGCCGCTACCACGAAGCTTCTTGCTTCCCGCGCCGTGCAGTCGATTGTGATAAAGCCTGGCCAGAAATTTGTCGCTACTTGGCTCCCTGCTCTTTTGAGCCCTGACACCGCCCAAGCGTTCCTTGATCCAACCCACAACAAAGGCATACACAACAGGGCCAAAAGCGCAGGGCGCAGCAGCAGTGCTGGTAGCAACAGCAATGATAGTAGCCGTGGCACCAGTAGTCGAAGTGGCAAGAAAAGTGGTGGCAAGAGTAAAAGGCGGCAGAGGCGTCGGCACGAAGGCTCCGACGGAGATGAGATAGATGACGGCGAAGATGGAGATCGGTCTACCTCGGTTTATTCAGCCTCCACTGGCACAACTACCAACACGACTTCGACTACTGCAAACAGCAGCGTTGATGCAAGCACCAGAGCTACTGCGGAGAATGCCGCCAGGAATGGAGTCAATCAGGGGAAAAGAGGAATGGACCGAGTTAACAGCAGCAGCAGTGGTGGTGGCGGTGGTGGAGCTTTTTCCGCCCTTTCATCTCTTCCGCGGACGCTCGCAGACGGGGCGACGTCGTTTTTCACCAATGGCCTCCCATTTCTGGCGTCCGATCGCAACAACAGCAACAATCAGAGCAACAACAGTAGTGATAAAAGTAACCACAAAAGCATTAACAACCGTAGCAGGAGCAGTGCCAACCGTAACGGTAGTAACTTGAACAGTGAAGGTAGCGAAGGTGGTGATGATAACGATGATGACCACGGAAGCGTGGCAGTGTCGGCAAAAGATTCAGCCAAAGTTTCCGCGCGCGCTGCTCGAGCTGCGGCAATGGCTCAGGGACCAGGAGCAGTTGCAGCTGATGCTGCTTCGAAGCCCACCGCTGCTGCTGCTGCCGCTACCGCGCCCACATCATCTCACCTAGGCAGTGCTTCTGACTACACTGAAACCTCCGACTACGACAGCAGCAGCGTGGCCAACCCTTCTACTCTGCCACCGCGCACTGCTTCACGAGTGCGCAACCGCCGGCCGCCTGCAGGGCGCGCCACCATGAGTTCGGCGCCACCTCTTCTGAGTAAAAGCGGACCAACGACGAGCGGGTAGCTGCCGCCGCTATTTGGGCCAAGAAAAAGCCAGAACCAATAGGCGATACAGTTTTTCCGATAGACTATGGGAACTCGAACTCGAACTAATACAAACCCAAATGACACAGAAGCCAATGCTTCGGGCAGAAGTGTACGCGCGTGCGTTGCGCGCAAGTCAAAATCATAAGGAGGATAAGGTTTAGAGGGCAGGAAGCATAATACTTCCACCCCCTTCTAAAGTGGAAACTGTTCATGAAATAATTTTGAAACCGGACTTAAGTCGTTTCTATGGGTACTTCATAAGACAAGCTTAAATCCTCTGGATATATTTCGCTGCCTTCGCGTGGTTAGTGTAAGCGACAATAACCAATAACCGGGGTGGGGTTCATAATCAAACAGAAAACGGCAATCACCCCCTTCGTATTCGCAGCGCCCAGTGCGGCACCCAGGTGGCCCTGGAGTCTAGACTGAGACGGCATTGTCCTTCGGCTCTTCTCTTCGAACTTCGAATTGCCTAATGAATTTAAAGCACTGCGAGCCACCTCAGACAGGCAACACAGAAACATATTACATATTTATTCCTGTTGTGCATCTGGATATGTGCTATGTCATCGTGCTACATGAGTTGGGTTTGGATTGCCAGGTGGTTTGGTTCTCTGGCTCTATGCTCTGGGTTCAAAATTCTAGCATTTCTTGGCACGAATTCGCTTTTTCGGGACAGGCCCCGAAGGACCGAAATTAGTAGGCTAGCAGGTAGAGATGAAAAGCAAAGCAGTGTAAACTAAACGTAGGAAGCTAATTACGCGTACACGTCCGAGTAACCATGGAAGTGAAGGTAGCGGTCCGAAGTGGCACGCTCCTCCGTGCTCTGAAAGCAATATCCCTTGCTGATGTTGCAACTCAATAGAGGAATTTCCGCCCGCAGAGGAGGGGACTACAACGAAGTCCCTCAGGCGATCCAGAAGAAGAGTCGCTTATCCCCAAGCAACTGCGTGACCCCACTTGCGTGCAAGCTTCTGTCTTTCGGGTGTTCGGGTTGCGAAAACGGAAGATGAACATTTTTTTTCCTTTCTAAAAAAGTATGATGCCGCCTGCCCTTCCCCTGTATAGCTACTAACACCAGTCCTCCCCTCGGGGGAGGCGTGAAAAAGTACCACGTCGATGACGTGCTGATGTTGTGCTGATGATGTGCTGCGATGCATGCTGAGATGAGATCAAGCTGAGATGCTGAGACTAAAGTAATAGCTAGCTAGCCTAGCTAGATGTATACGCATGATTAACTTACGAAGCTAATTTAGCTCCGACATAGTCTAGCGTCTAGCGTCTTGCAATCTACGGCATTCCGATTTAAGGGTTCGGTAGTTAAGATCTAAAGTTACACCAAGTGCAACGTTGCAGCTTAAGTGCTCTATATTCAGCTACTTTTGCTAGCTTATATTTGCTCACAATTCATTGACAACAGAAACGAAGAAGCGATCAGAACCTACTCGTGGCAGTAGGGTTCAGGATTTAGGAGGAGCGCGCGCGAAAGCGAACCATCGTTAATCATGGGAGACTTTGTGGACCAGCTTTTGGGAGGCCAAGGTGCGCTTGGGGTTAGCTAGCCATTTATTCCGAAAGCAGTGTCAAAAGTTTGTTAGAAAGTAGTTTCAAGATCTATCCGATACGTGTGTTGGCTTCTACTAATTTAGCCTTTCGCGCGTGCTTGTATGTGATATTTGGAATTCTAGGATGTGCGCCGGACGGCACAGTGGCCAATCCGTTGTCTGGCTTGGTGAACACGCTCTTCGAAGGCCCTAACGTGCTGGGCGGCGATGGCCAGCCAGGCGCTCAACCTTACGGCCCGACGATGGTGCTTCAAGGGCCTCACCAGGGCGCTCCAGCCGCTGGAGCTGCAGCGATGCTAATGGGTCCAGCAGGACCGAGGATGGCACCTACTTTAGGCGCTCCGCTAGGTGGTGCGTGGGCTGCAGATTTCCAGAGCGGAAATGTCGCCAACATGGGCACCAGAGGAGGTGACGGTGGGGGCATGATGCAAGCAGCGTTCGCAGACGCGCAACAGCAGCAGCATTCTCACGCCATGATGGCTGCGGCCTATCAGCAACAGGGTGCGCGTAGTGGTGGCGCTGGCAATGGAATGGAGGCCGCATGGACAGGGCAGCGTGTCAACGGCCCCCAATTCTCAGGTCCTCAAGTTGGTGGGCCCGGCGGGATGATGATGCACGGAGGCGGAGGAGCTGGAGGCGGAAACCCGATGATGATGATGCAAACCCAACAAATGCAAATGCAGCAGATGCAGCAAATGCAGATGCAAATGGAGCAAATGCGCATGCAACAAATGCACGCGCAGGCCTCGCCTCCACCGATGCTGATGCAGTCACAGCCACCGCCGCCAGCGCAGGCCCTGTACCCACCAGAAGCGTATCACCAGCAACAGGAGCTAGCACACGATGGAGCAACTATGGGGCCTGCTCAAAGGAGCAGTAATGCCGATGGTACGATGCAGTCGGCAGCAGCAGATGTAGCCTCGGAGCTCGCGAGTAACCCAGACCCGAAGTATGCAGCGTCCGAGTTGCACGCTTTCGCCAGCCAAGTAAAGACTCATAAACATATACTATCCTTCATGGACAATGAAGGGTTGGGAAAGGGTAGGGTTCAACAGTTTGTTATGTATCAATCTAAACAGCGCCACTTTGTGCGTTTTTTTTTTCCTCTTGCTTCTTCCAAGGTGGCCCGAGGCCAGGACGTAGTATTAGCCCACGCGCAACACCAGCAACAACCTCTTCCCAACACTGCTGCGGCGGCAACTGACACTGCTACTACAGCTGCAGCTGCTGAAGACACGTCGTCGTGGGAAGACAGTTTGCCGCCAGAAGTGCGCGCCAAAATGGAGGCCGCCTTCAACGAGGCCATGGCACAGGGCAGAGCGGCAGATTTCGCGGAACAAGCAGAGTACGAAGCGGCCTTGCGCAACGAGGTGAAGGAGTTATGGGAGCGTGACAGAGTTGCACTTGAAGTTATGCACTCCAGTATTGGAACACACCTCTTCAGCTATATTTTTTCGTTCTCATCCTCCGATCGAGCTTGTGCTTCTCTAACAATGTCTCTCGGTTGGCGGTAAATGCCTCCATTTACGCGTATATACATGTGCCCATGCCATCAACCCATCAGGCGGAGCTGAACGAGTGGGCCACCAAGCTCGGCACCGCTACCAACGATCACCATTTACATGTGCAGGACAGCGACCGGCCCACGCAAGCGGGCTACGACGCAGCTTGGGCGCGCACCGCTGCCGCGCTCGAATCGTTCGGACAGCCGCCCAATGTTGCGTTACAATACTCCTTTCAACCCAACAACCAGTACCTCGGCCCACAGGTGGGGATGTGATATTTGCTTGGAAGATAGTTATGTTGCCTTTCTCTACTTTTGTCTTTTTCATGTCACTCTTCCTCTTCCTTTCATGTTCATCCTTCTTTGTGCTCACCTTGGCCTCCTCTTGCTCGCAGGCGCCTCCCCTTGGGTTCGACCAGCTGTTCAGTGAAGGAATGGCGCGATTTCAGGCCGGCGACATTGCTCCTGCTATTGAGGCATTCGAAGCTGCTCTGCAGACCGCTTCGCCCTCTTCCACGAAATCTTCCTTGCAAGTCGAAGATGACACGCACGCGTGCGCTGAGGTATGAATCCTGGAGTCCCTGTCCTTATCCAGGCTTACCTCTTTAATGTGCTTTCATGCGTATTTCATACCTCAGCGCTGCGGCCAGGTATTGTTGATTCTTACAGTATTGCTTCCCTCACCCTTTTTTTTTTTCGTGCCTTTTTTCTATTCTTTTCTCTTTTTACTATATTAGGTGTGGCGCATGCTGGGGCAGTGCCACGCGGAGCATGACGCAGATCCGTTGGCCATCACTTGCTTGGAGCGCGCGGTCGCAGAAGACCCGTACCACCTAGAGGCTTTACTGAACCTAGGGGTGAGGAATGAAAATAACGGAAATGGAGGAGATGTGCGAGCACTTCTTACGTTATGTGCTTGTTTCGATTAAACATTTTATCTAACGCTGTATTAGGTGTCCTACGTCAACGAGCTCAATTCTAGCAAAGCCCTAGGCTCGTTGCGGGCGTGGGTCGAGCACAACCCCAAATACCATGGCCTAGAAGTGGAGCCCGACGAGTACAGCGACGGAAGCTTGATGGACGATGTCTTGCAGCTCATGCAGCGGGCCGAGGCTCACAGCGAGGGGCGAGACCCTGACGTGCAAGTGGTGAGCGAAGAAATTGATGGAACTGTTCATAAAAGAGAAAATGTTGGAAAGATTTGCGATTGATGAAAAAATTGCCATCTTCTTCAGCCCAATTCCGTGTTTTGATCTTTGAGCGCCTAATTTCTATCCCCCGTTTGTTTTGAAAATTATCAACAACTTAGGTTCTCGGCGTGCTCTACAATGTGACCCGTGACTTCGATGCAGCCGCCGATGCGTTCGCCGCGGCTGCAAACGCGAAACCTACGGACTATTCGATGTGGAACAAACTGGGGGCCACCCGGGCCAACAGCCAGGCTTCAGCAGAGGCGCTGCCAGCGTACCACCAAGCCTTGGCCCTAAAACCGAGGTAACAAATGCACACAATCAAAATGAAATGATGAGCCATTTGGGAAATCGATTCCGAACAGATGCATTTCTTCTATTCTACAATATTCTCGAAATCCTTGTTACGTGCTTCGCGATTATTGCAGGTACGCGCGAGGGTGGTTGAATTTGGGCATCAGCCATGCGAATCTGGGGCAGCATGGGTCCGCAGTCCGAGCCTACTTGCACGCTTTAGAACTGAACCCGAAAGCAGAGCACATTTGGAATTACCTTCGCATTGCGCTCAGCAGGTAATGAAAGCATGAGATATGGTGGCGGGAAGACCTAGTTTATAGGGCCATTCGACTGGGCGTTACGAGACTGATTACTAGCATTCATGATTTCTTCGCTTTTCTAGCAACTGCGCATGCTTGATATAGCATCTCTTTGCATCGACATTGCGTTGGCACTCACTTATATGTATTGGCTTCTGACTTCAATTGAACTCATGCACATTTACTGGCCGTTGCTGTTGTGTGCATTTCAGCATGGACCGCTACGACTTAGTGAATGTAGCTGCACAGCACCAAGTAGACGCACTCCGGGGCGACTTTCCGCCGATCCCCAACGAAGACCCGAAAGCCCTTTTGCTCGATTAGCCCGATTGTTGAGATATGCGCAGGCTCTCCAAATATTTTTGGTGCCTGTGTTTGTTCGAAGTATAGGCCAAGCTTTACATCCGGCGCGTCTATATATCCTAGGAGCCCCCTTTCGTCCCTTCGTATTTGAGTACTAGTACGTGAAGTGAAATTTACTCCTATTTGTACACGTAGTTCCTTGCGATTTATTTTTATACGGTATGTGGCGGTGTGGTGGGAGGCAAGGCTGCGTTTCACATCCAAGCGCAATTCACGCGTGGAGGCTATAAATTTCCTTTCCGCGTGATTTAAGTGCGATTCACGCGCGATTCACGCGCCAAATTTACGCCGAGGGATTTCTTAATGCGAACGTGAAACACCTCGATATCGTTGAAAATTTACTTCCCGCGTAAATCATGCCTAAATCACGCGGAATGATTTACGCGGAATTCCTAACCCAGGTTGGAGTTGGAGGGGTGTTTGAGTTCTGGGGAGTATACCAGCGAGAGGCGAGAGGTGAGGTAATTTTGTTGGTCACGCAAGGTCACGTCATCACCAGAAACAAATCTCGCCGACGTGAAAAATTATCATCTCGCCGAGAAATCTCAAATCTCGAAGCATACAAAATGGCAAACAATACATTCATACTTCAGTTGGGATGGCTAGATTCTAGCTAGGTGCGTTGATTTACTTCCGATGGATGCTACCATCGCGCTTGCAAAGAAGCTTCTCGTATTGACAGCTGATGGACTACCACCGGCTAGCAATACGGAGTACAGGAGCGAGTCGTCGTCGGCGCTGGAGCAGCTTCCACAGTATGTCGCTAGCGTGGGACCATCTGCACAGGCAGTGCTTGACGGCCTCTTGGAAGCGTTTACTTCGCTACCACTCGTTGATCCTCAAGAGGCTTGTCGACGCGGAGATCCACCTCCGCATGCGCTCGCTCAATTGCTGATGCGCCCAGAGCTCGACCCTACTGGCTCTCAAGCCTGGTACTTAATCTAGAGTGAATCTGCGCTATGCTTCTCCCTGTTACTTACCCTGGATCGCTGCTTTGATAGTGAAGCTAATTCTTCTCGTTCATCTACATGTAAACTGCTTAGCTCTATCCATATCGTTACACTTTGCTACCTTTAAACATCCAATTACAGGAAACCTCCAGTAGGGTCGCTAGGAGCAAACGCTCTGGCTAGCCACGTCAAGGATATGGTTGCAGACCGACCGCGTTGTGATGCAGCCTGGGTAGAAGCTTGCACTCATGAGCATGGGCTTGTAAGTTCCTAATAAATCAACTAGCTAGCTGTGGTGTCTTACTTTAGAAATATTCGGCTAGCATATGTTACGCTACATGACACCAACTTAATCTATATTCAGCAAATACTTTCTACTACTCATTCACATGTTTGTCTATCTGCTTTCATGCTGGCTTTTTGACTTGCAGTGGTTGCGTTTCGAGACAGCTGCTGTAGCGATAGCGCTGTTGCGAGCTGGGGAAGTAGGGCAAGGCCATCGTGCAGCTGCCCTCTTACAGGCAGAGCTCTCGGCTGCTATAAGTCAGTGGGTGCCGCATGCTGCCCCACGTTTGGTTGCTACCAAGAACTCCGGCAGTTCCGACAGCCGTGGGTGGGGAAGCAACAACAAGAACAACAACACCTTAACTGGAACTGATGCCACTCACAGCGGCCATCTCGGAACCACAGCAGCGCTTCGATTGTTTGCGAAACAGCTTCGCGCCTTAGCTTTCCTAGTCCTGTACGGCCCTATCGATCCTTGTGCTGGTGCTATTGAAGAAATTCAAGGGGATGAGGGAACTACAACTAATATCGCAGGCAACAGCAGCATCAATCACAGCAGTTGTGACAGCAGTAGCAACAGCGCTAATAGCAGCAACATTGGCAATATTAAGCCATACTTCACCACGTCAACTGCCTCCATCCTCAACTCGTCAGGTGCAGTGGCAGCTCTGGAGCTTTTACCAGTGATTGTAAGCGTGGCAGAGAATTTGCCGTCCTATCGCCGTGGTGCGCCTCCTCTGCATGTCGAAGTGCAGCGCGCACTCTTGCGTACTGCTACTAGTACCCGACAACGCTCCATTATTGGAAGTAGAGGTATCAGAACTGATGCAAAGATGTCAAAAAGTGGAAGTTCTCTCCAAAAGGATGAAAATGGCAATGATTCAGTTGCAACAACAGAGGGTGATCAGGGCAATAATGACAATAATGACAAGGACGCTCTCGAGGAGTCTAACTGGTTTCACGAGGGGGTGTGGATAGCAAGAGACGTCATCGCAGCGCCACATCCCGCGCCAGTTGCTGCTCTTCTCACGTGTGCCCTAGAACTAGCAACTGTGCCTGTCGTGCCACCTCCACCAATCAAATTACGTGGTGAATGGAGCGGCGAGAGTCAGGATGGTGTGCGGTGGAGAGCTGGCCATTGGCTTAAACTTGCACAGCGCATCCACGCTCAAGTCCTTCCTGAGGACAATCATACCTGCATGAGTAAGCCTCATGAAAGCAATTGTAACACAACTTGGAATGGCAGCAGCAGTAGTTTTGGTGCCATAAGTGGCAATGATGTGCCTGCGCTCGCACGCCTCTGCGTGCTGGCAGCAGTGCGGGCCAACAATGCGCGAGCCTCACCTGCTGCCCGAGTTGACTTCCATAACGATAATGACAATAGTCAAGGTGGCGAAGACACGGTAATGGACGTGGATACTGCTGCTAGAGGTCCTGGTAATCCTGCCGAGCCTATAGATGAAGGTACGGGCCGAGACTGTGGCAAGGTAGACATTTACAGCAATGGCAGTGACGAGGTTGCTGGCACGACCGGTGCTGTTGCTTCCGCCGCATGGTTAAATCTTGTCGCTGGTCTGTTGCAATGCGATTTACGTAACGGTTATGGGCTCAGCAGCAGCCTCAGCAGTGGGAACAATATGGATTACAGTTGGATTGGGTCTCAAGAAGCTAATGGCGTGTCGTCGAGCAGTGGTGGCACACTCGAAGTGATCCTAGAGCAGCTCCTGCCCACAGTTCCCGCGGCAGCGTTAGGCCTGGCGAGTTACGTGCGTGAAACACTTGCAAAGACTATGGCCGCCTACACTGCCACATCCAGGACTAAGAGTATTCCTGAGTCTGGCAACAACACGGTTGCATTGGATAGCTCAATTGGTCCCAGGTCTAACGTTCACGGCAGAGGTCATCGGGAAGGCTCAAGAGCTCTCTTACCGATTCAGCTTACGCCTCCTAGCTTCTTGACATGGGCTGACGTGTCCCTTGTGCTTCTCTTGCTGCGCGGCACCGCTCCTCTCGCGGGTGCCCTAGCTTCACTTCAGCGCCAAACGATGGGAGCTGCCAGCCCTTCAGAATTCAGCTTTGACGCTTCTTCGTCCACCTCCTCAACATCTTCGTCGTCATCAACGTATGCTCTCTCTGCGCCTGTACTTGCGCTCTTGCCGCCAGCACTTGATGGCAGCCCAGCTTTGCTTCAACTTCTCCTTGCAACGCTTTTGAACGCGCCAAATATGCATGGCCATTGTAGAAAACAAGAAGAAGGTGACACTTTAATCGCTCGAGCAGCTAATGTAGTGTGGCAGGTGCTAACGTTGAACGGTACTGAATATTCTGGCAATAGTAGAAATAGCAGCAATAGCAGTGGCAGTAGTGGTGGTGGCGGCGGCGTCGGAGTCACCAGTCCGCGCAAAGCTGCTGTAGCTGGCCAATTAGCCGATGCCGCGCTTGCATGGGCAGTTGACGATCCGCTAGGGGCTGTCGCTGCTCTTGGTGGCCGAACAGGAAGTGGTCTTAGTAATGGGTCTGGGGCACTAGCGCTGGTGTCTAGCTTATGGCTGCCGCCCGCCCAGGCATCTGCAGCAGCAACTACTGCAGCTCCAGGAGCTGAGCAAATTCGGAAGAGCCAAGACCATAGCATGCTTGCTACTGTGAGTGCATGCCGAGCTGCTGCTGTAGCATGGGCTACCCCTGGAACCGGACGAGCGGTGCTGAACAGCGTAGCTCTCGAGTGCCCGGAAGCTCGTGCTTGGCTGGTAGATGCCCTCGGCGGCGGTGCGCTTGCGCCTGGAGCGGGCTTGTTGAGGCAGTTGCGGCACGCGCGTGCTTTGCGGAGCATGGCGTCTTCCTTGGTGCGTCACGAGTGCAACAGCAACGGTAGCTGGAGAAGTAGCGCCACAGGGGCTGCCGTGCCCGTAGAGATGAGCACCAGGGCTGAGGGCATATACAGCGACAATAACAGTGGTGGCTCTGGTAATAACGTGAGTGTCCTCGCTGGGCGGCTGGGCCATGGTTTGGTCCCTCAACTGCCGTTGCTTACCGAAGCCTCCGCTGCTGCGGTAGTCGCGAGCTTGGCTCCACTTCGCTACGTGCCGACCCTTGCTGTGCCGCTGCTTGCACTCGCGCGCAAGACCAGCGCTGCGCACACGGGCGAAGGGCGACGCCTTGCTTTACGCGTGCTCCGCCTGCTCTTGCGCGGGCGACAACAACCGCCGAGTAAACCTTTCGATGAACATTATCGCGCAATTGGAGCTGCAGACGAAGAAGCGGACGGTGACGATGCCATTTGTTGGTGGCCTTCGTCCGACGCGGCAATGCGACGACAACGACGAGGTGCCCTGCGCGTTTGTGCCTTTGTGCTAAGCCTAGGGCCAGGTGCGCGCGCAGACCTCATCAATCTCCTTGTGCTCGATGACTACGGCGAGCAGCGAACTTCGAGCAGTGGCCAGTACAGCAGCAGCTGCGGCAGCAGTGATGGTGCTAACAGAACAGGATCAATACTGCGCCCCAGGTGTTGTAATTTTATGAGTGACTTGTTGACTCCGCGTGCAACGCTCCATCTGCAGAAAAGCTTGCGGTCAAGGCTCGTCGCATATTTGGTGCCTGAAACATACAGCCATTCCAATTTGCCCTCCAGCAGCAGCAGCAGCAGCAGCAGCAGCAACAATTCTGTTGGCCCCGTGGCAGTGGCGTTTGCACCGCTGCGCGCCATTGAACAGCTTTCTGCTCCTGTTGCTGAAATTGGCAGTGGTTCTGGCAATGGTAGCCATGGTGATATTAGCAGTAGGAGTAGTAGCAGGAAAAGTGCCAGTGTGGCACGCTTTGCTTTGCGCGATGGCGGCGAATGGGCTTTGCTGCTTCAAGCTTGCTGGCGCCTGGCAGCTCGAGAACAACCAGTCGAGGCCCTTGATGTGCTTCAGCAACTCATATCTAATGCAGGTGACCAGCAGGCATCTGCGCCACTGCAATTACTCTCGCAAGAAGCTTCAAAGGATGCAGCGGCATCGCAAGGCCATAATGGATTTGTTGGAATGGTCGAAAGGAATGTGGATGAAGACGACGACGACGAAGAAAGCTTAAATGGCTCCTGCAGCAGTAAGACTGGATGGTGGGCTGGCAGTGTTGAGACCGTCACAACAGGTGCAGCACTTCGCTGGCTCGCAAATGGCTCACCGGCGAATGTCTCCTCAACGCACGGTAACAGCGCAGGAAAAGACTCTGCAAGCGATAGTTTGAAGGATAATATATACAGCAATTACAGTAGCAGCGGTGATGGCAACGGTAGAAGCCAGTTCAAAGACGATCTTGCGTCAGATTCTGACGAAGATGTGACTGATAATGACGACATCAACGGAGGAGGGTTGAATGGCAGTGGTGTTTCTGGTCAACCTGGTCTCAATAGCAATGATAACTCTTACAGCAGCGGCAGTCGAAAAGCAGCCAAAGTTGCAGGCATGAGCGACCTAGAATGGCTTCGCCATGAAGTATGGGCAAATTCTACTATGCAAAGATCAGGCGAGTTTGATATGAGCCAAAACAACCGCTCTGCTGAGAGCAGTCAATATTCGATGGGAGGAAGCATCAGTGCAGCAGCAGTAGATGCAGGTACACCTCTGCATGCTTCGGGTGTTCTGCCAGAGTGCAGTACACGCCCTCCTGACTCTTCTCGGCTTGCACTCGTGGCGTCAAATTCTGCTGCTTTGCTTGATGTCCTTCTTTCCACTACTGATGCAGCTAGGCCACCTCTTGAGATCGCATCTGGCACTGCCAATGTGAATGAAGCTACAACAACAAGTGCTGCTCTTCGTAGTGCTACAGCTGTTTCTGGAAGTTCAGTTCTCTTGTCGGCTCGGGAGTTGTTGCGGGTTCACGCTGCGGCGACTGAACTGCATTCTACTGCCTTGAGCAAAGAAGCTGACGAGATCGCTAAAGCTGCAGCTGCTGCGGGTGCGGGTGCTGCGACACAGCGTACGGGAACCGCTGCTGCTGCTGCCGGCGCTGTCAGCAACGGCACTCAAAGTGGTAATGATCGTACTGCTGCTACTGGGAGCAGCCAGGAGACTAATTCTGGAGGAGCTTCTCTATTGGCACTACCTCCTTTGGCCTTGAGTCGAGCAGCTGGCCGAGGGCTTTTGCGCGCTCTCGTGACGGCACTTGATGAAGATGCAGCTGCTACGCGAACTGCTGGTGGTGGTGCTGCGCCTGGCGGTAATGTTGGTCACAGCACTGACGCCTGCCATAGCAATAGGGGTATAGGAATCAGCAAGGACTGGCTGGGACAATGGGAGGTGCTACTGCTGGCCAAGGCTGCTGCCAATGCCGTGTTGTTGCCTATGGATGAAGTGACTCAAGCTGAAGCTTGGGGCAGTAGCAATCCACCTGCTGAGTACGCAACGGCCACGAGCAATAATTTTGACAGCGTCAGTGCTGGTGGCAATGCGTCGTTTAGCAAATCAAAGGAAACCACCGGCAGCGCTGGCAGCCTGACTCCATGTGCTGCTGATGTGCTTCCACTGCTCTTGCGCGTTTGGCTTCACCTCTCGCATCACCAGGCACCTTCTCCAATTGATGCGCCAGCGAACACTGAGATGAATGAAAAAACAGCAAATAAAGTTGGCGAAGAGAGACCACAGTATTCAAGGGCAACAGCGACAACAGCGGCAGCAGCAGGACCAATACATGGTAGGGAGGATGAAACGTGGGGTCTGTCAGCGCAATGGTTTGCGAATGCGCCCGGACGTTGGCGCCTTCACTTAGAGACCACAAACCCATGGCCTGGTGTTAGTGCAGCAGCAGGTGCAGCGCCTAGTGGTAGTCTAGCGTCTCCAACAGCTTCTACGGCGAACGACAGGAGGAGCAGCAACGGAGGCCGCGGCAACAGCAGTGGCAGCGGCACCCCACTTGTGCCCACTAGGAGGTGGAGTACCTGGGCTGGTCCCATTGACGCTGAAGACGCCGCATGGAACCTTGAAGCCAAACTTCTGGAAGCACTGGCGGCTGTCCCGACATGTGCGGCTATGAATGGTACTACGACTAGCGATGGCAGCAGCAACAGCAGCATAAGCGCTTCTGGTTTTAACAACAAAGCCCGAGGGGCGAGAAGCTCAGCCGCCTCTGTTCTGCCGTCGGCTTTACCAGGACTAAGTGCGCTTGCTCAAGCCTGGTCAGTGCATGGAGCACGAGGATTTGGACCTTCGGCGAATTCTGCCACAGAAACTAATGCAGGAGCAGCAGCAGAAGTAGATCCGGGGGCAGCAGCAGCAGCAGGAGCTGCAGAAGTGGCAATTGGCACTGACGCATCAACTCGTGGAAAGTCAAAGAAACCGAAGAAGCGCTTAGCTCCGGAGCTCGTGTCGCCCCTCGCCGGATCATCTTCGATGTCGTCGTCGTCGTCATTGTCATCATCGTCGTCATCCTCATCGTCTTCGTCTTCTTCTTCTTCGTCGTCCTCAAGTTCTTCGCTACCTACACCACCGTCGACAGAATCACCTTTTCGCTCTTCCCCGCCACACTTCGAGCCTCCATTCCCACACCCATCCTACCTGGCCGCTTCACTGGGTAGCTTGAGCAGTTGTATCGCAGAAAGGCTGAGTGCTTGCTTGGAAGGCCGAGGCTTGCCCTTGCGCAATGCTCACGCGTATGCGACTTCCATTCAGTCTTTCGCAGACGCTGCAGCTACCTTCGAGGATGTCTGCCAATTTCGCGCAGCTTGTTTGCCATGGTCCACCAATGAGCCTGCATCCAACACGTCGATCACAACAGCAGCTAGCACCACAGCATCAATTACAGCATCAACCACGGGAGGAACTTCCGCGGCAACCACAACGGCTGCTGCTACTACAGCTCCTATTAGTGCTCAATCAGATATGCCCTTCCAAGGAAATTGGCGTCACACTGCTTCTCTGGCGCTCGTAGCGCCGCTTTGTCGTGCTGACGTCACCCATACCTCGGTGGTGAGGCGACTCGTGAGTTTAGCGCTCCATCTCGCTGCGCCACCTGCAATCCCCGCTACTTCAATTGAAAGGGCTGGTAGCAGCCAAAGTGCTGGCATTGCGAGCAGCAGTAGCAGCTTGAAAGCAAGCCCCGCATCTGACAACAACACCGGTCTTACTCTTGGAAAGGCAACCCTTGCCCCACCTGCTCCTCTGCTTTCCGCTCTCTTAAATGCCTGCGTCCGACGCCTCGCACGTTGGGCTGCCTCCTCCGACGCACCGAAAAGCAAGCAGAGTCCTCCGATAGCAGCAGACGCACGATCATGGGCTGCCAGTGCAGAAGAGTGGGTGCTCGCGTCAGATTTGACTGCTGTAAAAGCACGCGCAATAGCTGCGGCCAATGAATCCAATCAAGATAAGAGCCGAATAAATAGCGACGGTGAAGACAAGGCTAGCGGTGAACACGATGGTGATGGTGGGATTGAAGACAATGACTTCTCGTATATTGGCGGCAGCGCAGCAGCTAAAGCACGGCTAGCCAGAGAGCAAGCAGCTGCACGAGCCAATGGCGTCTTGCTCGCCCTTGAACACGCACGAAAACAAGGTGGTAGCAATGGCAGTGATTCTGGCCTCAATGCTAAAGCGCAACGCCGTCGCCACCGCAGCAGAGGCAATGCATCAAGTGACAGCAGCAGCGACGATGATGAACAAGATGACCAAGATGGCAACACTTCTGGTTCCGTAGCCAATAGCAATGCTCTACTTCATCAGCGCAGTGCCTTCAGTGACGAGGACCTTGTGCGCGGTCGAAACAGCGCGTGGGAGATCTTTTGCTCTCGTATCAATTGCTCACGCAGCCAGTGGCCAACGGCAGCACTGGAGCTCGTGCCACGCGTTGACGCTGATGCTGCGGTAGCAGCTGCTGTGGCGGCGGCGTCAGCTGGTGCTCAATCTGTCGGCTTAAAGCCTAATCCTAGTGATGATGCTAGCAGGCCAAGTCCTGAAATGGAGGTCGTTGTGGCAGCAGAGGCAACGGAAGCTTTTTCGCAAAACGTGCAAGTGGAAGGCGATGCAGCAAAAGCTAACAATGATGGAGTGCAGATGCCGCTCGTGCTGCCAACTCCAGCTGTGTGGACGGCTGTGATTGCCGTTTGCCTCGCCCACACCGAAAGCGTTTTCGCGGCTTTTGCCACACCTGGTCGCTCGACGCCAGCATCGTCGCGGCAAACGTCTGGCCCTAACTCATCCTCAACGGTGGCTGATGGCGCAGCAGCAGGCCTCGTATTAATCGAAGCTTGGCAGAACATTTTGAAACCGCTTAAGTGCCTCATTTCATGCACCTCACAAGAGCAGGCCTCAGTAAAATTGGCGGATAGCACAGGCAGAAAGACTTCCACTGATGTGTCGTCCAATCATGAGTTTGATCCGCTCGCAGCGCTGCTGCCTCTTGTTCTGAAAGCTCGACTCGTTGGCTGTGTAGCGCGCCTCACCGCTGCTGCTCGGGCCGTGGCTGGGCGTCTTCAGCGAAGCAGCATCAGTTACCACGGTGGTAGTGGTGATGGTGGTGATCACGCTTGTGGCAACGGCAGTAGTGTTGGCGTAGCGTTGAATTATCCCTCGGCAGAAAGCATGGCGCTCTTGGTGGCCCTTCCTGAGGGCTCAATTTCGACGACGGGCGCAAACGATAGCGGCAACGGCAACAGTTCTGCAGCTGAAAGCATTGAAAAGCGCACTGGAGTGGGTTCTCAAAGCGGACTTGAAAGTGACAGCAGCAGCGAAAGTGACGACTCGAGTGTCGAAGCAAATGGCCATCAAGTGGGCCGTATTCTCAAGAAGCGCCCTCCTAAGAAAGGGGACAGCAACCTCATAAAGCGCCAACGCAACTTTGCCACGAGCGATGGCGAGCAGCAGACAAGTGTTGAAGAAGACCCCCAGCAAGAGCAGTCACCTAGAGCATCGTCAGAGGTGCGATTTTGGGCACCATGGCTGACAGGGTTGCGAGACGGCAGCAGTGGGAACGGCGACAATAGTGGGGCAATAGCGCGGCGCGCTACCGAAGTTCTGATGGACGGTGAGCTGTTGATCTACGACCTTCACAATCTCCGGGCGACTCTGGTCTCTCGTTCTGCACGCGACAATAATTCAATGCCAGCGTGGGAAGACGACTTGGACGATGATCACATCGATCGCAGCAGCAGCGGCAACAGCAGCAGTGAAGTTTCTGGTGAAATCGCGACTCTCCTATGGCTCGACACTCGGTTGAAAGCAGCGTTGACTTCCTTTGCTCTTGCGAATGGTGGCGATTTCGCAGGCTCAAGCAGTAAAAATAGTGCTTCAGGCGGTGAGAAAGGCGCTGCTTCTGCAACGTGGACTAATCCTTTGGCTGCAGGCTCATTGGGTCGCAAGCGGGGCCGTGCGTCGCGTCTGCGCAGCCGCAACCGCGTCATTGACTCGTGGCTCGAGGACGAAGACGGCCGCGACGCGTACGCGGACCTCGAGGGGTTCATCGTGGACTGACGTCACTATTTCTATGCTATAATTCTTCTTAAGACCTGCACTCACGCTGGAGTTAATCCACGTGTTGTTGCTTGCGCCTTCTCCTTTCCTAAGTGCTAAATGCTATTTTGGACTCCCCCCCCCCTGCGCCATCCCCAGTTATGCTTTATACTGGCGTCATCGCCATGGTGGTTGGGGTAATAAAAATCGACACAAAAAGGCGGGCCTTCCACTCTCCAATCGAATAGTGAATAGATACACGCAGGTATTTCCCTAGCTAAGCTTCTTTAATTCATAAATAAGGGACCCCCCCCCATGCTAGGCTAGTTTCTCTTGTATCAAGTATCAGCTCGTATTTGTATCTTGTATCTGTATCAAAAGTATCAAGTATCGAACTCGGAACTCCCGACGTAGCAAACCAAATCGGCACGATCAGGAACCTCGAACAGTGTGGCCTGTATCTACGGGGTTGCTATGATATTATTATTCCTATTCAGAAATGTTCGAAGATTAGAGAAATACAATCTGAGATAGTGTTATATTCAGTGGCAGCAGAGGCGAAGGTAAAGAGGAAAGAGGACATTCTCATCTCCTACACCTGATCAGCAGTCCGCGATATATATATCTGCCATGTTTATTTCGCTCGTGTGATGTTCCATGTGGCCATCGCTCTCAGCGTCGATGTCTTCGTGGACCACGGATAGCCGAAAATGGTTCGACATAGGCGACACCACTGACGCACGGTCCGCGGCTCGAGCCTCTGGAGTGCTGCTTTGACTGCACAGAGCCAATGTGACCTCAACATAGCACCAATTTCCAAACGCATGAGCTCGACGGTCAGCATTGCCTACAAGAGTCATGATGGTGACCGTAAAGCTGAGCTCTGGAAACTGATAAAAGCATAACGGATAGTACCAAGGCGATGCATTGTCGTTGTACAATGCCTCATCAAAAGTCTGTGCAGACCAGCACCCAGCGCGCAAGAGGCAAGTTGCCCAGAGTACTAACGCAGCCCAATATAGGCGCCGCGAGTGACCCAGCGCAACCTGACCCTCTCTTGTTAAATTTGACCTGGCTGTTCCTTTTGCCCGATAATTCGACGATGAGGATATCCCGACAGAGTACCACGCTTCAATGGTGTTGCAAATTTTACGGGCGAAGTATAGCAGGCAAAATGCTGATAAGACATAGAATGCTGTAGCAGAAAAGTGCAAGAGGTTTCAAAGCGTTATTGAGAGACGTTGAAGATGACTTTGAGAGCAGAGGGGCAAGATCAGTAAAAGCAATTCATTGAAGGAGAAGGAGATGAGTGATGAGCATCAATGCTTACCTGAAACGAACGCATTAATAAAATTGTAGAGTGCCTCTGAAGCTTTCCCAGAGTACGTATCATACGATGTGCCCATGTAAAAGCCAACAAATATCGTAAAAATGATTATCAGGGCGTGTCCAGGTCTGGACTTGTGCCTCCACCCGAAGATGCGGCCGCACAACAACGCCCATTGCCACGACACGACCATAACTGACGCGTACGTAAGGCATATAGCCAAACGACCCACGAATCCGGTGCTGACTGTAAGATCGAACGTTGCATCTTTAAAGCTCTTCATGTAGAAATAAACTGATTCAAGAAAACATGAGGATGCCTGCAAACAGAGAGCCGAGCAAGCTAGAATTTGTCTTTGCTTATGTACGTCCGGCATATTCGAGTACGGTCGTTCAAGATAGGCGAACATAAAGCAGATGACACCAAGAATGATTGCCACTACGGCAGAAATTTGCCAGGTTAGGCGCAGGTCTACCATTTATTCAAAGGTCAAGACGTCAAGACATCACAATGGGAAAGTTGCATTGTGCATTGTGCACAGGTACAGTAGTTTGTGCATCTTCGGCATCTTCCTTCGGATCTACGGCTGATAACACAAGTGCGCCTGTGATTAGAGGCCTTCACGCACAACTTTATTGCAGCGGTCCAGAGGATATTCTAGGCGGCCGAATCTTTTAGAATCTCCGCCATCGTCGAATATTTTACACGTATAGTGTAAATGTATGAACGGAGCCTAGA
>Ga0307930_1000828_pt1 | contig 24834 bp, 31 predicted proteins | sample OrgLakmetageno46_FD_203161 | JGI IMG/M metagenome (GOLD analysis project Ga0307930, IMG submission 203161) | Saline water microbial communities from Organic Lake, Antarctica - #46 | ecosystem: Environmental > Aquatic > Non-marine Saline and Alkaline > Saline | place: Antarctica: Organic Lake...
CATTGGCAGCAGCAGCAGCAGCAGCAGCAGTAGCAGGGACTCGAAGTTGCGAAGGAGGATTGGGAAGGTGCATCTGTTTCCGCACGAAACCAGTCACCACGATGTGTGCTTCGTTGTCGGACATGCTGACTTCTAAACCCAAGCCTTCGGAATGGAACGGAAGGGCTACCGTAAACTGTGCAGAGAGAGGAAAGAAAAAGAGGTGGGGGTAGAGAAGAGTGAGGATACATGAACACTCGCAAACAGAAGCGAGGACGAGATAGGAAGCGAGGGATACAGAGAGGCGCAATAAGAGGAGAAAATAATTCTGTATATTCATATATACACCTGCGGCAGGGGCGGCGGCGGCGGAGGTCTCGGCCACAGTGGACGAGGAGGCGCAGGGCCAGCTGGCGGTCGATTGATCCGTAAACCCGGGTAGCGCGAGGCGTGCTCGTCGTAAAAGCGGGCCGCGTCGTGCTCGTCGTCGAATAAGGCCTGGTAAAAGAGAGCGAGAAAAAATGAGAGTGGAGCGGCAAACTGGAAATAGACCATAGGAAATAACATTCATAAGTATGAGGACAAGAAAGTAATCACGCATGCATAAATGCAAGCACACGCTCACACGTACGAGCATACTTCAAAAGTTTGTAAAAAAAAAATGGGTGAAAGAAGCAAACAAAACAACACATGCTCATTGAGTACCTGGTGCTTCACTTCTCCGCGGTACGCCACTTTGGCTTCCCATTGCCCTTTGAAAAGGCGCGGCAAGTTCAGCTGCTTCACGAATTTCACCCCTTTGTAGGCACTCTTGGGAGTGGGGCCGTGCCCTCGCAATAGCGGCGGCGGTTTCAAGGGCGTGTCTCCAACCGCGCTGTATCTGAGAATGATAACATGTGCGTGTGTTTGTGTGCTTGAGAGAAAAGAGTTGACGTTGAAATCAAAACACAGGGAATTTACTACCCTTCCATTCTGAATCCCATTGTATTCACTCGTTCAGTAGTTTTGTGTTATCGATTGTTTCTATAAGTGGTGAATATGAACATTGTGAAACGCATCTCCACGTTTGTACTTCCGCAGCACGACGCTTACCTTGGGTGTTCCCAGAGCCAAATGCGCAACGCAGCCGAGTCCTGGTACGCGTAACGCCCACTGGGAGCTCTCACGAACCGGTACCGGCCCTGATGCAATGAAAGGTGGAAGAGGTGAGACATACTAAACAGATAAGGAAAGGCCAGGGAAGAGGTATTTTTCAGGCTTTATGGATTGTCTGCGTAATGCCCTATCAATTTCTTGATACCGTAATATATTACTATCTCAGTACCTGCGGGAGCTTCAGCTTTGGGTGTGGTTCGTAAAGAGGAGCGCCGTGCTGCAGATACACCACGTTGCTTGCTCGCTCTACACACGACACAATGTCTTCCAGGACGCACTCGCAAGCATAACGTCGCAGTGCTTCTTGAGCTGAGTCGCCAGGCGTACTAACATGGCTGCTGCGGCCTTTTCCTTCAGATTGCATTGTCGTCGTTGTCGTCGTTGTTACAGCAGTGCCCTTGCGCTTCTCGCCTGCCTCTTCGTCATCGTCGTCAGATGCGATGTTGTAGTCGACGCTCGCTTCCGAATGATCATCTTCCATACTTGTGTTCTTCTCATGATCTGCTGCTCCACTTATCTTCTTTTTGTTGGCAACTTCGTCATCGTCGTCGTCATCACCTTCGTCGACGCCATCATCATCATCGTCATCGTCATCGTCGTCGTCGTCATCAATACTTGCCGACGAATCCGAGGACGCCAGGTCGAAGTCGCTTTCGATGTGGTTTGTTTGTTGGTCCAGGTGATATTTCGCCACCCGTTCTGCTTCAAGCGCTCGTTTCCCCCCTTGCTTGAATCCCCGCACTGTGGCCTCGTCACCATTACCAGGACTGCTGCCGTTGTTGCCGTTTTTTGTTTTGAACAGGCCACTGCTGTCGTAACGGCTTTTCCTGCATGACACTTCCATGAAATGGTCCGCCGAATATGGAACTGGCCCTTTTGAGTCCACGCAGCGCGGGCAGCGAAAGAACAAGTACGACGCTAGGCTGCTGGTGCCACAATCTTCTAGCCACGCTTTGAGCGCGGCGCTGGCTGCTGCCAGGCCGCCTGAAGTTAGGGTTAGGGTTAGAGCAGTAGTTAGGGATAATCCACGCATGTAGCCAAGGAAGTCAGCATGAAAATCAAGACGGCACTTGCGTAGGTACTAAAACACTTATTGCTGTTCACACACGTCCTTAGACGCGTTCGCATAACAATGGTGCTACATTCAGAGCATTGTACCACTACAGCGTTCAGTACAACGTGTTATCCTTGGTACCTGCGCCCTTGTGGACCCCCGCAGTCGCCACTTGATGCAGCAACGGTTCTGGGCAGCAGTCAAAGCAGAAGGTGGTCGGGCATTCCAGGCAGTGAAACAAAACGCCTCCGCTGGCGGCAGCCGACCGCCCACAGTCGTCGCAGCTGTGCCAGGGGCAGCGCCATTGCCCTCTTGGAGGAACGTCGAAATCGAGGCAGTCGTGGAGGTGGTACACCCGAGGGCAGACGGAGCATTCGAGCAAATCGTCGCCGCCGTCGTCGCACCCGAAGCAATAGTCGTCGCTTGTCTGGGAGGGAGGAGGGTACGCATGTACACACATTCATGTAAATTTTGTGGTGACATTACTTACTTCAATTAACGAAAGAAGTCTACACAGAGATCCGTTCAAGATAAATATGGTACCAAGGCGCACAAAACAAGAATGCGCACTTACGAGTTCTCGAACTCCCCGCCGCCTTCCCCCCCCTTCGTCGTCGTCATCGTCGTCATTGTCTTTGCGATTGCCCCAGGACGCAATCGAAGGCATGCGCCTTCTCGTGTCGCCACGTCGCCCTACCTTGGCTTTCAAAGTCGTTTCTTCTTCAAGTTCCTCTTTTGCATCCTTCTCGTCTGCATCGACGTCGATCGTCTCATTGGGCGGTATAGAAGTTTTTGAAGCCTCAGCCGACAAGTTCATGGTGGCATTTGCAGTCGCATTGGCATTGGTGGCGGTTGCAGCATCCGTTGCTGCCACAACATTCCCATCACTTTTTGCTGGGACTTTGTCAGCATCGCTCAATTTGTTCGTCCACGCATCGAAAATCGTACCCTTGGCAATAGGCGCCACGGCTAAGGCTTTTAAGTCCACTGCGCCACCATCAGTCCTTTCGTCTGCATCGGTCTTGCCTGCGTCACCGACATCGTCTGCTGCCACATCATCGATAGGAGCTGTAGTTGCATCAGGAGGAGCTCCACCCGGAGATAGAGCGCCTTTGCCAGGAACAGGCGCTCCTTCAGCACTAGCATCCTTAACCCCAGGTGAATTTGAACCCTCTGCAGGCAATAGCTCGTTATTCGTCGTGGCTGCTGTACTCGCTGGCGAAGAATGGTTATCGTTTGGTGGGCGAGTCACCGGGGGCCGAGGAGGATTGTTGCTGCCGTTTTGAACTCCACCTTTACTCGGCGAAGAAGAAGAGTGGAAGGACGCTGACACGTCGTTGCTGAGCGCGAGCGACTCTTGCGTCGAGTCGCCTGCTTTGGCGCGGTCCAAAATCGCTTCGAAGTCCGAGGCTTCCAGCGGATCTATTTTTGGTCGGAACGAAGGATTTGTAGTACCATAATATGACAATGCAAGGATTAGTATGTCAAAGAAGGACGTGCGAGGCACACGTAGAAGTGTGAGAGAAGAAAGGCAATGCCAAAAAACATTCGTTGAAAAAGCAGCTATTCTACATATTGTGACCTTGAAAAGAAAAGGACAAAGAACAACTTACGGGAATGTTCCGGCAGAGAGTCGTCGAGTAAATTGGCCGCCCCGTAGGCAAGCATCGCCCACAACTCTTCCGTCGAGCAGCTTTTGGAGCCCAGCATGAGCGCGCCTTCTTCTACAGCGGCGGCCTCTTCTGCGGCGAGCCTCTGGGCTTCTTCGGTTTCAGTTTCATTCTCGGCCAATTTCCCCCCTTGGTGTTGTGGCGCCGAGGCCGACGACGACGACGAAGACGACGACGACGACAGTGAGTTGGTTTTGTTGGTTCTTGAGCCAATCACCAAGGCGTCCAAGGCCAGTTTCTGAGTGGCCCGCGCAATCATCCGCTCTTCCATCGTGGACTCCGCCACCAGGCGGTACACCCGCACTTGCTTCTTTTGCCCAATCCTATGCGCCCGGTCCATGGCCTGCAAGTCCACCTGTAGGTAGTGGTGGTTGGTGGTGGTAGTGGCACATGCGGTTGAGGCATGTTATTAGGATATGTGGGAAAGATGTAGGCAGCACATATAGTAAACATGTGGCGGAAGTGGCACATGCGGTAGGCATGTTATTAGGATATGTGGTAAAGATGCAGGCAGCACGTATAGAAAACATGTGATTCGTCTTTGCTGATGGTATTGGTAGTTGGGTTCGCGCATTTTGCAAACGAAATTAAGTGAAAATAAGTGAAAACATGTATATGTTATTTTATGGTGCAAACGAAATGTGACATTGATTTCAATCGCTCCCCCCCCCCCAAAAAAAAGAAAAAAATCAATAAATAATAATAATTTTTAAAAAAGAAAAAAGAAAGTTCCAACCCTGGGCCTGCCGTTGTTTCACCTGAGGGTTCCAACTGGTGTCGTACAGCACCACCGTGTCTGCTGTGGCCAGATTGATTCCCATCCCACCCGCCGTGGTGGATATCAGGTACAGAAACACCGACGGAGTGGCGTTGAAACAGCGAACATCCATTTCCCGATAGATTTTGTTGGTTGAACCTGTTCAGGTGGCAAAGATGAATAGATCTATAGCGGGCCAGGGCACGAAGTTCTATCGCCCTGATTCTCGGTACATTCAAACGAAAAATGTTTGTTCGAATACATATCACACTGCTTGTAATTATTTTATCATATTAGTACCGTCGAGCCTCAGGAAAGCGGAGCCTTTTGGGCCAAATTTCGCTTCGCAGTACTCTTCCAAGACATCCAAAGTCAGGGTAAACTGCGAAAAGACTAACACTCGGGACTTGGCCACCATGCACCGTGCGAGGAGTCGGTCTAGGAGCGCCAACTGGTTATCGAGAAGGAAAGAGAGAGAGAAGAAAGAAGAAAGAAAGTAGGAGAAGTGCGAACCAGAGAGAAAGATGGGTGACATATTTTCTCTGTGTAGGCAAAAAAAAAAAAACGAGGTACACGGAGTCCCTATGTAGGGCACGAAGAAAAGAAAAGAAGAGCGAGATGAACACAGCTTCTTACCTTCCCCGACGCAGCAATGAGTAGTTCTGCTTTGTTGTCATTGGTCAGCGCGCGCAGTTCAGTCTCCAAACGACTGCTCCCATTGGCTGTCATCTGTTGATTGATTTGGGGATGTGATGCCATAAAACAATATAAGCAAAAGCGAAATTCCCCCCAAAAATTGTAGTCAAGATGCACGAGATGGTTGTAAAAACATGAAAAAAAAGGGCATCCATTCGAAAGTCATGAGGCAAGGATATAACAACAACATTCAGGCACACAACGAGGGCACACATATACACGCACGCATACCAGTTCCAATTTCTGCGCCCGCGCTTGCAGCCGAGCTAAAGCATACTGCCCGCCTGCTGCGTTCTTCAAATCGCGCTTCAACTGCAAGCGTTTACGCTCTAGTTGAAACAGCAAGCATTTTGGGTGGTTGACAATCTTTTGGAGCTCAGTCATGCGCCGCAAGAGTTGAGACGCTGACATTTCGCTGCCAGCAGCCCCTGTAAGGTGAACATAAATTGAGGTCACAAGAAGACGCAAAAAGATGCGACGCACGTCAAGACAAACTCTGTAGGACGTAGCGAGCAATATGAATAAAAGAGAGAGGCGAGTGCTTGGGCCAACCTAGCTCTCGTCCTACTCTCTTTCGGTAAAAGACGATGTTAGTGCATGTTTTCAATACCTCCATCGTTATCCTCGTCCTCTTCGTCGTCGTCAATTTGTTGCCCTCGTTCTAACACTCGCTTGTACCACTGCCGCTGCAATGCACTCAACGGCACCTGTGAGCACATGTACATGGCGTGTATATACGGCACGATGATGAGACGACTCTACCGCAACCAAAACTACATGCGATTTACGATGAGGATGCTTGTAACGTTGAACAAAAGTGCAACGAAGTCATTTTGCTTGACTAATAAGACTACTTCAGTAGCCATAATATACACCTAAATCCGTTACCAGGCGACCCCATTACCACACGACCACACACATACCTTCAAGACGAACTCAAGCTTGGGGGCTAAGGTGGCTTCCACGGCAGATTTCAGACGCCGCAGCATGAGGGACTCCAGCAAGCTGCGAGCTTGCTGCACCGTAGCCCGGTCCACCTTTTTACATAATGAAAGCACATGTAGGAGCAAATGCAAATGTGAATGGAGATGTAAAGTGCGAGTGCCTTGCAACAAGTTACTACGAACTCTTGCATATGCAGCAGGAGACACTTGAAGTAAAGAATGGTAAATATGTCGATGCTTTTCTTTTGGGCACTTCTGTTTCTATTCTTACCTCGCCGGTCTTGAGATTTACGGCAGCATCAAAAATGTCCTTTGTGTCTTTCACCGTAAATACCTGCGATGGCGCATTGGTGGCAGGGGGGGGTCGTAATAATTAGACCAACGCGCCAGAAGATGCAAGAAAGGCAAGATTTTTTTTGGCTGAGCTCGATTCGGGAATCCAACTGGTTAAGACTACTCACTTTGGGCAGCAAGAAATGCAGCAGCGCGAAGAGCTCGTGCAAGTTGTTTTGCAGAGGGGTGCCGGTTAAGAGCAACCGAAACGGCGCTTGCACTCTCCCCAGGGCCAGGCTCAGAGTGGAGTCTTCTTTCTTCAGCCGGTGGCCTTCGTCAATGGTCAGGGTGTGCCACAGTTTCTGCTCGGTGAAAAAGGCTTCTTCCGACAAGATGGTCTCGTAGGTGGTGAGATACACGTCCACGGTGCCGTCGGTATCGGAAGAAATGACGCGCCAACGCTCCGCTGCTGAGCCTTGCAGCCGTACATATGACATCTAGCGGAATAGAACATTGGATATGATATAATTTTGTTGAGTAAGGTATTGGTGTGATGATCTTCAAGATTCCATATTAAAGTAGTGGTTGGTCTACTAATAGGAAAAACAGAGCCCAATACCAACAAACACAAGCACACAAACAAACATTGACTGCAAGAAAAGTGCACACAAAAAGAATACACCGCTCTCGAGTAAGTACCCATGTTACCTGTGGGGTAAAGCGTCGCAGTTCGTTGGCCCAATTTTGCACCACCGCCAAAGGAGTCACCACCAAATGAGGGCCGGGAAGGCCGGCGTCCTTGAGAGCCGCCAAAAATGACAAAGTTTGCAGGGTTTTACCCAGGCCCATTTCGTCGCCTAAAATGCCTCCGACACCAGAGCGGTACTGACACAGGGCAACAATAAAGTAAGGTGCGTGAGAATCACAAACTATATGAAGGGAAACAGTTGAAAAGAATGGAATATTGCACTCGGCATCATCACCTCAATGTATATCTACATGGTATGCAAAATTTTGTAACATACCTGCGACAGCATCCAGTTCACGCCATCGATTTGGTACGGTCGCATTTCAGCCTGCACGAAGGAGGCACCTCCTGCACCAATGGCTGGAATCACCACTGCTGCAGAGGCGCTATCGCGGCTGCCCGGTGCACGCTTCACAACGGATCTCTTGGCATTGCCTGCTTTGCTTCCACTCTTATTGTCTTTTCCTTGACTGCCGCCGCCACCATCTGCTGCGGCTGCAGCGGCTGCTGCTGCGCCTGCCGTGAGCTGCTTGAACAGGGCTGGTGGCACGAAGGGCTGCACTGCGGAAGCATTTTCTAGCAAAAAAGTAGCTGTGGCCCCCTTCAGCCTTTTGTGGCATGCTTTGACTGCTTGCACACGCATCGCAGCTGCCGCAGCGGCACCAGCAGCGGCTGAAGAAGACGACGACGAAGAAGATGCGCCCTTTGCATCATCATCGAGGCAAGTCATGCAGCGCCAATGGTCAGTCTTTTCGGGGTCCACACGGGCGTCAAGGGGCGCGCATTCGTGGTGGAAGCGGCGCGGGCAGGTGGTGCAGTCCAACTGAAATAGCAGCAAAGTGCGCAGCAGACGAAGAGCCAAGGGATTGTACAGAAAGCAAAATAATTTCAAAAAGGTGTAAATTTCTAGAGCGTGAACTTTATTCGGAAACGCAGCTTGATTAGAATCATAATGTTAACAACAAGTGGTCTGCATAGTTCACTTACCATCGTGCCATACCCTTCACTTTTGCCACGGCACATGTCACACCACTCGCGCCGCACACCGTTGGTCGCCTTTTTGGCGACAAAGTTCGCTAAGAATTGATTCGAAGCTTTGTTGCCGCTCTTTTTCTCTCCTTTGTTGGTGCTACCGCCGCTGCTGCTGCTCCTGTCTAGCTTTTTAGCAGTTTCTTTGCTAGTCGACCCCTTCATAGCCTTCTTCGTCGTTACACGGCCGTCACTGCCGCTGGACTGACTCTCATCTATCTCCAAGACATCGTACTCGGTCTCGTTCTCGGACTCGGACTCTGGCGCAGAGTCACTTTCAACGTCATCGGTCGCGTCGGAGTCCTCATCTGACGAAGTAGTGTCGCCACTGCGATCCGTGGTGGCTTTGTTGTTTGGCTTTGCAGGCTTACTACGGCTGCCAGCGCCTCGGCCTCGCCCGCCGCGGTTACCCTTGCCACCTCGACCGCGGCCTCCACCACTGCCTGGGTGGTTGATTGAAGGCCCCTTTGGTGGCCGACCACGCTTTTTCTGAACCGGCATAGGATCACTATCCAGTGATGACTTGCTGGATTCCGAGGCAGTTCCTTCGTCTGCGTCTACATTAATGACATCATTCGCGGCATCCTTAGGTGGTCGACCGCGTTTCTTCTTGACTTGGCTGAGATTTTCTGGCGCTGAGCTGTAGGGTTCAGAGGTTCCTAATCTGACAGAATCTGTGGTGCTTGCCGACTGCACGGCATCTTTCGGCGGTCGCCCGCGCCTTTTCTTGACTTGGCTAAGATCATCCAGGTTTGAGCTGCTGGAGTCTGAGGCCACACCTCTTTCTGCATCAAAATTGATACCAGAATTCGTAGCATACTTCGGTGGTCGGCCGCGCCTCTTCTTGGCTGGCGTGAGATTTTTATCCAGATTTGAGTCGCTAGACTCCGACGCAGCACCTCCTTTCGCATCTACATCGATAGCCGCATTTGTGGCATCCTTCGGTGGTCTGCCACGCCGTTTCTTGATTGGGCTGAGATCATCTGGGGCCAACTTGTTGGGTTCTGATGGACTTCCTCTTTCTGCATCTACTTTGATAGCCGCGTTTGTGGCATCTTTAGGCGGGCGGCCGCGCCTCTTCTTAACTGGCTTGACTTCCTCAGATGTTGAGGTACTGGCACCAGCAGCACCCGTGAGCCAAGCTTTTTGAGATGGCAGTTCTACCACATTGTCATCATCGTCGTCGTCGGACTCGGTAGCGTCGTCTTCTTTCATGGGCTCTGGTGCTAAGTTAGCATCACGCGGGCGTCGGCTGGTTCCATGGTCGCTGCTCCTAGCAGGGTAGGTGCTACCTTCACCCACAGGGTTGCGAGTGCTTTCGCTAGCCTTACTCCCATCTACTGATTGGGCACTCAAGCGCTCGGCAGGCACGTTTTTCTCCTTTCCGCCTAGTACGTATTTTATGTCGTAAGTGTGGCGAGCACTGCTGCCGCTACTAATGCTGCTGGTGCTAGGATCATGCACGACCATTATGCGCGCCATGCCTCCTTCAAGACCGCAGCCTACTCCGCTCGAGCGGGGTGCTACGGAGACTATGTCGCCTAAGTTAAACGCAACAGCTTCTCTTACTACTGCTGCTGTTGTCGGAGGCTGGTCCAACAAATTTTGAGCTTCAAATTGCGCAGCCAGCGACGTCGACGGTTGAGTCCCTTTCCCGCCATTGGGAGTCAACTCGGCTTGCGAAGCAGAATCTGCATGGGCTGCGGGCTCAGCTGCAAAGCTCGCAGCTTTCGAAGAGCCTTCTGAGCTCATTCTCGTTCGATAGCTGCGATAATGTTATGGGTGTATCTTAAAGGTCTACGAGGGCACCTGGAAATTGCGCTCAAATCGTCCAACAGCAAGAGGGGTTACGGGGTGACCTTCGTTCGAATACCAACCAGTCCCCCCAAAATTCCCATCCCGATTGACCCCGGATTTCCAGCTCAAGTTCGGAGTTCGGAGTTCGGGCGTCGGGCGATCGAGAAAAACAGAAAACGGAAATCGACGAACACAAAAATCCCGACGGAACAAGGAAGTACTTCATGAACCGATTCGGTCCGTTGAGAAGAAAAATGGCGTCTTTTGTTGCCGACTTCTGCTTGTTTGCTTTTATATTCCCCGGGGATTCGCCTGACAACCAAGGCTTAAAATAAACACCAATTCGGCCCATGGATATCAAAGCACTAAGCCCCCCTACAAAAAGAGAGAATTCTCACAGCCAGTTCAAAATTTGGAATAAAAATATTAGTTATTCGCTTCATCTTTCACAGTCTAGTCCATTCGAATCCCTTTACTTTATTTTTTTGATGCAGTAGTGGAAGTGCACTTCTAATTGCAGTCCGACTGGGCCTAATTCTTCGGAGGTGGAAGCTCGACCTTTTCTTTCCATTGCTTCCATTTGGGCGGGTTATTGTTGATGAAAGTGTCCAAGTTCTCAATGACCTGCAATTTGGCCATAAGTAAGCACGCGAAAAATGAGAATACGAGCTGGGAGAATGAAGATATTTTCCTTGAAATTTGATGGCAGAAAACTAACAACTTTCGTTTGCTTTTATTCAGCGGCGCACTCCAAAAGAGGCACCTGTTCCTTGTGACTCGAAGTTGTGTGTACATGTGTGTGCTGGTGTTTCACTTTACCTTGGCAACGCACTCGTCCAGGGCTTCCGTGCCGTCGAAGGAGACCACCACATCCGCTTGCGAATATTTGGCCTAGATGATAGAAAGTCGCCGATAAAAGAAGTCGCCGGCGCCACCGGTACACAAATTTTGAAATCGAAAAAAAAAAAAAAATCAATGAAGTGTAAATTGCATGCGACTCCAAAAAAAAAAGGTTGTCGGCAAATGTGTCATGCTCAGGTATTTTTGGAATGATATATTCTAAAATAAAACGAACATGCACCAGGAAGGGCATTCATGTTTGATTCTGCTCATAGAACAATAATGCATGCTTGGTCACCTGTCGATCGGCGAGAAGAGCGCTGAGGCTTTCGCTTAGTTTTGCTTCGTTTAATTCGCCGGTGGCTTCGTCGTACGCAGCAGCCAACAGAGGTCGGTTGCTAATAGCGTTGCCTCCAGCTGCTGCTGACTCCTCGGCACCTTCATCACCACTGCTGCTGCTTTTGTCGGTCTTTGCCTGAGCCGCAAGCCTCTTGGCGAGAATGGGCACGGGCACGTCCAGAAAGACCACTAGACCACTGACAAAAAAGTAGTACATGGAAACAGATGAAAGGTGGAAGGATGGAAGGATGGAAAAAGGGCAATATTGCTGTGTGCTTAGGCGCTTAAACACTACGGTACAAATAAACTCCGTAGTAAAGCGATCAACAACATGCTTGTAGAAGTCGCGCAAATCAAACACTCAATTGGATGTCCTCTAATAAGTACCTCTGTAAGCGGCCCCAGTTTTCTTCCTTCTTCACGATGCCTCCACCCGTGCCTACTACCATACGCACGTAAGCTTGCACCTGCGTCAGGACTGCGGTTTCCACAGTGCGAAACTGCTCTTCTCCGTCTTCTGCAAAGAGCGTGGAGCACGATTTACCGGTCAAGTCTTCAATCACCTGAAGTATAAATTAAGACAGGATAGAGGATAGCACGACATAGTACAATGCAAATGTCAAGATAAGGTGAGAACATTAAGGAAAGTTGGAGTTGAGAAAGCCGTGTAAATTGTGTGTCCTTGTGTATGCGTCAGTCTATGAAACCAATGGTGCATAGAATGGCGTACGTAGGCAAGCCTTGCAGATTGAAGCAAGCAGTACAATGCTAGGAGGGAAGTGGAAGAGATAAGCGCTGAAGCAAGGCACCCTTGATTGCTACAATAATATATTGCGTAGCATGCCAGGGCTGGTACAGAAATGTCAAAGATAGAAACCCTGTTCCTGCATTGGTATTGTGGTCCTAAAAAAACATATAGCTGTAAAGCCAACACTAGCATTAATTTTTTGAGAAGATGATGGAAAAAAAATCCTTTTAAAAACGAACCGTGTCTGTGTCGATATAAGTATAGCTGCCCAGGCTTTTCGCAAACAAATTGCCCACCTGTCGCACGATTTGAACGATCCAAAAAAAACTGGCACATCAAACAGGAGCATGAGTAGGTAAAACGCACGATACTCAACACTAGAAGATGCCCCAGCATCAGAAACAAATTAAGTCGATACCGTGCTTTTTCCGCTACCCATCATGCCCACTAAGTACACGGAGACGCTGCTGAGCTTTTCCGAGAGAGCACGTCCTCGCGCACTGAGGTCTGGCGCGGTAGACATGGAGAGGCGAGTGGTCCGAGCACCGGGGACCCACGCTCCGGCCTGATGCCTAGGCTTCAGGAGGTCTAGACGAGGTGGTGCGAATGCCTCTGACAAGTAGGGCGCAGCGAGAAGCACTGCGCACGCAGCTCTGAACATGCTTCACGCTCTTCCTCCCAAAGGCTTGCAAGAAAAGTTCAAGGAGAGGTCTCAGAGACGAGAGTGGTCGGTCTCAGCGTCTCAGCCGTCGTTGACACAGTAAAGATACAAACGACGAGCCACAGTAAAAAAGTGTTTTGCAGAACTCAACCCTGTATTTGGCCGTTCTCGTGGCAGACAAACATGATGTTGTGGATTGCAGCAGCAGATATTGCAGAGCTTGAGACAAGTAATATTTCTCCCCAAACAAAGGAAAGTTGTCACAGTAGTCTAAGCCTGACGCATAGCATTCAGACATTTCGTGCATCGTAAAGGTTGAACAGGTTGATCTGTCCTCTCAAGTATTGGCAAGTTACTCGAGGTTGCTTGTTAGATGTCAATGATTGTAACGTAACCGACTATTCTCAGAACAAATTTTGTCAATCAGTCACATCCTGTCGCTGCTTCTGTGCATCACTTGGTGTCAACTACGTTTCTCATGATGTTCTCGACCTCCTCTCCAAGGCCAGTGTCTTGGCAACTTGCTTTGAACCCAATCATAGTTGCTTTCTGGGCTTGCGATTTCGTCATCGGCGTACTGCTTTGGCTGGTTAGTGCGAATTATCGATGGTTAAAGAATATTTTCCTCTACTACGTCTAAAGTTCTTGCAAATGAATGCATCATTCCTCGTGATATTTTATATGCTGCAATAGGTTTCCTTTGGTCCCGTGAAATTGCTGGCTGATGCATTTCAAAATCACCGTTTGTCGGAGCGGAGCTCAGACGGGTCGCTGGCTCGCCATCGCACTGGAGTTGCACGTCTCGTCACGAGTCCGCACTCGGACTGCGCCACCATCGTGGAATTGATTCGCCGAACGAGCGCCGAGCATGGTCCACTGAAAGCTCTGGGCACAAGAGAATACCTCGGTTCGCACATTCCAGCTTTTGGGCGAGGCAAGAAACCCGTCAAAATCTTCGGAGAAACGTCCTGGAAATCCTACGATGACATGGACGCCGATGTGGTGGCATTTGGCCGGGGCCTTCGCGCCCTGGGCGCCGAGCCTTTGCCGTTGGACAAGTCGCAAGCTTGCACCGAAAACTTCGAGCAGCTTTCGGGCTCGCACTGCTGCGTGATTTACGAGGACACCTGTGCTGAATGGATGGTCGCGGCGCTGGGGTGCATGAACAACTCGTTGCCCATTGCCACCAGTTACTCTACTCTGGGCTTGGAAGCCCTCGCCGAGGTTATCAACGATTGCCGGGCCCACGTGGTGGTGTGCAACTACAAAAATGTGGAGTACTTGACGACGCTTTTGCCGGTGTGCCCCAGTCTCAAGGTGATTGTCTACACGAGGCACCACGTGGACCCAGCTGCTCCATCCCTCAACGAAACCACCGGGGGCGGCGAAAGTGCTGACCAACAACAACTTGTCGTGTTGAGCTTCAGTGATGTGATTGCCAAGGGCACAGCAGCTAACTTACTCGAATTGCCAATCAAGTTTGATCCCACTCCGAGGCACCTCGCAGTGATCATGTACACTAGCGGGACCACGGGGAAGCCGAAAGGAGTGATGCTCAGCCACACAGCACTCTTGGCAGCGATAGCAGCGTTCTGCGATTACTTTCGAAGTCTACCCGACATGGCCTTTCCCCATGAGCGGTACCTGGGATACTTGCCCTTGGCCCATATCCTCGAGTTTTGCTTCGAAATGGGCGTGTTGGTGCTGGGCGGCTCCATTGGCTATGCTGACCCAGCGACCCTCACTTGCAAGGGCGCGATTCGAAAGCTCCCCGACGGTCAGCCCAACCACAAGGACGAAGGCCCTTTCCCAGCGGGTGCCCTTCAAGAGTTTTCTCCGACCATTATGAGCGGCGTGCCCAAGATTTGGGACATGCTCAAGAAGAGCACCGAGGCCGAAGTCGGTACGTTTCGAGCTTGTTTAGAATTGCGCTCCTTGTTCATCTCATAGCGTGATTAGTTCTTGATTCTCCCAAATATCGAGTACACTGGTTCGATCCATCTAAATGAAAATGATGTATCTGGCTGCTTCTATGTACTTTGTGTCTGCAGGGAAGGCACCACGTCCGCTCCGCGCCCTGTTCTCGGCTGCGTTTGCGGGGCGCCACATCGCCCTCCTTCAGAAGCGCCCTGCTCCACTCTGCTCGATGGTGCTAGCGAAGACGCGCCGCGTGCTTGGGGGCAAACTCAAGTTGGGCATTTCGGGTGGTGGGCCTTTGAACACTAATGTGCAGCAGTTTGTACGGGTGGCTTTTCAAGTAGGAGTGGTCCAAGGCTACGGTCTGACGGAGACTTCGGCCTGTGGGACAGTGCAAGACCCTGCAAGAATTGAGGTAAGCAAGGGACCAGACCTCTGTCTTTTACAAGTGGTGCTTGATGTTATCATGTTCATGATTTTAACCCTGTTAATTTTGTACTACAAAATCAGGGCAACGTGGTTGGAGCTCCTGTTTCTGCAGTAGAGATCTCGCTGAGGTCATGCGTCGATGATATGGGCGCTGCACACGTGCTTGACTCGGAGGGCAAGCCTTACCTCAACACCGACACGACCCACCTCGCAAACATCATGCGCTGCCTCGGGCGCGGTGAAGTCTTGATTCGAGGCCCAGCAGTGGCGTCGGGCTACTACATGAACGCCAAGAAGTCCTCCGAAGACTTCGACGACGAGGGTTGGTTTCACACGGGTGATATTGGAGTGTGGACTGAAGATGGCCAGCTCAAGATCGTGGACCGGCTTAAGAACCTGGTAAAGCTTCGAAGCGGCGAGTACGTGGCCATTGAGTCGATGGAGGCCACTTATAGCCAGTCCAAGTTCGTGAATGGCATCAACGGTGGTATCATGTGTTATGCAGATGAGGAAATGGATCGGCCGGTCGCGCTCGTACAAGTGAATGGCTCCGAATTGAAAAAATGGGCCGATAATGAAGGGGTGCATTACGAGAATCTGAGTGATCTGTGCAAGAATAACAAAGCCATAGCGATGGTAACCAGCCATCTGAATGAAATTGGTGAGCATGTAAATGAGAAATTGATGAACACTCATTCAATTCTCATGTCTGATTTGTTTCTCTTGATATGTTGATTGATGTTATGTTATTACGTGTGAACTTTTTCATATCTGTGCTCATATTTCAGGGAAAGGGCGCCTTGCTTGGAACGAATTGCTCTCGTCCGTGGCTCTTTTACCCGGCACCGGCGACGAAATGCACACGGAAGGCAAAGAACGCCGTGCCCCTGGTGAAGAAGTGCTGTCCTCAGTTGGTGTCACGAAGTTGGCCATTGGACCGGGCAGCCCTTGGACCACTGAAAATGGCATGCTTACAGCAAGGTCAGTGCACGTCTCAATACAATCAACTATCGCCCTCTTGAGTTAGCTCATTAGCATTGCTCCCAATGCACCATACACCCTTTTATCTCTCCATCGAAAGACACCTGACTCCAAGTAATTTTGTTAAATCATCCATTGATGTTGCGCCCGTCCAGCAACAAACTGAACCGCAAATGGATCGCTGAGAATTTCCAGAAAGAATTAGCTGAAGCGAAGATGGGGCATGGCCCAAAAGAAGAACGGAGCACGCATGAATAAGATTCCGAAACGACTAGTATTTGGGTTGGACGTTAGCTGGAAATATGATGATAAAAGGTAGTTTGCATTTTGAGCAGCCTACTTTGACTATACAGCAATTCACTTATTTGAGGCTTCTACCTTATATGTTCGATTAGAAGTAGACGTTATCCTCAGGCAACTTATACACTTATCATCACTGCAGTACGAAGTACTGATAGTAGGACCTTACCCGATTTACTTTGATAGGCGTAAAGGGCGTATATTGGCCTCAAAAGGGCACATCTTTCTGTCTGCAGGCAGCGTCGAAGAGGAGAAAAACTAGGACTAACACAATGAAGCGATAAATTCTCCTCTTGCACTGCGATGCAAAATTGGATGTTATATGACTAAGTTCAGTCTGTCGTTCATTACTAAGTCCGCCCGGTTAAGAAATACATCAACCAGGATCTCTAAGCACCATACTGTTCAAGGTGCGAAAAGTGCGACAGTACCTGCGATTTCGGGTTAGCTCCACATTGTTAGTTATAAACATGTTAACTGTGATCGTGGAAAGTAAGTATATCGTGAATGTGTCAACGAACAATGAGCCCGAGATAATTGAGCACCCTGAATCAAAGAGAAAGTGACTAGTTCCTGAAAAAGCACGATGTGTTTGAGACTGAGAGGTCGTGAAATCTGTCATTCCTTGGGTCTCTATCAATCTGCTGACACGTATAGCACGAAGTGTCAACGCGGAATCAATTTCTAAGATGTTGTCCTTAAATCATCCACCAATGCCAGAGTCGACGGATGCGAAGTTGGTCGCATTGATTGCATCAGATTGCATTTGTGTGATAACTCTTAGCGTCTTACTTTTGCTGATGAGCCGTCTGCTGCTGCTGATGTTCTCAAGGCTCAAGAAAGTTGCGTCTCACGCAAACCTTAACCAGCAGAAAGAAGACAAGAATGATACATTTCATGTGGAAGCCAGTCTCATGCAGTCAGCGCCTGAGGCCACAGCAAATACTCTTCACGAAAGAGTAACTCAGGTATTTGACCGCGTGGAAGATACTAATCATGATGTGGGGGCAGCAGTGCGTGCAGGAAGAACTCATGGTAGAAATAGATCGATTCAGACCGGCCCTGAGGGGGTAACACATGTGAAGTCAACTTGTGTGATGATAACTACAGCAGGCGCATTAAAGACGCATGCGAAGAGAAAACGACGTGTTATGTCTGGTGTTACAGACATGACCAGCTCCACGTTGGCATCGCGTAAGGCTCCTGAATCAATTAAGGCATGCAGTAAGAGAAAGCCTCGGGTGAGGAGCCGCAGCCCCGAGCGTAGCCCTGAAGAGACATTCGAGCCAGCAGATGACGCGGAGGAAACAGAGGAAGCAGAGGAGCCCAATACTTTCTCACTCATGCAGCGCAATAATACGAGGTGATATTTTGCTCCACCATTGCGTACTTTTTCTTTTCAATAAAATACTCGTATACTAAAGATTGTGTCACTGTTATGGTAGTAGTGGAGGGGAGTTCTTTTGTTAGAGGGAGAGAGGGCAGGGTGGATGTTTGGCGTTTATTTGAGGGAAGTAGCGAAGTAGGAGAGACTAAAGAATGGAACGAATCAATACTTGAAGCTTTGGTTGTGTCGTGTATACTCTTGACTGACGGCATATACATTGGCTCCTGTACTGCTTTTCTGTTAAATACTGTACGTGTATATTCTACACAGTGACTTTTATGGCGTGGAATTTACACGTGACTCGCGTAGCAGTAAGTGGATTGCATATGTTGATTTACCCGGATCTAAGCATATTATAGGCCGCTATGATACAAAGAAAGCGGCAGCGCTTCATTACAACGCCTTAGCGAAGTGTCTTAAACGTGCACATCTGAATGATGTGGAGGACACAGAGATTTTTCCCAATCACCGAGTGCTTAGCAGCGATCGAAACGTGAAGTCGACGAACGCAGTGAGTACACTACCTAAAGTGTATGCAGATTGCTGTGTGAAAGTAAAAATTCATTCAGAAGAGAATTTACTATTATGATTTTTTAGCAGCAATCTCTTTTGATTGAGAATCTTAACTTTACTATGCCTGAATGTATACTTTGATGTGTGAATTGCAGCACTTCGGTGTAGACTGGAACACAAGTATAAATAAATGGGTCGTTCAACTTGTAATTAATGACGAGGTTTTTACGGAATGTTTTGAAGAAGAAGTTGCGGCTGGCAAGAAGTACGACGCTCTGGTGAATATTATTTGAAGCATACTCTTTTTTTCTTTTTTTTCAACTCTTTTTAATGTTTTGTCTTTTATCAGGAAGAATTTACCTTTATAAAGGTTTGCTCATGAATCACCCTTCCCCTATTCTCTTCAGTGTTCCTTGAAAATAATCACAGGTACGAGCCAATGGTATGACTGCCAAGCCGCTGAATTTTGATGTCACTCCAGAAGAATTTGCAGCGGGTCGCCACCGTCCGAAGATGACATCCATTTATAAAGGCGTCTGCTGGTATCCAGGCAAAGGTAAGTGGCGCGCGACCGGAACTCTTTGCAGAAAACAGGTTGCCCTCGGATATCACGCAACAGACGTTGAAGCAGCCCGTGCATACGACACATGGGCGAACAAGTATGGAAAAACTTTGAACTTCCCTGCTGCGGCCTCCTGTACTTATGACTGCAGAAGCTGCAGGAGTAGCGATGATAGACTCAAAGAAGACAATGACTTTGAAGAAGGTGATAGCAATATTCAAATTGAACACAATAACGAGGTTCGTGGCGAAGCGAGTGAGGCTCAAAATAAAAAGCGCCGACTTCTCGCTGATCTGAGTCATCCACCGCCATCGCGTTTAGCAATGACATAAAAATATTTGTATTCTCTTCCTGCAGAAAACTGCTTAGAAGACACTGACTACATGGACTCTGGTGATGAATGAGATATACGTGCCAAGAAGGATTTGAGTAGACATAGTAGATGCATTCAAGCAACAATAGCTGAAGTTAGCATTACCATTCCATAGCGGCGGCAGCAGTGGCGGCAGCGGGAGGAGTAGCAAAAGATCTAAGATCTACATGAGCATATGGTGAACGATGTATATGCATATGATCATTGGCATATGCGTATGCTTCTGAAGTATGAATCAAAGTCAGCAGGCTGCTGCTTCGGTATAATCTGTAATCCATATCCGGTTATACTTGCGAATATTTGTTCAAATGAATCATATAGCAATAATCAATAAAGCACGTGGTATTTCCATGCGAGTAGTCCGATCGGTGCTACGCTACGCTTGTAGTAGAATTAGAATTAACACCGACACTAACAACAGGGAAGTATGGGTATTTTGGGGTAAAATGCACGCATCTTGGAAGCCCGCACCATGAAGCAACATTTTTGTTTCTATATCTTTTATTTTCAAATTTTAATTTGTTCCAAGTCCCTGGTTCATATGGCATACAAGGTATTACACCAGCTCTGTAATTCTATCTAACTTGGTCTCAATTGCGCGTCATTTCGCTGTCATATTAGAATACATTCGGCCTCAAGTTGATAGTGGCAACGAGAATGAGGTGTATGGATTGGCTTCACCACTCACCAAGAAAGAAAATTCTACTGCTCTGTTCGGGCGCCGCACGATAGAAGTAAATGGCATGGAGGTCGATTAGCCGGTTTTGCTGCTCCTCTTTCGCCTTTTGTCGTAAGCTCCTGGAGAGGCCTTCTGTTGCTCTACCATACTAACATAGTTCGCATTGCATTAATTTCCCCGGGATTACAGGAAAAAAAGGGACTATGGACTATGAAGTTTATCGTCTATAGCATATATCCTAGCTGGGGCCATTAGCCTTCCTCTTCTTCCTGTTTTTAAAATCGAATAGCCCCCCCTCCATAAAACAAAATAAAAAAGAAAAGCACCGATAATGGAAAAGCAATCCTGTAATTCTGTCTATATTTTACGTCTATGGGTACTCCCAGAGCTCCTTTAGGCGCAGAGATCATCGTTTCTCCACGCGCTCAGCAACAAGAGCATTGAAACGAGCTCGCAAGTCCACGCTCATGTTGTGCACGGGTTCGCCTGCGTCAAGAGGCCAATAATAAAAAGAGAAAAGTTGCAGAAGAAACAAAAGGAGGAAATGCTTAACCAGGGGGCTGGTTGATGCATAGGTGCATACTGTTATTAAATCGACGTGCTGCAACAGGAGCACAACAACTATTACAGCAAGCTACATCATTAGCCCTATGTGTGTACTTTTCTTATCTATTACCAGGTCGGTTGAAAGTGCACGCGTTGGTGAGCATGATTTCCATGTCTTCGCGAAAAGTGCCCAGCGAATACGTTGGGTCTGTCTCATAGCAGCGCCGCATTTGCGCCTGTGTCAGCATATTGAGCCCAGTGGGGAGAATAAAATTCAGTTTTTGGTTGTTCATTCTACATGAGGAAGACATATATGTTCATGTTTGTAGAGATCGGACTTCGAGATATCAATCCACTGGCATAATTTTATCTACCCACAACAAAGATACACCAAAAGAGGGCATGCACAAGAAGTATGCGGAGGTAAATTCGACGAAAGCAAAGGTATTCTCACCAGGCTTCGCGACTTTTTACAAATCAAGAAGTAGTCGGGCACGCCCATTTCGACGGCGTTTTCGCGCGTAATTTCAACCGTAAATGGGTTCCCCCACCCTTTCCAGTTGATCTCTTCCATCTCCTTGAGCAGGTCTTCTAGCACCACCTGCTCGCACAGTTCATTTTTACAGATTCATATTTTGAGCAACACGTTGTTTCTCGCCACATGTACGTACGCGTGTCAGCAAGCAACAATAGTAGACATGTGATGAAAGAACCGGGGAGAAACAACACTACATTGCACATCAATACTTTCTCTTTCGCCCGCTTGTCAAACTGCTTCGACCCCTGCGTATTTCTGCTTATAATGTCTTCAACCCCTCCTCGTCTTATAAAGTGAGTGCGCTATGCCTACCCTATCGTCGCGGTGACGAGACGTGCCGCTGAGCACCAGGGATCGGGCTAGCTCCTCTGCTGTGAAACTCGTGATGGCCACCGGTTGTGGAGGTGCCGGCAACGTAGCAGCTTCGTGCACTATGTCACGCCATGATTGTGAACCAGGAGCACCGGGCGGTGGCGGGGGTCCCAAGTCTTGCCGTTTGGCTCCTTGCTTGAGGGCGCGCTTCACTTCTTTGCCCTGGTAAGCCCTCAGATCTTGAGGCACCTGTTTTGCGTTCAAACACATGCATAGATTTTGAAAGTTGCACAACTAGGAAATTCTCCAACGTTTGATTTGACTTTAAGAGAAGGGCGAAACAAATTGATTCCTTGCATCTGTCGTATGAACTTGTAGCATCAAAAGCTAGAAGTGTTACGCACAGAGAAGGGAGTCGCATGTATATATGTATGCATAAACGCCGCTGTATTCATAACTACCTTTTGCTGGCTGCGAACCATTGCCACAAAGTCAGCCAAGGGCCAAGAAGTGCCTGCATAGCTAAACTCGAGCTTGGTCAGTGGCGTTGGCATTGCTTCGGTCTCATGTGGAGACGGGCGCGGTGGCGGAGGGGCTTGTGGCTGATCGCTTGAAGACATGTAAACTTTTCGAATTCTAGGCTAACTTTTTATACTATCAAAAGTTCTAACGCGATGCTTATTGAAATCTAGCTTTGAATTCTTCAGCTAAGTTTAGTAATCAACACTTCAGCTAGCTAGGATGTTCGCAACTCACTACGTTCTTACTGGGAGGTCTGTTAACTGAAGTGCTGTACGAATTCAGGTCTAGATAGCCAGACTTTAGTTTGTTCGATCTGGCAGCGGTGCTAGTATCTATACTAAGCCACAGGAACAACAATTAGAGGATTGAGAGCTTGAGAGCTCCGTAGTCAGAATGCGTCCGACTAGCCGGCCAGAGCAGAAGGCACGGAGCATGGAGCGTAATTATAATGATTGAGGGCTAAAATGAACTAATCATTAATGAATGAAAAGCATCCAAATCTACAGTAGTGTTCAGTACGTACAGCCGTACAGCAGTACAGTGTAGTGCTGTAAACTCGCTAACTTACGTCGTTGGGTTGGTTCATCGTCGGTTCATCGCTTCAACGCGCTTCGCAAGTAAGTTACTTCATGCTCCGATAGGAATCTTGCAACAAATGGGCTTAGGAAGTGGCAGCGAAGAAACTTTAGCTAGATATTTTATTTTTTCTAAGTATGAGAGCGCCCGATACAACCAAGAGCTCTAAGCACAAGGACTGCAGTAGCCAGTAGCAACCCCAAGTATCAACTGTGCGTGGGTTAATCAGATCACCCTTCAATTTGATTTCCTTTGAGAGCATAGCACACAATAATAATGTCAAACGAGCTCTTCGCGGAGGAGCAAGATGATGTATGGACTGACAAGGAAGCATATGATTGGCTCCGGAAGGCTGGCTTTCACTTAAAAGTTGCCAAGCAGCGGGTACGCCTAGGCTAGGGATGATAATCCCAGTACTGCTGATTTCCTAGTGAACAGAGGCCTGCCCTTTCTCTACATTCTTTGATCAAGAAATGATTTATTGAACTCGCGCGTTCGTGATTACTTCACACATCTGCTCAGAGACACCAAGCATAAGACTACTCCCTCTACGCTTCCTCCTCTCCACTGGGACTCAATAATCTATTCTTTATCGTAATTGTATTTTTTGTTCCAGGACTGGCGGGACGTTACACCTTTACATGCAGCTGCCACCACAGGCCACCAAGCGATGGTAAACTGGCTGATTGGCGGTGGCGCAGATGTGCGCGCCAAGGACTGTTACGGCTTAACCCCGACTCACCGCGCGGCCAAAGCAGGCTGCTTAGACATCTTAGAGTACTTGCTGCAAAACGGCGCAGAAGGCGACGTGCACACTGTAGACCGCCGGGGCAAAACCCCGCAGGCATTGGCGTGCGAAGGCGGCCACTCCAACGTGTCGTTCTATTTGCACGACCACGGCGCGACGAACAACGGCCAGCGCGTTTACATTGAACAGTGAGTTGTTGCCTTTGGGCGAGCAATATAACGAGTATTATTTGTCTTGCCAAGAGCTTCGAGAATAAATTATCCATTGCTAGATATTTATGGTATTTTTCTGTATGCACTCGCACAATTGGCAAATTGCGTAGTTTTTTTTCTCTTAAATTTACTCGCTTACATGATTTATATCTGCAGGTGGATTGCTGCTAGGACTCCTGTGAACTGCTTTGATGATTGACTTCCGCTTTGCAAATCAAATGAGTACGGCGCACTAGGCAGCGAAGAGCTTATTAGTAGGTTCCAGTGCGCCGTACTCATGCTCTTTGCTGCCGACTTCCACAGAGAGGATCTCTCCTATGTCGGAGTAAGGCGCTGGATGTAGAAAGCTACACACAAAAGCCGTATTCCTTTCAAAAGTTATTAAGTGGGCCTCTACATGCGGAGCCACGCGTTTGATGTGCTGTGATGAATTATATTTGTATACCTCAAGTTTAAATCCAAAGAAACAAAACTAGAATTAGGTATAAATGGAACAAAGCGATATGCGATATGCCCTGCACTAAGTATATTAATATTATAATGGCAGGTGATTGGCATTGAAGTCCATATGGCAAGACCTCGGCACCTCGGCATCAGGTTTTATTTGTTAATTAATTCTCCTGTACTACCACCTAGCAACTAGCAACCACCTGTCCGCTGTCGCTGTCCGCTGTCCGTACTTGATACCAACGTAGTAACTGCGCACTGTTTACTAAATTCGTACTTCGCACCCCGCATTCCCATTCCCGTACCCGCATCCATTTGAAGAATTTCCCATTGGCCACGGTGTTGGCCAGTGAGATGGTGAGTGATGAGCCCGTGTGCCTGCTTCATCTGACTAACCGGCAGCTAAAGGGTAAAGGGAGGTCACTTTTCGCAAAAGCGGCAATTTTGAGCTTTTTCGGCACCTACGTAGTGAATTTTTGCAACAACCACCCTAAAGCGCATGCGCTTAACCTATTCATCTACAATTTTACACACCCAGAAACACAGAAAACCAGATACGAGCGCAACTACTTTGAAGCAGCAGCTTGTTTAGGTGCAGCCTTTGGTACAGCTTTTTTGGATACCGCTTTCTTAGTGGGCGCGGCCTTCTTGGGTGCTGCTTTTTTAGGGCTAGCCGGAGTTGCTAGCACCCAAGTCTTCTGTTTCTTGGCCTTGGATGCTGTTGCTTTCTTGGGCGCAGCTGCAGACACAGCTTTGCTGCTCTTGCTGCTCTTCGTGCTAGACTTTGGTGGCGAAGGCGGTGGCGTGCGTTTGATGGGGCGTGCTTTCCCCGACGAAGTGTTGGTTTGCTGGCCCGCTACGAGGTCTACCCTGTAGGTGAACCCGCTGGACTCGGCGTGAATGAAGCGCGTGTGCATGGACGGGTTGTCTTGGTGGTCCCAGTAAAGTTGCTCAGCTTCCGCGCCTGCCAAGATCACGGGAGGAAAACAAACAAGAAATCACCAACACCATTGCCAAGCACACTAGTTCAGTCATCAGTCGAGCTAAATCGTTTGCAACTGCATTTTGTAACCGATAACCCCCCCCCCTTCCGTGCCATTAA